>Ga0066859_10000136_pt1 | contig 22853 bp, 22 predicted proteins | sample ETNtaG_16_FD_65600 | JGI IMG/M metagenome (GOLD analysis project Ga0066859, IMG submission 65600) | Marine microbial and viral communities from oxygen minimum zone, Eastern Pacific Ocean - ETNP201406SV199 | ecosystem: Environmental > Aquatic > Marine > Oceanic | place: Pacific Ocean: Eastern... | reverse complement strand
CTTTGAGGATGGCGATGATCTGGTTATCTGTAAATTTTGATCGTTTCATGTAGGTTCTCCTGGTTAAACTATATTGGAAAATCCTACTTTTGAGCACCACTCTTTTTCGGGGGGATTACCGTTCCTATGCTCTAAACCATAAGGAATAAATTAATGAACATAAAAAAGTCTTTTGTATTATTGATCGTTGCTATTACAACTTCGTTCGGAGCCCTAGCAGATAATCATGCTGCATCAGAACAGCGGCCAGTAGAGCTTTGGGTTTGCTCATTTAACGAAGGTAAATCCATGAGTGACGTAGACACTTGGTATGCAGATTTCAATAAGTTTGCCAACAGTATGAAGAACAATAAATTTAACTCATTTATGTGGGTTCCATATTTTGTTAGCGATCTTGATAGAGCTGATGTCGTTCTTACTTTTTCGTTTCCCTCGTTAACGAGCATGGGGAAAACCATGGATGAATTTTTTGGTAGTAACGGAGGCAGCGCTCTGTTTGAGACCTATCAAGAAATTCTTGACTGTAGTGGACGCGAAGTTTGGATGGTCAGTCAGAAACGTAATACGAACTAACGATATAAAACCAGATGGAATCACTTTCAGGGGTTGCTTTGACAACCCCTTTTAGTTTGCAAATCACCCTTTAACTTCTTTGTTATTTTAAGGGGTTTAACTAGCTTGTTCTGAAGTGAGTTAATTCAGTAGCCTGATCCTATTAGTAATTTAAGTTAAGGAATATTGATATGAATTGGGAAGCATTAGGAGCGATCGCGGAGTGTTTGAGAGCCTTTCAAATCTTACTTACAGGTTCCTCAGAATAGGGCGTTAATGGCTCCTATACTCCCAATTTAATCAGGGGGAGAATAAAAAAATATATTATAACGCGCTGTGGGGATTTCTATGTCAAATGTGATGCTAGATATGGTAGGGGTATTGATCTGATACTCCCGCTCTGACCAAAAAACGTCGTAACACCTGAATGTATCCTTCCCCAAAGTAGGGAGCAGCCGGTCTCTTACCGCAGCAGTCCTTTAAGTGCCTGGCAATGCACGACTTATTATTGCATCAAGATCACACCCCTTGGGTAGGGTCCCGAAGGCCCCGCGATAACGAGGTGCCAGCCGGGATGCACAGAAAGATTCCGCTACTGCGCTGGGAGAATGACTTGTTAAAAGCGCTCCCTGCAAGGTCAACGCCATCAGTTCCGTGATCATGCGCATCCGCCCTTCCTTGCCATCAGGATCGGACAGTTCCTGGTGCAACTCCGTGATGGCATTATCAAGATGATTGTCATTGCCACGCGCCTTTTCCAGCTCTGCTAAGAACGCCTGGATGGTTTCAGGCTCCCGCGTCATCGCCCTGAGAACGTCGAGACCCATCACATTACCGGAGCCCTCCCAGATCGAATTGAGCGGCGCCTCCCGATAAAGCCGAGGCATGATGCTTTCCTCTATATAGCCAGGACCACCGTGACATTCGAGCGCTTCGACAACCAAGGAGGGACACCGCTTGGTATTCCAGTATTTCGCCACCGCTGTACCAATCCGCGCTAATGCGGCTTCCTCCGGATTGTTAGTCTTATCCATCGCACAGGCAATGCGCAGCCCCAGCGCAAGGGCACCTTCGACCTCGATCGCCATGTCCGCCAGGACATTCCGCATCAACGGCTGATGGATCAGACGTTTCTGGAATGCCGAACGGTGAGACGTGTAGTGCAAAGCCTGCATTAAAGCTTGTCGCATGATACCGGCCGATGCCATCGTGCAATACAGCCGATTACCCGTGACCATCTCCATGATTGCAGGTATACCACGTCCTTCCTCTCCAACCCGGACACCATAGGTGTCCTGAAATTCCATTTCTGTTGAGGCGTTGGATCGATTCCCCAATTTATCTTTCATTCGTTGGAGGAAGAGGTGATTGCGGTCCCCGTCAGGTCGCCAGCGTGGCACCAGAAAACAAGAGATCCCCATCCCCTCGATGTTTGCCAAAACCAGGAATGCATCACACATCGGCGCCGAGCAAAAAAACTTGTGACCTGTTAACAGATATTCAGCACCAATGCCTCTCTCTGCGCTTAATGGCACTGCAACAGTGGAATTTGCCCGCACATCAGACCCACCTTGTTTTTCGGTCATGAACATTCCGATCATTGCACCGGTTTTTTCCGCCGCCGGAATATCACGCCGGTCATATTCGGTTGAAAGGATTCGCGGCAGCCACTCCTCCGCAACCGATGGTGTTGTTCTAAGGGTCGGTACCACAGAATAAGTCATGGCCATCGGACACATCACGCCGCCTTCCGGCTGACTAAACAAATAGGTCAGTATCGATTGCCCTACATGACCAGCGTGCGCCTCGTTATGCCAGGCGAAATTATGAACTTGATTACTGATCGCCAGATCCATGAGATCGTGGTAAGCGGGGTGAAACTCCACAGCATTGACGCGCATGCCATAGCGGTCAAAAGCATGTAATTCAGGGCCGTGGCGGTTGGCGAGATCAGCCTTGTCAAATGTCTCGTCCAAACCCGCCAAGCGTCCGACACGCGCTAGCTGTGCAACGTGCTCATCGGCTCCCTGATGACTCGCCCACTCGCGCAACGCAATATCATCGCGCCACAAATCCTGATCCCCCAGATATGGAGGCATGTTTGTGACATCGTGAGTTGGCAGTCGATCAATGGGATTGCGTGGTTTCATGATTTCACCTCATTCACTACGACAGTGCGCTCACGCACTATCTTTTACGGGCCACAATCAGGCTGAGTGATATTCGACGGGTGACAGACACATCTGTTACTCCTCTGATTGAAAAGGCAGGACTCCGGAGAACTGCTTGGGATCCGGAGAACTGCTTGGGATCCGGAACAAGCATTTCACGAATAGAGCGTGTTTTCCACCACAGCAGCGAGCCCCCAGGCAAAAGGTGGGTATCGACACATTAACTTTCCGACGCTCAGAATTTTGCCGAATTAGCTCTTAGACCATCGCCGCATTTTCCCAAGACAGTGCTGTAGAAAATGGCCTGTAGCTATCAAATCATACTTGCAGATTTCTCAGAATAGGTCGTTAATGGTTCCTGTACTCGAAAATAGTGAAGAACTTGATCGCCGGATCAACATAACGATGCAACGCACTACGCTCATTTTGTTACAGCTAGCACTCCTGACGTTAACCGGTGCCTGCGGTGGTGGTTCCGGCGGGAATTCGACTCCGACACCAGAAGCGAGCGTTAACACGGCAGCGCAGACCTCAAATACACAAACCGCCGACGAGTGTTCAGGATCGGGGTCGCAACTCGACTGTACGTTCAACCACGACGGGCTTGTTCGGGAATACATCCTCTACGTACCCCAGTCATACACTGGTAGCGAATCGGTACCTCTGCTCTTTAACTTCCACGGTTATGGAAGTAGTGCAATCGACCAAATGAATTACGGCGACTTTCGTGTTCTAGCGGAAGAAGAACAGTTTATTCTCCTGGTACCGCACGGCACGCTTCTCGAAGACACCACTCATTGGAACGTTGGCAGCTGGACCAGTGAAAGCACGGTCGACGATATCGGTTTCACGTCCGCATTGATCGACAAGATCGCCACCGACTACCTTATCGATCTGTCCCGCATTTACTCTACCGGCATGTCGAACGGTGGCTACATGAGCCATCAGCTGGCTTGTCTTTTGAGCGACAACTTTGCGGCGATCGCCTCAGTGACCGGCTCCATGTCACCTGAGACGTTTACCGAGTGTACTCCAACCCACGCGACGTCCATTTTGCAGATTCACGGAACCGAAGACGACGTCGTTCCGTACACAGGCGCCAACTGGACAAAATCTATGGAAGCCATCATGGACTACTGGAGCGCTTACAACGGTTGCGACCCTGCGCCTTCCGTCACGGCTCTCCCCGACACCAACGAAGACGGCACCATCGCTGACTTGATCGCCTACACCAATTGCATTAACAACGTTGAAGTTGAGCTCTACCGAATGAACGAAATGGGCCACACGTGGCCCGAACCGGGGCGAGGCTGGGATATTAGTGGCGTTAACGTCATCTGGCGATTTCTTTCTCGACACAGTCTCAATGGAGTGGTCGAATAACTCAGAGCCGTGGTTTTTTACTTTCGGCCGCTAGTTGAATAATGCAGGAGAAAAATATTGATGACATTATTGGGTTTGTGTACGTCGTCAGTCCATATGGGACCACTAGCACTAAATTCTAAGAGACACTTTTCCTTGCAGATTTCTCAGAATAGGGCGCTGATGGTTCCTATACTCTGAATTACAGTTTGTTCCGGACACATGGTTTACACATTGCTGCTTTTGGGGAGAGCCCAGATGCCATTGAAAGAGTGTAAAATGATGAATGAGAGACCGAAGTTCATAGGCCGGCTCCTGCAAGGCGAGAAGATGGCGCCCTTGTGCCGCGAGTTCGGCATCTCCCGGGTCAAGGGTTACAAGGTCTACAGACGCTACAAGCAGTGCGGCCTCGACATCCCCTACGACCGCAGCCCGGCTGCCGGTAACCGGAGGAGCACATGATCAAACGATGTAACTTCTCATCCGCCCCTATGGCACATCGCCTTGCGCCGCGGGGTCTCGCGTCCTGCCCGGGCGGCAACCACCCCGCCAATCTCCATCTGCGGGCAACCTTCGATCCGATCGATATCCTCAGTGACGGATGGAGTGTTGCAGATGAGTAAAACAACGGGAAATCCAACCCGGCGCGATTTGATCGGAATCGCGGCCACGGGTCTCACCATGACTGCGGTCGGTGCGCTATTGCCGGGCTGTTCCAGGCCGGGTGACGGCACTGCCACTTCCAACATCTCCTCAACACCTCAGGCGGGAATTATGCGCGAACCACTTCACTACCTAACCCTTTGCGAGATCGCACAGAAGATCTCTTCCGGCGATCTGGATTCACTTGCCATTACCGAAGCGATGTTGGCGCGCATCGAGGCGCTGGAGCCCCGGCTTCATTCCTATATCACCGTGATGGGACCACAGGCCCTGCAGAGTGCGGCCGACGCAGACGCGAGGCGCCACCAGGGGAAAGAACTGGGTCCCCTGCATGGCGTCCCTATCGCCGTGAAAGATTTGTGTCACAAGCGCGGCAGCCCCACCACCGCCGGGCACAGCTTTCGAAAAAACATAATTTCAGATTCCGACGCAACCGTCGTCACCCGTCTCGAAACCGCGGGGGCGGTAATCCTCGGCAAACTGGCGACCACCGAGGGCGCGATGGTCGGATACCACCGCGACTTCGAGGTGCCTCGCAATCCATGGGGCGACCTCGACCGCTGGCCCGGTGTCTCTTCAGGCGGCTCGGGTGTGGCCACAGCGGCCGGGCTGTGTTTCGCATCGCTTGGAACCGACACCGGGGGGTCGATTCGCTTTCCCTCGGCGGTAAACGGCATCGTTGGCCTGAAACCGACCTGGGGGCGCGTCAGCCGCCATGGCGTGCTGGATCTCGGCCCAACCCTTGATCATGTGGGTCCGATGACCCGCAGCGTGCGGGATACCGCGCGCGTGCTGAGTGTGATCGCCGGACGAGATCCCAAAGATCCGACCTCTCTTGCAGATCCAGTACCCGCTTACGAAGCGCAGATGGAGCGCGGGGTTGCCGGTCTTCGGATAGGCTGGGACGAGGCGTTCGCGACCTCCGACGTCGAACCGCACGTCGCCGCCGCGGTTCGCACAGCGGTCTCCCAACTCTCTGGGCTCGGCGCCGAGATCGTCGAAATCGAAGTGCCGCCTCTCGAAGAGGACGAGGTGGCGGCGTGGAGTACACTCGCCGCCGCTGAGGCCGCGGCAGTTCACGAAGCGACCTTTCCATCGCGCACAAACGAGTATGGAAACTACTTCCGGCAGTTTCTGAGCGGTGGCCGGGATATCTCATCTGTGGATCTGGCCAAAGCGGTCTTCGCGCGCAAGCGCGCGATCGGCCGGGTTGCGCCCACATTCCGGAATATCGACCTCCTGGCCTGCCCGACGCTGGCCAGTGAATCGTTCCGCTACGATCCCGAGGATGCCTATGGCGGGATGGATCTCGAGCGAGGCCTGCTTGCTGGCGTGCCGATAGAGTTCTTCAACCGCAGCGGTCGATTCGTCACGATCTGGGATTACAACGGTTATCCCACGCTATCGCTGCCATGCGGCTTTTCTCCAGACCGGATACCGCTCAGTCTTCAACTGGTCGGACCGCCGCTTGGTGAGGCTGTGCTCTGCCAGGCTGGTTTCGCCTACGAACAGGCTAACGAATTTCATCAACAGCACCCTGCGATCGGATAGACCCCCGGGAGCACAACTACTGCTCCGCGACCCGTTTCAGTAGCATCGACGACTGGGAGGAGAAAAAGCGGCGTAATCTCCCTCCTAATGCCTAATAGTGCTATAGAGAATGACCTGTAGCTATCAAATCATACTTGCAGATTTGTCAGAATAGGGCGTTAATGGTTCCTATACTCAGGTGGTTTATTCTTCCTAACCGCCCAACACTTCCAATCACCGTCGATTTCAATCCTTAAGAAAATGTAAGGTTGGAAAGCATCCTCTGCCTACCAATATCCGACCAGTTGGGAAAAACAAATCCGATGACCTTAACAAAGCGTAGCGGACACTCTCCGCTTATGTTGCCTTCCAGGCGCACCTTGCGACTTTCTAGGTGGCCACTCCCACTACGCGATTTCACCCAGCAAGTAGTTGCGAATCAACTCGATCAGGGCGTCAGTCAAGTCCGGCTCAGCCAATCTATCTGGTGCTCGCAAGGCATAGTCTTTCACCGTCGAGAGCACTATCCGCGAAAGCAGTTCCGAGATAAAGGTGATGTCTTGGCGGGGACGGAGGTCGGCTTGACGGCTTGCCAGAAACGCATTGGATAGCGCCGCATACTTGTCCAACACCGCTTTCTCCGTCTCCTCGAATGCTAACCGCGGGACCTGGGTTTCGAGCGCAATGTAGATCTCGAGGTGATCCCGAACGAACGCAATATGCGTTGAGATCATATGCTCAAGCATTGCCTTTGGATGCGTCGACTGCGCAATACCCGTGAGTCGTTGAAAGTGTTTGATCGCCTCGCGGCGGCGTATTTCAGTGAAGATCGCTTCCTTGTTGGGAAAGTACTCATAGAGCGAGCCGATCCCAACGCCGGCATACCGCGCGATGGAATTTGTTGTCGCTGAAGCATAGCCTGAAGTCACCAGAATCCGAGTAGCCGCCTCTAAAATGGCTTCGACGGTGGCTTTTGAACGGGCCTGCCGAGGCTGTTTTATCATCTGATAGTGCGTTTTTTCGAGCTGATTCATGGGTGATAACAAATCCGAGTACATTTTCCGAGCTTTTACTCGGATAATTGATCCCGCTAATCTTAAAGATATTTATCCTAAGGAGATAGCAGATGAAAAACATCATTCTCATTGTGATGGCAGTCGTGGTTGGATTAGCGATCGTCGCATTTGCCATCACGCGGGACGGGGAACTGGTAACGCCGAGCGGACAGGGAACCGTCCAATTGAATGCAGGTACTTTCGAAGCGTTTCCTTTACCCGATTACGCTGCCCAATTCGTCAGTGACGAATACAAGAGTTACTTCGTGGAAGTCGAGCCGGGTATCAAAGTACACGTCCTTGAAGTTGGCACTGGTTACCCGTTGTTCTTACAGCACGGCAACCCCACCTCGGGATTCCTCTACCGCAAGGTAGCTGATGCACTCCCTACCGATGAGGTCCGCGTGATAATGCCGACGCTCGTGGGCTTAGGCTTTTCCAGCAAAGTGCCTGCCAGCATGCACACGTTAGACAACCACATGCGCTGGATTAATAACGTGCTCGAAGCACTCAAGCTCTCAGAAGTCGTTTACGCCGGTCAGGACTGGGGAGGGCCGGCTGGCATGGGAGCGCTCGCCTTATCACCTGGACTGTTGCAAGGCGCAGTGATTCTGAATACGGGATTTAACGCACCGACGGAGCCGATGGATCTCTCTCCGGCCCACGCTCGGGTAAAGACACCCGTCGTCGGCGAGCTCCTGATCGAAGTGTTTGTATCCATATTCGATCAACTACATAACATGCAAGGCGATCCGGACTCCATTCCCCCAGAAGTTGCCGCCCTCTATGGGCGACCAGTCATCGAAAGCGGCAATGACAAAGCGCCCCTCGCGATGATGCGCATGGTGACCGATGGCCCGGATCACCCAAGTGCGATGCAGATGCGTTCTATAGAGAAATATGTATCCACCCTTGATATCCCGGCTGAAATTATCTGGGGCATGAACGATCCCATACTAGCCAGGGGTCTGTCTGCGATGAAGACCAATTTTCCCAACGCGCCAGTCACTCAAACCGAGGGGGGTCACTTCTTGCAAGAAGAAGTGGCAGATGAAATTGCGGCAGCGCTGTTGAGGGTATTGGCGCAAATTAAAGAGAAGGCGTGATCATGAAGTCCCTTAAATGGCTCGGCGGGCTAATCACGATTTACATTGTATTCGTGGTCATATTTGAAGCGGGTTATCTGGGCATGATGCAACCCTCCTTCGAGGAAGGCGGCATCCCGATGCTGATTCTGACCACTAAAGATGAAACTGGCGAAGAAGTCAGCAAGATGCTCGCAAGGTTTGAGACGGAGGAGGGCAAGCTCTACGTATCTGCCCACCACTGGACGCGAGGTTGGTATCGTCGGGCAGTCGTCAACCCGAAAGTGGTAGTTGAGATTGATGGAACGAAAACACGGCGAATCGCGGTGCCCGTCGTAGATGAGGAATTTGATGGGGTCGCAGTTGCCTATAAGATTCCTCTCGGCGCGAGGTTCCTCATGGGTTTTCCACCGTCTCGCGACATTCTGCGCTTAGACCTCATGCATCAATAGGAGGATCACCATGGTAGTGGAGAGAGACCATCACGGCTTCGATGCACCGGCACCCTTAGGGCATCCAGCACGGGCAAGTTTACCTGACGGACACCCAACCGGCCCCGAAATTGGCGAGAGACTGCCCGACTTCACTCTACCAGACGCATGCGGCACCCAGATTGACTACCACGCCGACCGCGCCAACCGAAAGTCGGTGGTTGTGTTTTATCGTTCAGCTGTCTGGTGACCCCCCTGTTGGACGCAGCTAGGTGAGTTGCGAGACGCATTTGACAAATTTGCCGAACACGAAATTGGTCTATACGCCATCTCCTACGATGATCAGGAAACTCTGGCTGAATTTAGAGACAAGCAAAGTATTCCATACCCGCTGCTATCGGATATCGATTCAGCTGTCATTCAAAAGTTCGGCATCGTCAACAACCAGGTGACCAAGAATGACGCAATCCTCTACGGCATCCCTTATCCCGGCGTGTACGTGACAGACGAGAATGGTGTCGTGGTTACGAAGTTCTTCCACGATTCCTACAAGAAGCGCGACAGCGCCGAGCTCTACATCGATGCCGCGCTGGGACGCCTAGTACTCGATAACAATGCCCCCCAGGCAACTGGCGGCGACCAAGGCATCAAGCTGACTGTCGCCATACATGGCGGCAAAGGTACAATACGGCAGGGGGTCATCCGGCATTTAGTAGTGCGTTTCGAACTGCCTGAGGGTTTGCACATCTATGGCCCGCCCGTACCGGAGGGCATGATCACCACCGAAGTGCAGATCGATGGACCGGAAGGGTTCAGACTAATGCCGCCTGAGTTCCCTGCCACGGAAAAGCTGACCTTGCCGGACATCGCTGAGTTGAATGTGTGGCACGGTACGGTTGATCTCATCTACCCGTTCTACGCCACCGGAGAACTGGCCAGTGAGTGCCGCCCGCTAGACACTCCCAGCGTGGATATCAATGTCTTGGTACGCTACCAGGCCTGCACAGACAGTGAGTGCCTGTTGCCGCGAACAGAGACTTTCTCGCTACCCCTGGACCTGGATGTTATCGACATCCCTGACATCGAGATTCATCGGGGTCATGGCCAGCGCCCAGGCAACTACGATGGCACTCCCGCGCTGAAAAGACTGCTTGCCAGGAAGATCAAGCAGAACCCTCAGGGAGTGCCGTTATTCATTGGCAAAAACCTGTGGATGCAATTGAAGGCGCTGGGGCGCAAGCTGTTTGGTCGCGACTGAACGTACTGCGGTGGGGAGGGATCCGACCTGGTAGGATTTCCACAGCTTCAAATCCTACCAACACCCTACCAATATCCTACCTAAGAGCGCGAAGCGCACGGCGTCGGCCCCAGGAACAGGCGGGCGTTAATGATTCCTATACTCTTGAATAGGGCTCTATATCCCTTTAATACCAGCAATCAAAGACATTCACGAGCTGGAAGCCATCTATTTGCGGCAACTGGATCATGAAAGGGTTGGTTTATTGCTTCCTGACAGACAACACCAGTGTATGGCTACTTAATAAACTGATTCGCTATATCATCAACAAAGGTCAATATCTCCTGCTCAGTTTGTCCAGGTGTCATCAGAATCAGCCGCTGCACGCCAAGTTCTTCATACTCATGCAGTAACGCTTCAGTTAATCGTGCTCTTGGCGTGATGCTGATATCCAGACTTCCAAGTTCCGCAGGTCGGTCATGACTTTCCGATACGCTTTTGAGGCCATCCAGTGCCAGTTTGGTCGTATCCACATCGAGGGCAAACCCGTACCAGCCCTGACATTGTGTCACGGCTCTCCTGAACGCCGATCTACTTGCCCCGCCAACCACAATAGGTGGACCACCCTCTTGTACAGGCCGAGGTCGACTTTGAATTCCTGAATATTTTGCGAATTTACCAGAGAACTCTGGTGCATCTGACGTCCATAACTCTCTGATCGCCTTAATATACTCGTCAGTTCGCGCCCCGCGCTCAGAAAAATCAACACCGAGGGCATCAAACTCAGCCTTCAGGTATCCAGCACCAATACCAAAAATCAACCTTCCATTTGAGAGATGATCAAGACCTGCCATCTCCTTGGCAAGCACAACTGGATTACGCTGGGCAATTAACGTGATGCCTGTGCCGAGTTTGATCGTGTTTGTGAATGCTGCGATATATGACAGGGCGGTCGAAGGGTGAACCATTGGAGTCAGAGGTGCTGCCGGGGAAGGTGGTTTCTGAGGATCCGGCAACACAACATGTTCGCCTGTCCAAAGCGATTCAAATCCAGATTCCTCTGCACGAATCGAAACACTCTTCATTATCTGAGGATCCGCACAGAATCCGTTGTTAATTCCAAATAATGCATATTTCATTTCTTATCCCCCTCGAGTCAGTCTGAAGTATAACCACTCAACAAGAGTGGATGGAAGAACATGGGATCAGAATCCAATGCTATAGGTGATGATGTAGTATTACTTGCTCAAGTTCGAAGAAGGTTCTGGCTTGCGGTTCAACATCAAATCTGATGTGTAGCGCCCTGGCAATATTGGTAGTCGAGAACATGCCTCTGATGACCCAGTCATCACCCTGTGCTTCAACCACCATTATATGTTGTTCACTCAGACGCTTGATCAGTTCAAGCACATCACCGACCGAAACCCGATCCACCTGCTTGAAATCCAGGCCATCAATATGCGCTTTGTTGATCATTACATATTTAACCAGAACTTCGTCCCGGTGAGTAAATTCCTTGAACGTCATCACCGCGAACACTTTTGAGCCATTCAGATCTGTTGCCATTACGGCATCGAGAAATCTGGTTTCATCCTGATTGGTTACCAGCAACGTCCTCACATACGCTTCTTTCTTCAGTATCAGTACATCGGTAACTGCTGTCGACCCGCCAACACCGCAGGATGCCCCTGCAGGAAGTCAGTCATAAATATTCGAGCCGGGCTTGCCAGTGACAAGGTAGGCGACGGAGGATTGAGGTAAGTGTTTACGTCTACAAGGTTGATGCTACCAAGTAGTTTGTTCTGCCTGGCCGTGGGTCATCCCGGACCAGTTCTAAGGATCTAACAATCATAAGTGAATCATTCAATCCCTATAATCAGATCCTGTAAAGAACCCTGACGGCTCATTTTGGAATGATGAGAGCTTTGTTTGGACTCGCTCTCTATTAATTAGCGCTCCTTCTCTGAGCGTTGAGTGATTTCAGCTTCCACCCGCCATATCCTATCCTGTCCCCAGCACGAGAATATATCCTGACGATTTCCACCTGAAACCCTAAAGCTGGGCACGCCCCACAGTCCTTCCGTTAGCATGTCTTGAACGTTGGTTTCAAGCATCTGCTCCCATTCACTATTGTGAAATTGTTTGAGCGCATCCTGCCATGACAGTCCTACCGACTCCACCACTTTGCTCAATCCTGAATCACTGCTGATATCCACGCCTTCCGCCCACGCAGCCTTCATATAGGCACCAACGAATGCCTCTGCTTTGCCTTGAGATTCAATCCAGGGATAGAGAGTGAAAGCTCTTATGACAGGTTCACCAAAAGGATCGACAAAGTTCCTGAATTTGACCTCGTTTGCTTCTGCTTCCCTTTTTGAATCAGATATGATGTAAAGCTGTTTTTCTCTGGGTGCGCCTACTCCTCTCATCATCATAGGCATCACGGGCCGAAGAATTAACTTAACACCACTGCGTTTCACCAGATCCATAACCCGGTCATGGCCAACTGCAGTATAGGGACTTCGCAAGGAGGGGAAATACTCCAATGTTATGTCACTGGCATGAAGACCCGTGGCAGATTCAATCCGCGGTGGTGGTACACACAAAGCGCCATCCGGTTGCTTGCCATATCCGTCAGCAACCAGACGTTTCTCAAGCAGGTACATGCGGTCAAGCCCCCAATACCATTCACCGTCGAAGTAAAACATCGCGCCGAGGTAGTGGCCTTTGCTTTTTCGCAAGGCATTTCCTTCAGACAGTGCCTGGCCTGCTTCTGGTTTCTCGCCGCTTTCATTAGTCAGATTACCGGACCATAACTTCTGGCCCGCCCCTAATGCTTTCTCTGGAAAGTTTTCTTCTCGCAAACAGGCAACCAGATTCTGGTTAGTCTGATTGACTGCTTCACCAGCGGGAGTCTGTGCCTTAATCGGAAGATCTGCTCCATAGTAAGGTGCGATACTTTTCGCGTCCGTTAAAGCCCAATTTGTGAATCGATCGACATCTCCCTGATATTCCGCATCCGGTGGAGATACCAGGTAGGGTATCCAGTCAATGTCGTAGCTCGCTTTCAATGTCGCTAACTTCTGTACAGCCAGATGACTATACGGATCGTCGACCTGGTGAAAATAGAGTACGCGAGGAGGCAGACCTTTCAATCGACGTTTCAACTGAGCAGAAAATCGTAATGCATCTCTCTTTAGATCACTGGCCATGAGCCGCATAACCAGCGACCTTACGCGAGTTCCTGATTTCATCATCTTAGTCTAACAGTGCTTCGCAACCAGTCTCTGACAGAATGTCCCTGACTGATGCCTGTTCTTCGTCATCGAGCGCATTGAACTCATCCAGAATCCATTGTAAACATCTTGCCTGATATGGGAACGCGGGTTGTTGCCAGGCTTTCCCGTCAATCTCCGTATTTACCTCGGCCTCACCATTTCGGATCGCTCTGGCGTTAGCAAGCAGAAATGGTACATAGACCATCCCAACTTCTGACAGCAGTTCATTCAGATTAGCCTTTGCCCCATCCCTGTTTAGCCAGGCTTCATCGGTGGGCTCCTGGCCGCTCAAATCATCCATTACATCAGTCCAGGCGAAAACACGCGGTGCTTGCTGCAGGCAAATCCTCATTGGTGTTGGATCGAATCCAACCAGTTGAGTCAGCTGACCATAAATCCCAAAGTCAGCAGAGCCGGGTCGACTTCCCATCAGAAACGGCTGCTTCTGCAATAATCTATCCATGATCTGGAGAAATCGCTTATAGCTGCTTTCGATAACCGCCGCAGTGACTTCATTCGATCCCACCACATAGAGCCTTGATATCTGACGTTCACGAATCAATTCGGCTGCTTTCTGAAGAGTCTCTTCCGGCGCCTGGATATTTCGCCACCGGGGCAGGATATTCCCGCCCTGCTCAATGTCATCCTCAAAGTGCCAACGATAATGAAACATCGCCTTGGTTAGCCATTCATCACCGAAGTCTTCAAGCAAATAGTTTAAAAAAGCCATTACATTGTCGTTGGGAATGATGCTTCGACCCTTGATCTCTTTTTCGAAGCGCCTTATCAAAGGCGTCGAATCAATGACAGCTTCATATTCTCCGGACTGGTTTCTTAAATAGAACGTAGGCAATAAGCTGACCCTGGGTTTGGGCATATCGGCACCAACCATCTCATCACCAATTAGGAAGCAGTAGGGAATCCTGCGATAACGCAGCGCTGCCAACATCTTTCGCGTATAGGGTGACCCGGGCGCACCTTTAAACTTCAGCGGCAATTCGATCGACATATATCTACCTCCCAGTTAGTGATTACTGCTAAGCGAGAATCTCGGTTACTCATTCTGATCTTCCAATCTCTCAAGCGGTTCCATTCCAAGCGCTTCACGATAGGTGTTGTGGTAGTGATGTAGCGCGGGTTCATTACGTCCGAAGATTATGTGAGTCATCCCGCCAGCAGCGAGCCCCCTGTGACTACTTGCTGCGGCAACATAATCTTCATCCCTGATGACCTCCCTGAAACCTCTTAATCGACCAGAGATGTCAACAGCATCATTGTCGAATTCCGGATCCTCTCTCAGTGCAGCAATCTCTGGCCGCAGGTAGAAAGTGATTTTGCTAAAACTGTCATCCGGCCCAGGTCCATTCGGATAAATCCGCACAAGTATTGGCCCGGCCTGAGAAAGAATAAGCTGGATATTTGGGAACAGATAGTAGACAGGCAAGGTACAAGCGAGTACATGCCAGTCTTCCGTTGACACATTGCGCAACTCCTCGATGCTTTTCATACACAGCATCATTCGATGGTTTCGCTTGAAAGTATCGTACATTTGAACATTGCCGTAGAAATCCTGCGCCAGAGTGTCCTTGTGCAGAAAATTGAAATGGTACGTTTCACCGAAGGTATCGATTGCCAGTTTCCAATTCATCTCATGCTGGTACAGATCTTCACCTTCAAGGGACATATCCGCGAGATTCCATTCGGCCAACTCCTGAGACAAATCTTGCCCCAGCAATTCATCAGCATCGAGAGTTCCTTCTGGATCTGGATGAACCCACAAAATCCCGTTTCTCTCTTCTGCTGGCAGTGACACCAGCGAAAGACAGGATTTGTCGACTGAACCAAAATGATTCTCTTTCGGGACCGCGACCAACTCACCTGAGGGGCTGTAACTCCATGCATGAAACGGACAGCTGAACACACTACGTTTACCACGGGATTCTGATTCAACAAAGGTGCCACGGTGTCGACATGAATTGATGAACGCATGAAATTTACCATCTTTGTCTCTGGTACAAAGTACCGGCTTACCAAAATCTTCTACTGTAAAAAACGAATTGGGTTCAGGCAGATCTCCAGACAGGCCAACTACCTGGGGATAGCTTTGAAAGAAAGCCTGCCACTCCGTCTCACTCCGCTCAGGGCTGGTGTAGGTTTCGACGGGATTTTTAACCTGATACCCGACGTCAACGTTAGTCCCTTCGTCAAGGTGTTGAATCAGGGATTCGATCAGTCGTATCTGTTCAGTTCGACGCATGCTCTCTCCTTAAATACTGACCTCGAGTCTAGACTTGGCGTTTCGGTACAGCAAGCCAGGATTCAGCCACGAAAATGATAGACCTTGAGTCCCTTTTCAGGAAATTTGTCTTCAAATCCGGTGCTTGCTGGGAATTGCCTCAACAATTGGTACTTTGGCTGATATCTTTGCATCAGATTGGGTAAGTAGTCTGAACCCAGATAGGGACTGTTCAGAGTGGCGATGATATCTGACCCGGGTTTACAGAGTCTCGTCAGTCTTTTAAGTATCGTGACATAATCTTTTTCCGCATCAAAGCTGCCTCGTTGACGGGAGGGCGGATCGATTATTACCAGATCGAAGGGACCCATTTTCTGAATTTTGCCCCAGGATCGGAAAATGTTGTGAGGAATTGTTCGCACACTTCTCAGATCCTGGTCGTTCAATTCATGATTGCGGTTCCCCCAGTTAATGCTGGATCTATTCATATCTACGTTCACAACCTGCGTGGCGCAACCAGCCATCGCTGCCACAGACAGAGAACATGTATAAGCAAACAGATTAAGTACATTTTTGCCTTTACTATATTGCTTCAGCCAAGTACGTAACAGGCGCATGTCGAGAAACAGTCCGGCATTCTGATGTACACCGGGTTGCACCTCGAACCTGAGTCCGTTTTCAACAACTATAAATTTAGGGATATTCTCTCCCCAGACACAGTCCGACGGGGCCCCTTTGCCAGATCGTCTCTGTAATACAATTGATTTAATCTGATCCAGCTCATCCTGCTGCTTCACAAGGGAAATCAATGAATCTGCATCCTCAATGGTCTTGTATCCGGTGATCAGTAAGACAGGGGGAAACCAGTCAAGATTTATATGCTCAAGACCCACATACAAATAACCTCGACCATGGAATATTCTCCGGGGCTCATCGATAAGTTGTTGAAACTGTATTTTCAGCGCCTTTTCAATCAGCTGATACATAAGATAGTTACATGCCAACAATATGAAGATAATGGCTGCAAAGCATAACAAGCTGTCTGTCCAGAAGTCAGGATTTATAAGTCATCACTGTTTCAAACCGGACCGAAGCCAAGCCACTTCCCGGCCCTTGTATGTCGGTAAACATCAAGACCGGAGAAACCCATGAGTACAACAGATATCCGTCATCTGGATCCTTTCGACATGAAAATTAACCGGACCACGGATCACATGTTTAGTACCTACACATCCAGTAACTCCTCTGCGCGACGCGACCCAAATACCGACAGTTGGGATTATTTCAGTACGTTGGACTTTGGCATTGAGGAACCATCTGGATTGGTCAAGATACCCAATACACCATTGATGATAGTTAACGAGTTCTTCAAGAGATTTGCTGTTTTCAACGCATCAGACAAGTCGCCAGTTCGACTATACGAGACTGAAAACTTCGGGTTAAGACATATGTTGTTTCGCGAGTTCTAACTGAAATGTGATAACGATCTAGACACTGTAAATGCGAGAAAATCTCTGCAGTTGATTGTGGCGAATTATAAATTGAATTTCTTTGACGTAAGCTTCCCCTCTTTGCGAGTAGTGAACCAACCCATTAGCCAACTGCTCACCCTCGGGTAGCTGTTGACGTTCTCTCGCTCTCGCTCGTAATTCTCTCAAGTCACCATACGCAACGTGCGTATTAATTGTTCTGACGTAATGGCGAACACCCTGTTCAACTGTATCGAAGGTCGCCACCTCGTGATTAAGTCCAAGGTCCCTTTGTCGCGGTTTGATTCCACAACCTTCATGGAAGCACCAGATTCCAAAGAAGTTGTTTCCCTGAACAGCAAATCGTGAGGTTCCCCAGCCCGACTCTTTAGCGGCTTGAGCAACGACTAAAGAAGCAGGGACGACATCAACTCGCTCAAGCAGGTCGTTGATTCTGGCTGACAGATTAAAGTGGTCATTTAATACACCATATTGCCTCTCCACCCGGTCGAGCTCCTGGACCTGCTCAGTTGTTAGATGCCCGCCATTCGACAATTCCGCAATCATCAACAGTAACATTTGTCGCTCAACAGCAATCTCCAGATTAACGTTATGGATCATCGGCAGGAGGTAATCGTAAAACGCCGCTTTTTTATCGCTGGTATTTGAGAAGCCCGAAAAATCCGGTGGTGAATGTTTTCCGGCAGTATCCCGGGGAGTGGCTGAAGGACGGTAGCGTGACGTGTCATCTACCTGTATGTCGACATCACTAAATTGCGCACCCGTTGGAACGACTGAATGTGCCTTTTTATGGAACTCTTGAGAAACCTCACGAGATACCTCCTGAGAAACCTCTTCCGCAGCGGGCATCAGTGGCACAACCAGCGTTATCATGACGAGCAATAGTTGCCAGGGTCTCATACTTGACCATTTTCAATTTCAAACTTGATTCATTATATAGCCAAATGTGAAGTTTTCTCCATAGTTTCTGCAGGAATATCAATTTTAAATACTTATTTACAACAGTTAACATCTGTATGTTATTAATATATAAGCATTTTATCTTAATATAAGTTTAATGAATAATGGAGAAAACTACAAATTCATCAAATCACCGATTTGTCATTGTTTTTAAAAGTTTTTTTGAAATATCTTTTAAATATCAGGGTCAGATTTTGAATGTACGTACCTGAACTATCAGACCCTGCACATCAGGGTGAGATTCAATGGCCATAGCCAAATCTCTGTCTTTGTCGGTAATTGTGTTACCAGCATCATGAGTCGTGAGGCGTATTGAGACTTGATTATAGACGTTACGCCAATCCGGATGATGATTATGAGCCTCAGCAAGGCCGGCGACGATGGTCATGAATTTGAATGCAGACTCAAAATCTTCAAAAACAAGATCAGCGGTCAGCGCATTCTCATCTTCCTGCCACATTTCCATGATCCTATTTTACCTCTGGCAGCTGACAGCCATCTCAGCGCAAATGTCTGCGCCAATCAGGCAAAGTCGGGACATTATTCGGTGCCCGGCAACTATCTGCTGGGATTTATCAGGTACTTTTCACCTGTAGCCTGTTTTGCATAGACGTTGATGGATTCAGCCTGAAGCGCTTCAGCCAGGGAAACTTCTTTGGTGTAGCGACTGGCAAAGGTTGTCTTTATCTCATCCGCAACCCGTTGTCGAAGCTCTTCAAACTTTTCCCCGCCCACTCTTTGTATAAAGGGCGTCAGCAACCAGCCCCCGATTCCCCAGGCCATGCCAAAGGCACGATTCAATACGGTTGGATTCCGATCAAGTCCACCATAAATGTAAACTTGTTTATGGATGGTAGATCCGTATCGACTAAACCCCCCGGCAGTTTTATTGGCAGCAACCTCCATTGCCGTGAGAATCTGACCGGTTAATTTACCACCACCAGTTGCGTCAAAACCCAGAGTTGCACCTGTTTCAACCAGCGCCTGGATAAGTTCTTCCATGAAATCAGACTCACTCGAATTGCATACATATCTGGCTCCGAGTGACTTCAGTAATTCCACATGCTCTGATCGACGCACAATGTTGACCAAAGGTACATCATCGTTCAGACAAATCTTCACAAGCATTTGGCCCAGATTAGAGGCCGCTGCGGTATGAACCAGACCGGTATGATTCTCAAGTTTCATAGTTTCTACCATACCGAGCGCAGTCAACGGGTTCACAAAACATGAAGCGCCTTCAGCTGGAGTCGTTCCCTCATGCATCACCAGGCAATTGGAAGCGGCCACACACCGGTATTGAGAATACATACCACCTCCAGCGACGCCGACGGTTTTTCCTATCAAGCTTTCAGCATTTGCACCTGCAGCGACTACAATTCCAGCACCTTCGTTTCCCGCTGGCAGGGACAGATCAACTCTGGCTGAGACCATCTTCATCATATTTTCCGGCACATTCATCGTCACAACTGGAAACTCATCAGTGCCGCCAACCTGCAGTGTGGCAACATCCGCAGGACCGATCAGCAATCCCAAATCTGACGGATTGATTGGGGAGGCCTCCACGCGAATAAGTACTTCATCATCTTTGGGTTTCGGCATCGGAACTGTTTCCAATGACATGACCAGTTTCCCTTCAGCTGTAATTCTGGTCCTAAGTTCCTTCGAGGTTTCTTCGTTCATTCCATCTACCTTTTCTGCTCTTGTTTATGACTACTTAACTTTAATTAGTTCAATATCGAATATGAGCGTGCTGTTCGGAGGTATAGGTCCAATTCCCCGCTGTCCATAAGCCAGCTCTGGAGGAATATATAAACGCCACTTGTCCCCTTCCTGCATCAGCAATAATGCTTCTGTCCAGCCTTTAATCACACCATTTACTGGAAACGAGATCGGACCCTTGCCAGTGGTTCCATCAAATTCTGTTCCATCAATAAAACGACCTGAATAATGTGTCAGGACCGTACTGGTAGCATTTGGTGTCTTGCCCGAACCACTAACAACAATCTCGTACTGCAATCCAGATTCTGTCACATTGACCTCAGACCTCTTGGCGTTTTCTGAGAGGAAGTTTTCAGTATTTGTTTCAGGTTTTTCAATCGTCATTTTGTTTTCCCCAACTACATCCGTATCTGAACCGGAATATGAATCACCACAGCTAATTAAGATCGTTAGTAACAGAAGACCAGAAATCCTTATGGCGGACACTTTTGCCTCCTTCTTGTCTTGTTTTTTGGCTGCGAAGCATAACTGATCAGTATTTAAACTGACACATTTGAGCAATCTGTATCTGTTGGAATTTTGCATGCAACGCGAAACAGCCCGTTTTGCACACCGCTTTCGACTGAAACTCAATAAAGTACCAATTATATCCCTTCGCTACGCACGTCACGCAAACTGCTCTATGCTAGCCTACTCCTCCTTTTTCCCCTTTCCACCCAGTCCCCGTCTCTCTCAACCGAGATTTCACTCAGCGTTCTTCGCTGTAATTTGTGACAATGAAAATGATACCCTTAAAAACTCTCCTTTCAGCCTAAATCCCACTCAGAATAGACAATCGCAGGAAATTACCACGATTTTGTCTAAGCTATGTCTGTCAAAGGTAGAAATTAGCTTCAATAAACAATTCAGTGCTGGATTATGTCTCTCTCTCAATATATGATGGCGCGTTTTTTTAGACCCCGAAAAATCTAGATTCTTACAGAGCAAGAACCATGACTGACCTCAGCCGTTATCGAAATATCGGCATTTTCGCACACGTAGATGCCGGTAAAACCACGACCACGGAACGCATCCTGAATATCACAGGGAAAATCCATAAAATTGGCGAAGTGCACGATGGCGATGCGACCACTGATTTTATGGAACAGGAACAGGAACGCGGTATCACCATTCAGTCAGCAGCTACGACAACCTTCTGGAAGGATCACCAGCTGAATATTATCGACACGCCGGGGCACGTCGACTTTACCATCGAGGTTTATCGTTCTCTGAAGGTCCTGGATGGGGGTGTAGGCGTTTTTTGTGGATCTGGCGGGGTTGAGCCTCAGTCAGAAACCAATTGGCGCTATGCAAACGATTCAGAAGTGGCCCGTATTATCTTTGTTAACAAACTCGACCGCCTTGGCGCAGATTTCTACCGGGTGGTTTCCCAGGTTGAGGAAATCCTGGCCGCCAATCCCCTAGTAATGACATTGCCTATTGGTACCGAGGACGATTTTGTCGGTGTCGTTGACATTCTGACACGCGAAGCCTGGGTATGGGACGACTCTGATGACCCAATGAGTTTCACCATTCAGGAAATCCCCGCCGATATGGTTGAAAAGGTAGAGGAATACCGGGAAACGCTCATCGAGACCGTTATCGAGCAAGATGAAGACTTGATGATGACGTACCTTGAGGAAGGAGAAGAACCTTCTGTCGAGGACCTAAAAGGATGTGTTCGCAAGGGCACTATTGCTCTCGACTTCTTTCCAACCTTCTGCGGATCGGCATTCAAGAACAAAGGTGTTCAGCTGATACTTGATGCTGTTGTCGATTACCTGCCTAATCCGACTGAGGTTAAAGCACAACCAGAAATGGATCTTGAGGGTAACGAAACTGGCGAAGTCGCTATTGTTGATCCCGTTAAGCCACTCCGTGCCTTGGCATTCAAGATCATGGATGATCGATTTGGTGCGCTGACATTTACGCGAGTTTATGCCGGTACCATGAAAAAAGGTGATACCTTACTAAATACTTTCACGGGCAAGACCGAAAGAGTCGGGCGGATCGTCGAGATGCATGCCGATGAAAGAATCGAAAGAGATTCGGCGCAGGCAGGCGACATCGTCGCACTGATAGGCTTAAAGAACACCCGAACAGGTCATACCTTATGTGACCAGAAACAGCCCGCCACGCTCGAACCCATGGTCTTTCCAGATCCCGTGATCTACTTCGCAATCTCCCCTAAAGACAAGGGAGGAGCGGAGAAAATGGGACTGGCTCTGTCAAAAATGATCCAGGAGGATCCTTCATTCAGGCGAGAAACTGATGAGGATTCCGGCGAAACGATTATCTATGGTATGGGTGAACTACATCTGGATATCAAGGTTGATATCCTAAAGCGAACTCATGGTGTGGAAGTCCAGGTAGGTAAGCCACAGGTTGCTTACCGTGAATCGATCACCAGGACTATCGAAGATTCCTATACCCACAAGAAGCAGACTGGTGGATCGGGACAGTTTGCGAAAATCGATTACATCGTTGAACCCGCAGAAACCGGATCCGGATTCGAATTTGAATCGAAAGTCTCTGGCGGTAATGTTCCTCGCGAATTCTGGCCAGCTGTTGAGAAAGGTTTCAAGCAAAGCCTGGAGGAGGGTGTTTTGGCCGGTTACCCTTGCCAGGATGTTAAACTGACATTACTCGACGGCGCCTTCCACGCTGTGGATTCTTCAGCAATCGCCTATGAGCTAGCCTCTAGAGCAGCATATCGCCAGACAATGCCGAAAGCAGTTCCGCAGATCATGGAGCCGATTATGAAACTGGATGTGTTCGTCCCTGATGAACACGTCGGTGACGTCATCGGAGACATCAACCGCAGACGCGGTATGATCCAGGGGCAGGACTCAGGACCTGCAGGTGTCCGTATCAAAGCTGCGGCGCCACTGGCTGAAATGTTTGGATATATTGGCGATCTTCGCACCATGACTTCTGGTCGAGGTAACTACGTAATGGAAATCAGCCATTACAGTCCTTGCCCGAAGAATGTTGCTGATGAAGTGATTCGAGAAACACTCGAACGTTTGGCAAGCAAGGCCT
>Ga0066859_10000106_pt1 | contig 24459 bp, 19 predicted proteins | sample ETNtaG_16_FD_65600 | JGI IMG/M metagenome (GOLD analysis project Ga0066859, IMG submission 65600) | Marine microbial and viral communities from oxygen minimum zone, Eastern Pacific Ocean - ETNP201406SV199 | ecosystem: Environmental > Aquatic > Marine > Oceanic | place: Pacific Ocean: Eastern... | reverse complement strand
CCATCCATATGATTGATAGGCCAGTTGTTGTTGCCTATCTCATCCTAATTACTCTGATGTTTGTCTTTATTAATTTTGTTGTGGATGTCATGTATGCATTTCTAGACCCACGTATTCGACACCAAAAGTAACTACCTATGATTGATTACAAAAAAAAATTAGCACCATTAAGCTTGCAAACAAAATCCATTTTCTCTGGTCACCCAATAGCAATTGCTGGTTTGATTGGCTTTGTTATGTTTGTTTTAATCGCACTTTTAGCCCCATGGATTGCACCACAAAATCCCTACGATTTGATGGTTTTAGACATTATGGATGGACTATTGCCTCCATTATCTAAGCTTGGTAATGGCACTACCTCTTGGCTTGGTACTGACGCAGTTGGTCGTGACATATTATCTGCAGTTATGTACGGGTTACGATTAAGTCTTTTTGTTGCATTTATTGCCACAACTGTTGGTTCCTTAATTGGCGTATTTCTTGGACTTCTAGCAGCGGTCAAAGGTGGCTGGGTAGAGAGTGTTATTATGCGTGCTGTTGATTTAAAAGTGAGCTTTCCAGGCATTTTACTGGCGCTCATGATGTTGGCCATATTCGGAACCGGAGTCGATAAGATTATCTATGCCCTCATTATTGGCGTTTGGGCTAGCAAAGCAAGACTTACTCGATCCTCTGCGCTATCAGAGATGCAAAAAGAATATATTGATGCGGCAAGAATATCCGCTATTCCTAACTGGAGAATTATGCTGAAATTTTTGCTACCTAATAGTATTGCGCCTGTGCTAGTCATGATACCAATGTCACTTTCGGGCTGCATCGGTGCGGAAGCAACGCTGTCATTTCTGGGTGTAGGTGTTCCAATCACCGAACCGTCATTGGGATTATTAATCGCCAATGGTAATGACTACCTTCTTTCCGGAAAATGGTGGATTAGTATTTTTCCTGGTGTTGTTCTAGTCTCTCTGGTTTTATGTATTAATGTTGTTGCAGACAGAATTCGTGAACATAATAATCCTTTTTTAAAATCAATGAATATGCAATGAATAATACTCCACTTCTTAAAATAAATAACTTAACAGTCACCTACCCTTTGAATTCTGAAGGGAGTGATGTACTCAAGGCTCTTGATAATACCTCTCTTAAAGTAAATTCAGGACAAATCATAGGAATAGTTGGTGAAAGTGGTGCTGGAAAATCAACTATTGGTAAGGCTATCCTGGGTCTTCTTGACCCGCCAGCAAAACTTGTTAGTGGTGAAATTATATTTCTCGGAAATTCGCTTGTTGGTTTAAGTGAAGCACAATTCGAATCTTTGCGTGGCAACCAAATCGGCTATATATACCAAAATCCGATGACCGCCCTTAACCCCGTCCTAACAATCGGCGAACAGGTCATAGAGGCCATAGAAGCCAACACCGATATGAGAGGCAAAAATGCTCGAGAATATGCCATTCAGTTGTTAGAACGAGCAGACGTCAGCTTTGCCGAAGATCGGCTTCAAAAGTACCCCCATCAATTATCTGGCGGATTATGCCAGCGCATTGTATTTGCAATCGCAATTGCTGCAAAACCCAAGCTCATTATTGCCGATGAACCAACAACTGCTTTGGATGTTACTGTGCAACAATCGGTACTACAGACTCTGATTAAGCTGAGTCAACAAGAACAGATTGCCATTATTTTAATAACCCACGATATAGGTGTTATAGCAGAAACATGTGATTATGTATACGTCCTAAGATATGGCAAACATGTCGAGCAAGATGCAACAAATAGGGTACTTCAAAGACCAACACAGGACTATACCAGGTCGTTAATGGCATCGGTACCTTTGATAGAGAAGCGCCTTCACCGTTTCGCTTTAAATGAAGAAGATAATTTGGAGGATATCTCTACCGGTCTTCACTACTTGCAAGAAAAGCAAACAACACAGGACTCGACAAATAAGCCCATACTGGAAGCTCGTAATCTTTCAAAAATCTTTATTACCCCTTCCAGTCTGTTTAAAGCAAAACAGTTATTTACTGCTGTCAAGGATGTAAGTTTCACAGTTCGGCGCGGTGAAACTGTTGGAATTGTTGGAGAATCAGGTTCTGGTAAATCAACCATTGGAAGAATGATTTTAGGTTTGGAGGATATAACTGAAGGTAGTGTCATTTACCGTGGCAAAGACCTCAAGCTAATAACCGATAGCACTGAACATCGGGCACATTGCCTATCCATGCAATGCATTTTTCAAGATCCGTATTCCTCGCTCAATCCACGCATGACGGCCGGAGAAAACATCACCTATGGTTTGCAAGTTCACAAAATGATAGGCTCGAGTGACGCCAAATCATTGGCACAAGAACTTATGGCTTTGGTTGGCTTGCAGCGTGAAGATGCTGAAAAGTTGCCACATGCTTTTTCTGGCGGTGAAAGACAAAGGATCGGCATCGCTCGAGCTCTGAGCTATCGTCCTGATTTTATTTTTTGTGACGAACCTACCTCTGCACTGGATGTTTCTGTCCAAGCTAATTTACTTAATCTGCTAAAGGATTTACAAGAAAAATTTTCCCTGACGTTGCTTTTCGTGAGCCACGACCTGGCTGTCATTAGACAAATGTGCGACAGAGTGATTGTGATGAAAGAAGGAGAAGCTCTAGAATACGACAGCAATGAAAATATTTTTGAGCGCCCAAAACACAAATACACTCGTTCACTTCTTGAAGCCATGCCAAAATTTAAAGGACTAGCTCAAACATAGATGAGCATTAGTAAATCGTCCTAATTTAGTGGGCTAAGTAGCTGCTGATTGTCTTGTTGCTGTTTGATTGTGCTCTCAATGTCGGTCCGATATTTTTCTATTTGTTGACGCAACCTTTTGTCTTGCTCTTTACTGCGTGTGTTCAGTACAGCAGCGAACATTTCATGGGTAACGTTGAGGTTATGACTATAGATATCACTATACCCTCTCGAGAAGGCGTTGCCTCTAGAAGTCATTACATACAACAGCTCCTGCTCCCAACCAACATCTCGAACCAGTATTTCCTCGAGTTCATCTAAAAGAGCCATGCGTCTATCAAACCATACATCATCATCCCTCTGGAGCTGAGATGAGGCTTTACTGACGAGTTCTGTTTGCTCCCTACTTAACTCACCCATAAACTTAGCCAGGTTATCTCTTATTCTCTCGAATGCATCTTGTTGATACTGTTCATCAGTACGGCCGAGTCGTTCGTTATTATATTCCTCCGCCTGACTTCTCATGACTTCTAAAAATCCATCTATCTGCTTACTTGACAACTCTCTACCTAGCGGCAATATCCATTTCATTGAGCCTTGCTCTAGACGAAACCAGGCATCCTCGATGATCATAGAGACAGTGGCAATATCGTCGGCCTTTATTTTCTGTTTAGATAGTAACAAGCTTTCAGAGGCATCCAAAATCTTCAGATAAAACGGCATTTCATTGGCTTGATGCCAATCAAAAAAAGGAACAAGAAGTTCATCAAGGTAGTCTTTTTGTTCAGCGTTGAGATCCACAAAACTTCCCAAATACCAAGGAAGCATGAAGTTGATTCGGTTATGAACAAAGGTAGTGGTACTGCAACTGGCTAACAGTATGACAAGAACCAATAAAAGTTTTTTCAATTTTTGTAGCATTTAATTTGTTCCGACAGACTCGTATTATAAGCGATAACTTGACAATCTTTTTTTGTCTTCCTCTTCTAACTAAAATATATAAGACATAAACTTATGTTTAAATCACCGTTTACAGATAAAAACAACAAGAAATACTGATGGACAAACAAATACACAACACCAATATTGTAAGTGAAACTGTTATCACCTCCCCTAATGATCTCAGTGATAAATTGCCCATCACTCAAAAGGCCAAGAGAAATATTATGGCTGGCCGCAAAGTGGTGAGCGATATTCTCTCTGGAAAGGATTCTAGATTTATGGTGATTGTTGGACCCTGCTCAATTCATGACCTTGACTCGGCAAAAGAATACGCACATAAACTGCAAACCCTCAGTGAAGAATTAAAGGAATCACTCTATATAGTGATGAGAGTTTATTTTGAAAAACCAAGAACAACGATTGGCTGGAAGGGTTTAGTTAGTGATCCTGATATGGATAATTCACTTGATGTCGACAAAGGGCTTTATCAAAGTCGAGAGTTTTTATCCTGGCTAGGGGACCTAGGTATGCCGGCAGCCACAGAAGCTCTCAATCCTATTACCCCCCAATATCTGGCGGATCTAATCTCTTGGTGCGCCATAGGTGCAAGAACAACCGAGTCACAAACTCATCGTGAAATGTCGAGCGGCCTTTCAATGACAGTTGGCTTTAAGAATGGCACCGATGGAAACTTAATAATGGCCGTCAATGCAATTAAAGCTTGTTCTTCACCTCAAAGTTTTTTAGGAATCAATGACAATGGTCAAATTTCAACATTTAAGGCAAAAGGCAACAAGTCGTCACACATTATTCTGAGGGGTGGCATTAAACCAAACTACCATAGTGAAGATGTTGAGCGTTGTGAAAAACTTCTCCAGCAAAACGATTTACCTGAAAGGATTATGGTGGACTGTTCGCACGATAACTCTAATCAGGACTACCGGCTACAAGGCAATGTGGTTGAAGAAATTAGTGCACAAATTGTCGCTGGAAACAAATCAATATTTGGCATCATGTTAGAAAGCAATCTGTTTTCTGGCAATCAAAAAATACTGGACAATCAAAATGAGATGAAGTATGGTGTATCCGTCACTGACGGTTGCATAGATTGGAAAGAAACGCAAACAGTCCTTAGGAATCTTGCTGAAACATTATCAAATATACAATAACTAAGTTTCAATACAATAGATTAGATTTTTATTCGGACTTGCAAATCATAGATAGGATTATTTCAACGACTGAAAGCACCCCTTGTCCTTGCTACACCTGTGTGGCAATGCAAATTGCAATTTAATTGATGTGGATTAATTTTGAGGAATTAAAATATAACATTTGTTCTATTTTTAAAAAAATAGAAAATTTATATATTGATATATATAAATTGAAGTATACTACTTTTTCTTGAAGTTATAAATATGCTTCAAGAATTGGAATCAATTTTGACTTCCAATATTTTTTTTTAGAAGAGGAGTATTACAACATGTTAAAGATAAATAAGCACGCGTCTAACATTGTTCTTGCAATATTTGTACTTTTTGCAACAGCTATGTTTGGAAGTTCAACAGCAATTGCATCAGGAGAGAAATTTGTCCTAATTAGTCATGCACCAGATTCTGATTCGTGGTGGAACACAATTAAGAATGCAATTGGAATAGCCGGTGATCAAATGGATGTTTCGGTAGATTATCGTAACCCTACTACTGGTGATTTAGCAGATATGGCACGTATTGTCCAGCAGGCTGCAGCAAGTGACCCTGATGGCATTATTGTAACAATTGCTGATTTTGATGTACTAAAAGGACCTATTACTGACGCAATAGCAAAGGGCATTCCAGTGGTTACAATTAACTCTGGAACTCGTGCTCAATCTGAAGCACTTGGTGCATTGGCGCATATTGGCCAACCTGAGTATGATGCTGGTTTTGGTGCAGGTAAAAGAGCTAAGGCCGCTGGTGTAAGTGAGTTCCTATGTGTCAATCACTTTTTTACAAATCCTGTGTCTGTTGATCGTTGCCAAGGCTATGCCGATGCACTTGGTGTAGATCTAGGCCATCAAATGATAGACTCTGGACAAGATCCAACGGAAATAAAAAATAAAGTTATGGCACACCTTAGGTCGCACCCTAGCACGGACGCCATTCTTACCTTGGGTCCAACCTCTGCTCATCCAACACTTTCAGCTTTGGATGACCTAGGCCGTTCGGGTGATATCTATTTTGGTACTTTTGACCTTTCAGGTGAAATTGCAGCTGCCGTTAAATCTGGTGTGATTTCATTTGCCATTGATCAACAACCATACCTACAAGGGTATCTTCCGGTTGTTTTCTTGACTAACTTGTCTCGCTATGGTGTATGGCCATCTGGCGCCATTAACTCTGGCCCTGGATTTATCACTAAGAGCAACATAAGCTTAGTTGAAAAATACGCAGGTGTATATCGTTAGTAGTTAATTAGACGTCTCCTTGCTGCCCGCCACTGATCTGCTGTGGTGGGCAGCATTATTTCCTCCTTAAAAAGTTCTGAAATGGATTGAATCTCATGTCTATAAATAAAAAAAATACTTCGCCTATTCGCGCTTATATTAAAAACGCTATGATACGCCCAGACCTAGGGGCCATAGTTGGCGTTATATTGGTTTTTCTTTTCTTTTTTCTGGTAGCACATGATACTGGCATGTTTTCTCTAGAAGGATCCATGAATTGGGGCATAGTCTCTTCTCAGTTCATTATTATTGCTGTTGGTGCCTGCCTGTTGATGATTGCTGGTGAATTTGATCTTTCAGTTGGATCGATGATAGGTTTTGCTGGCATAGTGATCGCTGTCACTTCTATTGTTTGGGGTTGGCCTGTTTGGCTCAGTATTCTTACAGCCTTTGCTGTAGCGATGTCGATAGGCGCTTTAATTGGCTATATTACAGTCAAAACAAATCTACCATCCTTTATTGTTAGTCTTGCTTTTTTATATATTTTGCGAGGTTTGACAATTTTTATTGCTATTGCCAGTACCAAAAAAACCATTATTGGAGGTGTAACCGAAGTTGCTCAAAATGACTGGTTAGCGCCTATCTTCGGTGGAAAAATATTCTCAGGCTTATTCGAATGGCTTGCTGAACAGGGCTGGATTCAAACCTTTGTAGCTGGCACTAAAGCTGGCCAGCCAGTTGTATCTGGAATCCCTGCATTGATGGTTTGGGCACTGGGTCTAATTATTTTTGGTCATTTTGTGTTAACAAAAACTCGTTTTGGTAATTGGATTTACGCCTCCGGTGGCGATGCACAAGCTGCACGGCACATTGGCGTACCGGTTAACAAAGTTAAAATACTCATGTTTGTCTTTACTGCTTTTTGTGCAACCGTATTCGCCACCACTCAAGTTATTGAGTTTGGCTCGGCTTCAGCGGATAGAGGCATCCTTAAAGAATTTGAAGCAATTATTTCAGTGGTTATAGGTGGCGCCTTATTAACTGGAGGTTATGGATCAGTTATTGGTGCAGCTCTGGGCGCAATCATATTTGGAGTAGTGCAACAAGGTTTGTTTTTTATCGGCGTGGAGAGCTCATTATTTCGAGTTTTCCTAGGAGTGCTTTTACTATTAGCAGTGATACTCAATACACATGTTCGCAAATTAATCACAGGAGCGAAATGATGAGTACTTCACCACTGATGGAACTTACAGACATTCATAAAAGTTTTGGTAATGTAAATGCCCTTAGAGGGGTTTCAATTTCTATTAATAGGGGAGAATGCCACTGCTTATTGGGCGATAACGGCGCAGGAAAATCAACATTGATTAAAATCATGTCTGGGGTACACCAGCCCACAGCTGGGCAAGTAAATATTAATGGAAAACCCACTGTAATGCAAGGCCCCCGTGAAGCAATAGATTCTGGAATTGCTACAGTTTATCAAGATTTGGCATTGATTCCATTAATGTCAGTGTCGCGTAATTTTTGGCTCGGTAGAGAACTGACAAAAAAAATAGGTCCAATCGCTGTAATGGACTTTGATAAATGTAACTCAATTTTGATGTCAGAAATGGAAAAAATAGGGATCCAATTACGAGACCCGAGTCAATCAATAGGAACTCTTTCAGGTGGTGAAAGGCAAACCGTTGCCATTGCTCGTGCCGTATTTTTTGGTGCTGAAATATTAATACTTGATGAGCCTACATCAGCTTTGGGTGTATACCAGACCGCTAATGTATTAAAAACTGTAGAAAAGGTTCGGGAAAAAGGTGTTGCAGTAGTATTTATATCGCATAACGTTTCACATGCCTTAGCTGTAGGGGACAAATTTACAGTTCTATCTCGAGGCGAAACTCTTGGCACTGCTCTTGCTGGAGAGATTAATTATGAAGAATTACAATTTATGATGTCTGGAAATAAGGAATTGTCAGCATTAAAAAATAGCAAATAAGGAATTGTCAGAATTAATAAATAGCAAATATTATGAAAATATGTTTGATTGGTGCAGGTCGCATAGGTGCTGTCCATGCAATAGCAATAGCGGGTGAAGCAACAACTACGCTTCATTCGGTTGTTGACCTCCATCCAGAAGCGGCAGAGCAGCTTGCCAAAAAGTACAATGCTATCGCCTTAAACTTAGACCAGGCGTTCAATAATAACGAAATAGATGCCTTTATCATTGCCAGCAGTACTGCTACACATGCAGACCTAATAGAACGGTGTGCCCGAGCAGGTAAGCCTGTTTTTTGCGAAAAACCAATTGATTTAAGTCTCGATAGAGCTTTATCGTGTGCCAAAGTTGTTAAAGAAAGTGGCATTGTATGCATGATTGGTTTTAACAGGCGATTTGATCCACATATGGTCAGCTTAAAGAATAAAGTTGATGCAAACCTTATTGGCTCAGTTCAGTCTTTGATAATTAACTCTCATGACCCAGAACCGCCTTCTATGGAATATATTGCAAGCTCTGGCGGGTTGTTTTATGACATGATGATCCACGATTTTGACATGGCCTGCTGGATACTTAAAGACACACCAAGCAATATATATGTTGCTGCCACTGCTACAAATGATGATATTGCTAGCTATGGTGATGTGGATACTGCCAGTGTCATATTAACCATGAAGAATGGTGCGATTGCAACTATTATTAATGGTCGTCAAGCGGCTTTTGGTTATGACCAGAGAATTGAAGTTTTTGGACAAAAAGGAATGTTGCAAGTACAAAATGCACTTGAAGATAATGTGGTGCTAAGCAATGCAAATGGAATTAACCAAGCTAAAGCAAAATATTTTTTCTTAGAAAGATATGAAAAGGCATATCACAACGAATTGGTACATTTTATGAAATCAGTTCAAACAGGTGCTAAGCCTAGCGTAGACATTTCAGATGGCGTTCTGGCATTGAAAATTGCCGAAGCAGCTAAACAGTCTTTTGAAAGCGGAAACCCAGTTAACTTATAAATATTAAATAGAATGCTGCCACAGAATATTAACGATTTGAATAGTTTATTACAAGAGAGCTATCCCAAATTAAGCAAGAAAATGAAGTTGATAGCATTCTACATTATCGATCAACCTCAAAAACTCGCATTGAACACTCTTGCGGTGATTGCAGAAGATGTTGGGGTTTATCCTTCAACTCTGGTGCGCTTTGCTAAACATTTTGGTTTTAGTGGTTTTGCAGAACTGCAAGCGCTATTCAAGGTCAAAATTTCGCAATCTGCGATCAACTATCATCAGCGTATCACTGATGTTCAAAAAGTAACTGGAGGTGATGTAAATATGAATAGTTCGAATATATTTCATGATGTTACTAGTCGTAATATTGCTGCCACAAAAATACTATCTGAACAAACAGATGAAGAGTTAATAGAGGAATCCGTGCAGACATTGTGTGCGGCTAATGAAGTAATTTTATGTGGCTCGAATAGAGCTCAACCTATAGCAAGCTATTTTTATTATATGTTAAATAATCTAGGCATTCGATGCCGCATTACCAATAACGTAGCTGAAGAAGAAAGCCTATCACATTGGCTTGATGAGAAAACTGTACTAATTGCAATCACTTATAACCCTTATTCTACTTGGACAACTGAAACCGTTAAGGAGGCAAAAAAATCTAATGCAACGGTTATTCTGCTGACCGATACAAAGCTAAATCCTATTGCCCATCTTGCGGATTATTTATTTTGCATACATGAAGCAGAGATCCACACTTTTAGGTCCTTAGGGGCAACAATGTGCCTTGTTCAGGCTATATGTATATCCATCGGATACCATCAACAGGAAAATTAAATATGTCACTTTTATCTCGTCCAAAATTAAGTTCAGATGGTTGTTACCAAAACATTACGCCAAAATCAGCCAATTGGGAATATGTCGGATTTCAAGCACATGAACTGGCGCCTCAACAAACTTTGAATTGGATTGATCCAGATAATGAATCATGCTTGGTAATCTTATCTGGCAAGGCTGATATTAGAGTAGATAAGCAGACTTTTCATGGTCTTGGCGATAGGACGAGTGTATTTGAAGATAAAAAACCGCACGCAGTATATGCGCCCAATAACAGTCAAGTATCTATCAAAGCAATAACCAAACTCGAGCTGGCAATAGCAACTGCCCCCGGTTTTGGAAACTATCCTGCCAGATGCATTAAGCCTGAAGAAATGACCAGTGAAATTCGAGGAGAAGGCAGCAATACAAGATCAATTTGCAACATATTACCGGAACAAGACAAAGCCGATAGTTTGCTGGTTGTCGAAGTCAAAACGCCGGCCGGAAATTGGTCTAGTTACCCACCCCATAAACATGACTCTGACAACATTCCAGTCGAATCCTATTTAGAAGAAACATATTATCATCGAATAAACCCACCACAAGGTTTTGTTTTTCAGCGCGTATATACCGACGATTTAGCTATTGATGAAACTATGGCTGTGGAAGATAAATGCGTTGTTCTAGTGCCACGAGGTTATCACCCTGTTGGTGCTCCTTATGGATACGATTCTTACTATTTGAATGTAATGGCGGGACCAAAACGTCGATGGATTTTTAAGAACCATCCTGATCACCAATGGATGTTGGATAAAACATGAAAAAACTGGATATTATTTGTCTAGGGCGTGCGGCAGTAGATTTTTACGGACAACAAATTGGGTCCACCCTAGAAAATATGGGTAGTTTCGCAAAATATCTTGGCGGCTCATCCGCAAATATTGCTTACGGTTGTTCCAAACTTGGACTTAAGTCCGCAATGCTCACTCGAGTTGGCGATGAACATATGGGTCGTTTTGTGCGCAATGAGTTGGCAAGCGTTGGGGTAGACGTTTCCCATGTCATTACAGATAAAGAGAGATTAACAGGTTTAGTCGTGCTAGGCATACAAGACAAAGAAACCTTCCCACTTATCTTTTACCGAAAAGACTGTGCAGATATGGCGGTTAACATAAAAGACTTTACAGTTGAATTCATTGCCAGCAGTAAAGCGCTGTTAATTACGGGAACACATTTTTCTTCTACCAACACTTATAGCACCAGTATGAAAGCTATTGAGTATGCCAAGGTATCAAATACCAAAGTAATTATAGACATCGATTATCGACCTGTATTGTGGGGTTTAACTGGATTAGGTGATGGTGAATCTCGTTTTATTGCAAGTGATGATGTAAGTCAACATCTTCAAACTATACTGCCTTATTGCGATGTTATTGTCGGCACCGAAGAAGAGATTCATATTGCTGGTGGTAGTGAAGACACGATTACTGCTTTAAGGCAAATTCGAAAACTAAGCGACACCATTATTGTATTAAAACTTGGCCCATTGGGGTGTACAGTAATTACCAGTGATATTCCAGACAGTTCAGCTGGCTTTAAGGCTATAAAAGGCAATCAAGTCGAGATACTAAACGTGCTAGGCGCCGGTGACGCCTTCATGTCTGGATTTTTACGTGGCTACTTAAGAGACGAGAGTCTTGAAAAAAGCGCCACTTATGCAAATGCCTCAGGCGCACTAGTAGTTTCTCGACATGGTTGTGCCCCAGCAATTCCAAGCGAAGAAGAGCTGTTTTACTATTTGGATAATGCACATAATATCTCAGACCCAAGTAAAGATAGTGCCCTTAATCATCTCCACAGAGTTAGCTTTAGAGGCGACATGAAATCAGAAATTTTTGGTTTCGCGTTTGATCATCGCAAGCAACTCTATGATTTAGCGATTGAGTGCGGGGAAGATCCAAATCAAATAGTAAAGCTAAAAAAACTATTTTTGAGTTCGATAGAGAGCACCATTAAGCAAATCAATATTTCAGAGAGAAATGTTGGCGTACTAATCGATGACACTTATGGTGAAGAAGCACTACACTCTATCGCTGAAAAACCATGGTGGATTGGAAGACCAGTAGAGCTTCCCAGCTCCCGCCCTCTAGAATTCGAAGGCGGAGGATCAATTGGATCGAAACTACAGTCTTGGCCATTAACACATGTTGTAAAGTGCTTGTTGTTTTATCATCCAGACGACCCTATTGAATTGAGGCTCAAGCAAGAACGGCAACTGAAGGAGCTGTATTCTGCTTGCGTTCAAAGCGGACATCAATTGTTATTAGAAGTAATCCCACCTGCAGAATCTGAAGAGGATGCCTCTACAATACCGCAAATACTAAAGAGGTTTTATCATCTCGGCATTAAACCAGATTGGTGGAAATTACCAGCACTTCAAGACAAGTCTTGGCAACTAACAAGCGAGGTCATATTGGGCCATGACCCACACTGCCAAGGTGTATTATTATTAGGACTGTCTGCATCCATGGAGGCTGTGAAAGAATCTTTTGCTGGCGCAACAAAATACGATATTTGTAAAGGTTTTACAGTTGGCAGAACAATTTTTTATGAACCAGCGAAAGAGTGGATGCAACACAAGATAAGCGACCAAGAGTTGGTTGACTCTGTGGCCGGTAATTATATCGAATTAATTAAAGCTTGGAAAAAATACAGAGAGGAAATGAGCAAATGAAAACAATTAGACTCACAATGGCGCAGGCCGTAGTTAAATATTTGTCGGCACAACATATCAAGATTGATGATGAAGTTCAGCCCATATTTGCTGGAGTTTTTGCTATCTTTGGACATGGCAATGTGGCAGGTATGGGGCAGGCATTGGAAGAGCAGCAAAAGCATTTGCCTACGCTCCGTGCACACAGCGAGCAAGGCATGGTTCATGCTGCTATAGCTTATGCCAAGGCCAACAAACGCCAAAGAATGATGGCTTGCACCAGCTCAATTGGACCTGGTGCGACCAATATGATCACTGCCGCAGCGCTGGCCCATGTTAACAGACTTCCAGTTTTATTATTGCCGGGTGATTTTTTTGCAAGCCGAACCCCAGACCCCGTACTCCAGCAATTAGAAGATTTCTCAAACCCCACGATTAGTGTCAACGATTGTTTCAAGACAGTGAGTCGATATTTTGATCGCATTATGAGGCCCGAACAAATCATTAATAGTTTGCCTGTTGCGATGCAAACTCTATTAGACCCAGAAAACTGTGGTCCAGTAACCTTGTCTCTACCCCAGGATGTTCAAGCAGAAGCGTTTGACTATCCCGAAGAGTTTTTTATTAAGCGTACCCATTCCATCCGTCAAATAGCACTTGATAATGCGGAATTAACTCGTGCAGTTGAAGCGTTGTTACAATCTAAAAAACCACTGATCGTAGCCGGTGGTGGTGTGCATTATGCAAAAGCGTGTGAGGCGTTGCAAAAATTTGCGGGAAAATACCAAATTCCAGTAGCAGAAACCCAAGCAGGGAAAGGTTCGTTGGCATGGGACCACCCCTGCTATGTTGGCGCTATTGGAGTAACCGGCTCCAATGCAGCCAATAATCTGGCACAACAAGCAGATGTTGTATTGGCGATCGGTACAAGGTTACAGGATTTTACTACTGGCTCTAGAACACTATTTGCTAATACAACATTATTACAGTTAAATGTTTCTCGTTTTGACGCCATAAAACACAGCGCACTATCGTTGTTGGGTGATGCTAAGCTAGGAATAATGCAATTGGATAAACACCTCTCAACTTGGAAAGCACCACGGTCTTGGTTCGATTTGGGACAAAAAGAAATTGCCAAGTGGAATAGCTACTATGACCAAATTACCTCCATTAGCGATTTATCAAACACAGAAAATATTTTGCCCACAGATGCTCAGGTGTTGGGTGAAGTGAAACGTCATGGCACAGTCAGTGATATTGTTCTTTGTGCTGCAGGAAGTTTGCCAGGTGAATTGCATAAATTGTGGCGAACAGAGCAGGTTGGTGGTTACCATGCTGAATACGGTTTTTCTTGTATGGGATACGAAATAGCTGGAGGATTAGGTGTGAAAATGGCAGAGCCAGAGCGAGAAGTAATTGTACTTGTTGGAGATGGTTCATACTTGATGCTTAACTCAGAATTGGCAACTAGCGTCATGTTAGGCCACAAAATAATCGTTATTGTTTTGGATAATCGAGGATTCTCTTGTATTAATCGTCTTCAAAATGCAACCGGTAATCGTTCGTTTAATAATTTATTGAAAGATTGCCAAAGTGTCGATGATGGTCATCCAGAAATTAATTTTGCGATGCACGCAAAGGCACTAGGAGCTAATTCTGAACAAGTTAACAGTATACAAGAATTAGAATCGGCACTTGTTCGTGCGCAATCCTCATCAAAATCTTATGTTATAAGCTTAGTGACAGACTCTCACAAAATAAGTCCAGAAGGTGGCTGCTGGTGGGAAGTTGCAGTACCTGAAGTGTCATCAAATATAAAAGGCAAAGAGGTTCTCAAATCTTATAAAGAGTCTAAAACAAAACAACCTTACTAATTATGAAAAAAGAAGCATCAAAAGCAAGCATTAATCAAGTTTTTTTTAGTGAATCAGATATTAATCATGATGATTTAAGGCAAATCTGTTCTCAAAAAACGTTCAAAGAAGAATACCCCTTGGCTGATTCTGTTGAAAATAATGTCGTGATTTATAACGCAATAAACATAACCCCGCTCACTGATAACTCAAACCAAGAAAAGAGATTAAAAACTGAGTTGAATCACATTTTAGAGAAAGGTCCGGGAGTTTTCGTTATTCGTAATCTATTTGAGGATTGCGAAGTAATAGATCAGAGCAACGATATTTTTGAAAAGATTATTAAGAAAGAAGATAACAGCAAAAATGACCATTTCGCCTCTGGTACCAATGCAAGGATATGGAATAGCTTACAAAAAGTTGCCCTCGAAAATCCTGAAGTATTTATCAATTATTATTCTAACAACGTCCTGAGAGTTGTTGCAGAGTCCTGGTGTGGCCCAAACTTTCAAATGACGGCACAAGTCAATGTGGTCAAGCCTGGTGGTGAAATGCAAAAGCCACATCGCGATTACCATTTAGGATTTCAAGAAAACAAAGAAATACAAGAGTACCCCATCTCGAGTCAACGTATGTCTCAGAACTTAACTTTGCAGGGTGCGGTTGCGCACAGCGAAATGCCACTTGAAAGTGGTCCAACCATGCTACTGCCCCACTCGCATAAGTATGAATTGGGGTATTTGGCATGGCGGAATAATGTATTTCAAAATTTTTTTTGTGAGAACGCTGTCCAGCTTCCATTAAAGAAAGGTGATGGCGTATTTTTTAATCCTGCGTTATTTCATGCGGCTGGCACCAACAGCACTAAAAAAATTGACCGCATTGCTAATCTGTTACAAATCTCGTCGGTCTTCGGCAAGACTATGGAACATATTGATTATATTAAAATTATCAAGAATATTTACCCAGCTTTACTAGAGCACCAAAACAACAACACACTTTCGAAAAAATCTATTACGAATGTCTGCATCTGTGCAACCGACGGTTACGCCTTCCCAACAAACCTAGATTACGATACAAATGCTTATTCTGGTATTAAGGGGTTCAGTATGTTTGAAATCACACTGCAAGCACTCGAACAGTCTCTTGATTTGGATAATTTCACCTCAAAACTTTATGAACACCAAAAGATTAAGTTTGCCAGTTAATCAATTTTTGTGGCTTGTATAGTTGGTGATGGCGCAAATATTATAAATAATACTTTGGAGAACAAAATGAGTATAAAAATTGGTGTTAGTCCGATTTCATGGACTAACGATGACATGCCAGAATTGGGTGGTGACACGACAATGGAACATTGTTTGCAAGAAGGCAAGCTTGCTGGCTATAGTGGCTTTGAATTAGGTGGCAAATGGCCTCGAGAAGCATCAGTTTTAGAGCCCTTATTTAATAAATATGACATGGACATAGTCTCAAGCTGGTTTAGTGGAGATCTACTAATAGGAAGTCTCGAAGATGAAATAAAAAGAATAACGCCTCATATGCAACTCCTGAAAGATCTAGGGACAAAAGTGATTGTCTATTGTGAAATGGATGCTTGTGTCCATGGAGAAATAACTGTGCCTCTTTCAAGACGCCCAGTTATTGCTGAAGATCAATGGCAAGAGTGGACTGCAAAGCTTAACCAGCTGTCAGAATATACTTTATCGCATGGAATGCAACTGGCCTACCATCACCATATGGGAACAGTGGTTCAAATCGAAGAGGAAGTGGACAAACTAATGGCAATGACAAATAGTGATCTCGGGTTGGTATTAGATACTGGTCACTTAATATATGCCGGCTCAGACCCACTAAGGGTCTATGAAAAGTACAGTGACAGAGTGCTCCATATTCATTGTAAAGATGTAAGAGGGGCGTTATTAGATGATTCACTCAATACTGATTCAAGTTTTTTAAATTCTGTACTAAATGGTGTATTTACTGTGCCAGGTGATGGTGATTTCAATTTTCCTGATCTATTTAAAATGGTGAGTGATAATGAGTATAGTGGCTGGATAGTTGTTGAGGCCGAACAAGATCCAGCTAAAGCGCATCCATTAACGTACGTGACAATGGGTTATAACAATATTCAAAGTTACTGTGATAAATTTGGAATTCAAATAGAGGATAGAGAATGAAAACAATTGGTATAGGTGTTATTGGTACGGCTTTTATGGGTAAGGCTCATTCTATTGCCTATGCTGCTGCAGGAAGTGTTTTTGGAGATGGTTTACGACCAACCCTAGAGTTGATTTGTGACTACAATTCTGATAGAGCTGAAGTTATGCGAAAGGAAATGGGTTTTGCTCGGTGCACTAGCACTTGGATGGATGTAGTGAATGATCCAAAAGTTCAACTAATTTCTGTTTGTGTTCCAAATTCGTTACATAAAGAGATTTCAGTAGCTGCACTCAAGGCTGGTAAGCATGTCTGGTGTGAAAAACCTATGTCCACCAATTTATCTGACTCTGAAGCTATGTTTGCAGCAGCCAAAGCCAGTAGTGCTCAAACTATACTTGGCTATAACTATACTCAAAATCCAGCGGTTCAAAGTGCTAGAAAACTTATTGATGAGGACGTTATAGGTCGAGTAATCGGCTTTTATGGAAGCTACGATGTCGACAATGAGGCTGATCCAGATAGACCCCATTCTTGGCGAATGAGTCGTGAAGCTTCAGGTACTGGCTCTAATGCCGATGTGATGTGCCATTTAGTTAGCATGGCTCATTATATGACAGGTAGCGAAATAACTCGATTAGTTGGGGATTATGATACAGTTCATAAAGAGCGCCCTGACCCAAAAAATCAGGGGCAAACATTAGTAGTTGACAATGACGATGTTTGTACAGCAATGGCTCATTTTGAGAGTGGAATTAAGGGAACCTTGCGTGTAAGTCGAGTAGCTTGGGGAAGAAAATGCGGATTGCGTTGGGAAATTCATGGCTCACAAGGCATGATATGTCACGATCAGGAACGACTAAATGAAATCAAGTTATATACAAGGAGTGATGATCCTAGACAGGAGGGTTTTAAAACCATTTTGAGCGGTCCGGCTCAACCCCCATATAATGCCTTTTTGCCAAATGCGGGACATAGTCTTGGCTATATCGACGTCAAGGTATGCGAACTCAAACATATACTGGATGCAATTGAAACAGGCCAGCCAGTCTGGCCCAACTTTGCTGATGGCTTAAAAATTGAAAGAGTGATGGACGCCATAGATCGTTCTGCACTTTCTGGTCAGTGGCTTGATGTCTAAAATACAAATACAACATTTGCATTACCTAGATAATCGATTATGGCACGGCTTGGTAGTAGGAAGGGCTGGCCTCGACCTTTATCCACAGCCTTCAGGAAGTAAAACTCGCGATGCAGGGTTATTTGCTAGTGACGTAGGCGGCTCTGGCGCTAATATTGCTGTAGCTATGAGGCATGCAGGGGGTGAAGTAGGCCTTATCTCGGCTTTATCCGACGATTCCGTCGGTGAATATGTGCGGCAGCGACTTACAAATGAAGGCATTGATCTACAATTATTGCAAACCACTTCAGGTGACGAACGCACCAGTCTAGCAATTGCCGAAGAGCGCTCGGAGGACTGCGAAGTAGTAATATATCGTAATAATCCTGCGGATCTGCGAATTACCTGTGATGAAGCTATACGACTGGCCATTAGCCAAAGCGACAATCTGATCGTAACTGGCACCAGTCTAATTGAGTCTGATTCACGAAAACAAACCCTTGAAATGATGGATCATGCAAAACAAAATAATTGCAAGGTCTGGCTAGATTTAGATTACAGACATTGGAACTGGCCCGATATTAAAACTACCCGCTCAGCCTATCAAAAAGCTGCGGAACAAGCGGATGTACTAGTTGGCAATGAAGATGAATTCAATATTCTGCAAGAAGACATTAATGCACAGGCTAAGCAATGTGCCGCCCATGACCAAGTGATAATCCTCAAGCGTGGCGTAAAGGGTTGCAGTCTTTTTTCTGGTGGGGCTCGACTTGATACCGGAATTTATGCCCTGCCAGTCTGCAAGCCTTATGGTTCTGGCGATGCTTTTCTTGGTAACGTGATAATGAATTATATGTCTTCTGGTGACTGGCAACAAGCCATTGAGGCTGGCAGTGCCGCAGCAGCTTTAGTAGTATCCCAGCGAGGCTGTGTTAGTGCTATGCCTAACTTAGAGGAAATTGAATTATTGCAAAAACGAATGATGATAAAACCTACAACAAAGTGGAGTTAAATATGCATATTCCTCAACATGATAACAATAATCGGGCAATTGTAGATCGTAACCATGACTTGGTTCCCCTATGCTATTTCAATATCATTAAGCTAAAGGCTGGTGAGTCATATAGCTATCAACTAGCTGATTACGAAACTTGTATAGTGCCGGCTACTGGAAGTATTGATGTACAAGTACAAAATCAAACTTTCAAACAGGTTGGAAAGCGTCAGCATATCTGGGAAAGAGACCCAGAAGGTGTCTACGTGCCGGTGAACTGTGAAGCTACATTGGACTGCATCAGTGGCGACGTAGAAGTCTTCATTTCGGGAGCCAAGCATAATCAAACCCACAGCGCCTTTGTTATAAGGGAAGACGATATTGATACAGTTCAGTATGGCTCTGATGACACTAAAACTCATCGTAAAATTAAACATATTCTGGGTAAGAATCCAGCTGGCGAAGTAGGCAAACTGTTGGTTAGTGAACTATTTACCGTAGGTGCAGGTGGTTGGTCCGGGTTTCCGCCTCATAAACATGAAATAGACAGGCTGCCTGAAGAGACTCGCCACAATGAAGTTTATAACTTTCGCTTTAACCCGCCTCATGGTTTTGGCGCCCAGTTTTTAACTCCAGATGGACAGGACTATGGTCCGGTCTATCATATACGCAATGAATCGACATTTGTCTTTGATAAAGGTTATCACCCTTGTGTAGCGGCTCCTGGGTATGAAATGTATTATTTCACTATTCTGGCTGGAGAAACCCAGCGACCGCTGCATATGAATTTTCACAAAGATCATGCCTATCAGCTTGATACCATCCCTGGCATGCAAGATATGCTTGGCAAATTTAAATAAAAAATATGATTTCTAATCTTAAAGATATTCTTATGCCAGCCCAAGATGGGGGTTATGCTGTCGCCTGCTTCAATGTATTTGGCTACGAAGATGCACGTGCGGTTGTTAATGCTGCAGAAGCACGCAATGCTTCGGTAATTCTCTCTATTAATATCGACATGCGCCAATTTATGCCAATGGAGCAAATTATCGGCATGTTAAGACCTATGGCCGAAAAGGCACGAGTTCCTGTGTGTCTGCATCTTGACCATACCTATGAAATTGATACAGTTAAAGAAGCCGTTGATACTGGATTTACTTCTGTAATGTTTGATGGCTCTCAGTTACCTATCTCTGAAAATATCACCGCCATCCGCGACATTGTTTCCTATGCACACCCTAAAGACACATCGGTAGAAGCTGAAGTGGGCTCAGTGCCCTATGCAACTGGTCGTGACAATATCCGTTCTGCCTTAACTGAAGTAATTGAAGCTGTAGCTATGGAAGAACAAGGACAACCCGATGCACTAGCAATATCCATAGGTAATGTGCATCGTTTGGAAGACCGATCTGTAGCAATTGACTTAGACCGTTTTACCGAGTTAGAAAAAGCTTTAAGCCTGCCATTGGTAATTCATGGCGCTAGTGGCCTTGAAAACAAAGAAATCCAAATAATGGCATCACGTCAAGTAGCTAAATTCAATGTTGGTACCATTTTGCGAAAAACGTTTGGCAACTCATTGCGCACCACACTTAAATCTGACCTTGACTTGTTTGATCGTATCACTATAATGCAGCAAGTAATTCCAGATATGCGCACTACAGCTAGTAAAATAATCCGTTTACTAGGGCAGTGATGAAACACAACCAAGGAAATAAAATGACCACATTGCAACACATCATCGACGGAAAAAACGTCACCGGTACTTCAGAAACTTTGTTTGACATATATGACCCTTCAACCGGGAAGACAACAAAGAAAATAAAAGGTGCGAGTGCTAATGACGTACAAAAAGCTGTTAAGATTGCGAACGAAAAGTTTACCTCCTGGTCGCAAGTAACACCGTCAAAACGTGCGCAAATCATGTTTAATTATCGTGACCTAATCATTAAAAATACCGATGAACTAGCTAAACTAATCTCACAAGAGCACGGCAAGACCTTCGCTGACGCTAAGGGTGAGGTGGGTAGAGGTTTAGAAATAGTTGAGTACTGTACTGCAATCAACAATCACCTTAAATCGGACTTTACTGCAGACGTTTCAACAGGCATTGATAGCCATAATGTTCGCCAGCCACTTGGCGTTTGCGCTGGTATTGTGCCTTTTAACTTTCCGGCAATGGTCCCGATGTGGATGTATCCAGTAGCAATATCATGTGGCAACACTTTTGTTTTAAAACTATCAGAAAAAGTACCTTCATGTGGATTAAGATTGACCGAATTAATGCAAGAAGCTGGTCTTCCAGCGGGTGTTCTAAATACTATTGTTGGTGACAAAGAGGCAGTCGATGAAATACTTACAAACCCACTAGTTCGTGCGGTCAGTTTTGTCGGCTCTACACCTGTAGGTGAGTACATCTATCAAGAAGGTTCACGCCACAATAAACGCGTACAGGCTCTTTGTGGTGCAAAAAATCATATGATCGTGATGCCGGATGCGGATTTGGAACAAAGCACAGATGCCATTATTGGCGCAGCCTATGGCTCAGCTGGCGAAAGATGTATGGCAATCTCGGTAGTTGTAGCTGTTGGTGATGAGACTGCCGATCAACTCATTGAATCCCTAGCGCCAAAAATTAAATCTTTAAATATTGGCGCTTATGATGAACCTAATGTAGAAATGGGTCCGGTAATCTCTAAGGAGAGTCAAGAAAAAATACTATCCTATATCGAGTCTGGCATTGATGACGGGGCAGAACTGAAAGTTGATGGCAGATCCGCAACCGAAAAAGACGGCTTCTTCATTGGAGGCTGCTTGTTCGACAAAGTAACCCCGAATATGTCAATTTACACCGATGAAATTTTTGGCCCTGTTCTGTCCATTGTAAGAGTGTCAACTTACGATGAAGCATTGGCGCTTGTCAATGATCACGAATATGGCAACGGTACAGCTATATTCACTCGCGACGGTGACACTGCACGCCACTTCACTTCAAACGTTAAGGTCGGTATGGTCGGAGTTAATATCCCAATCCCTGTCCCGGTTGCGATGCACAGCTTTGGTGGCTGGAAGCGTTCACTTTTTGGTGGTTCCTCAATTCATGGCATGGAGGGTGTGCGCTTTTACACCCAGCTCAAAACCGTCACCTCAAGATGGCCTTCAGGCATCCGGAAAGGCGCCCAGTTCCATTTTAAAAGTGGCAAAGACGTTTAGCTAGAAGAAATATCATTAATTAAACATTTTCTACAAAGCCAAAAGATTTGCATTGCCACCAGATGCCGTAGTGTCTATCGTCACTACACGCTCGTTGACTAATCGCCAAGGTTCGAAGATTGAGTCGATGACCGGGATAATATCTTGTCTATTTTCTAGTTCAGTCTCAACTGACATCAAGTCACCGAAATAGAATATGGCATGATATTTGTCACTGACAAGCAGGTCTGGGCTTGGCCCTTTCTCTAGCCTAACAATACTTTTTTCTGCAAAACCCAGACCAACCAATGAAGAGTAATCTTTTTCGCTCAATAGAGCGATAACACTGTTTCCAAGAGCTAAAGATATTATTGCTTGCTCAAGAGCATCGCTCGATGCTGGGCCCAAACAAAGCACGCAGCCCTTGGCATGGTAGCTAAGCTCGTTAGACTCTCCTGTCGGACCTGGCAATGAATGTTTAGAAGTGAATGCTTGAATTGTTTCAATCAAAAAATCGAAAAATCTAGAATCTATTGCCGAAAAACTATGTTTCAGCTTGGCTAATAAATTGTCGTCAAGTTTTATTTGAGGGGCGGCCAATTCATCCATATTAATTAAACACTCGTAAAGCTCTAGTGGCAGATCATTTGCGCTTCCGCAGGAGAGGCTTTGGCTATAACCGTGAAGCGAATGCAGGCCGCCAGCTTTTGGCCCTGTGCCAGACAAACCCTCGCCACCAAAGGGCTGTGAACCTACAATAGCGCCTACCTGGTTACGGTTAACGTAGATATTGCCCGCATTAACCCTGCCTATGACTTCGTCGACTTGTTGTTTGATTCGAGAATGAATGCCGAATGTCAAACCATAGCCTTTAGCATTTAACTGGTCAATCTTGTCACTCAAGTCGTTGACACTATAACGGATGACATGAAGTATTGGACCAAAAAACTCTTCATTGAGCTCATCAAGAGACTCAAGATGGATGATAGTTGGACTAACAAAGTAGCCATCACTGTTGGCATTGTTGATCTCTGCGATAACCTTATTTTGCTTCCTAGCTTGGTCTATATGTCTTTGCAGTCTTGTTTGCGCTTCAGCATTGATGACTGGGCCGCAGTCTGTATCCAAAAACCTTGGATTGCCGAGACTTAGCTCCAGCATCGCTCCCTTTATCATTAGAACGGTATCATCAAAACACTCGTCCTGAATAAGGAGTATTCTGAGCGCGGAACAGCGCTGACCGGCACTCTTGAATGCACTATCAAGGACATCTCGAGCGACCTGTTCACTGAGTGCTGTCGAGTCAACCACCATAGCGTTTAGGCCGCCCGTCTCGGCAATCATTCTGGCACTGGCATTGTTATTCATCAACAGGTTGCTCTTGATAAGCTTAGCCACCTGGGTTGATCCGGTAAAGGCGACCCCGGCAATATCTGGTCGACTTGTGAGATAGGAGCCCACCTCGGGGCCTGTCCCCAGACATAACTGCAGAACTCCCAACGGTATGCCCGCCTCAATTAATAATTGTGACGCTCTATAGGCTATCAGAGAGGTGCTCTCGGCGGGTTTGGCGATAACACAATTACCTGCGGACAATGCGGCCGCTATCTGGCCAGTAAAAATTGCCAGCGGAAAATTCCAGGGACTTATACAGACAAAAACGCCAAGTGCTTCGCGCTCATTCGGCATCACTATTTGCCCAAGTTTGGCGTAATAGCGCAAGAAGTCGACCGCCTCTCGCACCTCGTCTACAGCGTCTTGATAAGTTTTTCCCGCTTCCCTCATCGCTAAAACCATTAACTCTGCTAGATTAGTCTCATAAAGGTCTGCTGCACGATTTAAACTCTGAAGAATTTCATCCTGGTTTTGTCTACTCTCAGGAAAGGCACTTGTTGCTCTCTCCAGGCATTGATCTATCTGTTTATTGGTGGCATAAATTACAGCACCGACCTCGTCAGAGTTGTCAGCTGGATTTATTACTCGTTGTATGTCATCCCCTTTTACGTCAACCTTATCAATGATGGATTTTGCATGCCATTTATACTCAAGCCATCTTTGCTGTTGCTTATATAGACGATCAACCTCGTCTTGCTCTGATAGTATGACGCTTTTCGAGTTATGACGAATGCTTTTATAGATATCTTTTGGCAAGGGTATAAGCGGATGAGAAGTCTGCGGATCCTTTTCAACTTGGCTCAAAACGTCAGACGCCAAATCTATTGGACTAATGCTTTTGTCAAACAGGTGATTGATAAATGAACTGTTGGCGCCATTTTCAAGTAATCGTCTCATCAGATATGCCAGTAAGTCTTTATTGCTGCCGACCGGTGCATAGACTCTGGTTATCACCCCATACTGACTTGCTATGAGTTTGTGCAGAGACTCGCCCATGCCGTGCAGGCGTTGAATCTCGAAACCAGACTTATCGCCAGCTATTTCACAAACACTCACCAAGGTGTGGGCATTGTGACTGGCAAATTGGGGATAAATATAGTCGCGCATACTCACCAGCTTTTG
>Ga0066859_10000092_pt1 | contig 26144 bp, 25 predicted proteins | sample ETNtaG_16_FD_65600 | JGI IMG/M metagenome (GOLD analysis project Ga0066859, IMG submission 65600) | Marine microbial and viral communities from oxygen minimum zone, Eastern Pacific Ocean - ETNP201406SV199 | ecosystem: Environmental > Aquatic > Marine > Oceanic | place: Pacific Ocean: Eastern... | reverse complement strand
AGGATACTCTGACAGGTGATGGAGGAGTAAGTTATGGAGGTTATTCAGCCTCAAATATTCAAGGTGGCGCGAGTGGTTCAGATACTTTTATTATTCGATCTGGGGATGGTGGTTCTAGCATTAGTGATGCCGATATTATTACAGACTTTACTGACGACAATGATCTTATTGGTATGAGCGGTCTTAATTATAGCGATCTGACTATAGAACAAGGCACTGGCAGCTACTCAAGTCATGTGATTGTAAAGAAAACTAGTTCTGGTGAGTTCCTTACCATTATTCAAAACCAAAGTATCAGTAATATTGATGACAATGATTTTTCTGCGATTTAAGTATGCTTGTCTTTGGTTATTAATTTGCTTGACGGGACAGTATTCATTTGCTGCTGATTATCACATATCGACCGATTAAGTTAGGCAATCCCAATAATGCTAAAACCACACAGCTTGCCAAAGCTTATGCAGTCCTTTGTTTCATAGCTGCTTTACAGTTCAAAAACTGATCAAAATGTTAGAGGACGTGTATATATAGGGGGAGGTGGCTATGGGCTCCTGCGTACCCGTGGCCTTTTAAAATAGATTAAATTTTAGTGACACAAATAGGTGACACAAAATAGCATTTGATTGGTTAGGATGAACAAAAACTCTCCTTTAAACCAGTGCTATATCTGTTCCATAGGTGCTGACGGGGTACATATAATTCTAAGACATAACTGATGACGGAAGTGGCAGTGGCTTAAAAAAGACAGCAGGCAATATGCCACCGATTGAACTTTGTGCGCCGCCTCGCCTGACTCCGCATCTCACTGCTGACATCTCGAGCTTCAAAAGCGTGAAGGGTTATACTTTAAGTGTACTGATTCACGCTGTTCATTAGTTTCCCTTTATGAAATTAATTAATAAATTTGATAACCGTTCAGGCCTACTCCACTGGTAAAAGTGACCACCTCCAATATGAGGTGCACTTTTTGCATTAGGACACATTTGTAAAACATCTTGCTCTGCACCATTTGTTACTGGATCATCTCCTGCGAAAACACTTAAAAAAGGCTTATCCCATTGCCCAAAGAATTCTCTTGCTTTTTTTTGTTCTTCTAAAGATTGATCAGGAATAATAGGCACATGACTAGGCATGGCTCTGGGACCCATTTTGAAGTTCGGATCAGGAAAAGGCGCTTCGTAAGCCTTGGCTAAGTCAGACTTGAACGGAGAATAGCTACCAATACCCAGTCTTACAAAGAGGTAATTTAAAAGAGTTGAGATTACAGAATCCTTCCCCATCTGTTGCGACATCATAAATCCCATTGGCAGATCCACAGTATCCCAACAGAATTTTTGCCAATACATGAATTTCAATGCTGGATTTGTTTTTCCACTATCCATTTCCCTAATTTGTTTCGCCATAGAGAAGGGAGTTAATTTCAAGCTACTTTCTCTAAACGCTTTTATCTCTTCTATTACTTCTTTCGCGGTATCCGGGTTATAAGGCAATCCGGTATTACCCATTGAAACTTTTGCAAACCTTTCAGGTTCTCTAGCAACCATTCTTAATCCAATTAACCCCCCCCAATCTTGGCCAAAAAAAGTTAATTCCTGGAAATCATTGGCAACCAGCCAATCAACCATCCAGTCAACTTGATTTTGATAGCTGTAGTCTTCTCTTGAAGCAGGTTTATCAGATTTACCGTAACCCGGAAGGTCGGGAGCTATGACTCTAATACCGCCATCATTAAGGTATGGAATCATTTTTGAATAAAGGTAACTCCATACGGGTTGGCCATGCATAGCCAAAAGAATAGGCCCAGCTTTAGGACCTTCGTCTATGTGATGAATTCTTAAATCGCTTCCATCTTCTGTTATTACTGTCGTGTAATGAGGCTCAAAAGGGTAGTCCTTAAGGCTTTTAAATCGTTCATCCGGCGTTCTTAGTATTTTCATTTCTTATACTTCAATTTCTTATACTTCATTAGTGTGTGACGTCAGCCAATATGGTACCACTAGCACTGTAGCTATCTAACCTTACTTATATATATATTTTATCGTGTAGGTCATATGACGGACGCGGAAGGTGTTGATTTTCTAAATGTACTAGCTGCTCACCTCGAACAAATCAACTGCATGCATATGAAGGCCATGCTCAGTTTCACAAAAGATTTTCACTGACTGGAAAGCAATTTTCATACGAAATAGGGGGAGATGTTTTTATGCAAATTGATTCTGGGGTGTGTGTTAGGCTCCAGAATGTGTTTAGAAGAACATTTAGGCCGCATGCGTATCGCATTCAAAGTTATAGCTGCATTGCTCGTCGTTGCGCTTATCGCTATCGCGGCACAGGAATATCGTTACGCCAAGGTACGGCACGACATTGTCGTTGACCGTCAGTCGATCTTTCACTCGTCGTCAGTGTTTCATGTGGTGACGCTGTTGGCGCTATCGACTGAGCAGGAACTTCTGTCTGCAGTTAGATCGTTCGCCGACGTGAGCAAAGATGTTGGCGGCCAGATTATCTACGCAGGGAAAGTCTTCCAATCAGGCTCTTCGCGCCAGGTACCCTACGAAAATTGGGATGCCTTCATTCTTGTTCAATTTCCTTCTCAGGATGCATATGCAAAGGTTGCGGAGGATTCTGTCTACCAGAAGGCGCGCACACAATTTGCGAGTAGCTACGCACATGGGATGCAGCGATCTGCTATTTTCAACCTGTCCATCCCGATCGTACTGCTCTCCAAACGTGTTATGGATTATGTAACATTCACGCCGAACCGGTATCCGTTTGAGTTTACGGAGCTTTCAGAAGATGTGCCTGCTGAAGTAAGTGATCAGAGGGATGTTTTGCTGGAGCGGCTTTCTACGAATCGAGAGTATGGCCGCGATGCTGTGGTGATCCTGAATTTCCACAAGGAAGGGGATGCTAGCGAGCGCGAGTCAATGGATAACTACGGCGATGCAATGTTCGATCTGATGGCAGAGTCCGGCAATGGCCCCATGCACTTTGGCCACGGTATCACTGTCGAAGGTGAGGCCATCTTCGACAATGTAATCATTGTCTACTACCCAGGTGTAGACTACCTAGCGGAGATGCTGCAGAGCAAGTACTTCCTCGGCATTATAGGTGGCAAACGAGTGGGTGACGCGATGGGAATGTTGTCAGTACCCCTTCTTCCGCACCTCTAGCTGAGGCAATGCAAACATAGAACAAGCAAGATGCACTCGGACTTGTGGCTGCATAAGATTCCACAATTTCTCGAGCGAGTTGTCGCTCGGTCAGGTAAGCTACTTAGCTGAGATCGCGTTCAAATTATTTTGTATCTGGTAGAACACCATAGGAGCGGTTCATATCAGGATCGCCCGCTGCCAAATCCTTAAGAGGTTTCCAAAGGGTAGCGTGAACTGATGGTGCTCGCTCGGGATCGCGTAAGAGATTAATTCCACTACTTGCGGATTCATCGTCATAACCACTTTCACTTGCTCCGCTCATAGCATTCTCAGCGAACGCCTTTTCTTCAGCGGTTAATTCTAGATCGGTCGGTTCTGCCTTTCCTCCGTTTAGAGAGGCGGCAAGAAATGCATGCGCTTCGATAATCCGTTCATATAGACTTATACCGACGTGATCAGCCCAGCGCACTAGATGGTATTCGTGGCGGATATCGTAGTCCCATAATACACGGTGCAAAAACTCGGCACCGTCATGAAGTTGAATAAAATCTTTACCGCCGACTTCGAGATATATATCTAGGGCACTGGTTTTTATCTTGTCAGCGTTAGATACGACTAGGTTAGCGGGGTTGTCGTTTAAGAATTGCTCGGGGTCCAGAGGGGAGCCCCATATGGCCTCGGCCGAAGCCTTTGGAAGCCACCAGGAGGCTCGTTTGTTTTGCTCTGGCCAGGTTAGTACGGGCATGATTGCCGGCTCCATCGGAGCAATTGCCTTAAATCGATTGGGATATTTGAAACCGATTTTCAGTGTGCCGTATCCGCCCATTGAAATTCCCGTCATCAGTGTTTTGTTTGGATCCAGGGACGTCCCTAGCGTTTTATTTGCCCACTGGGGTAATTCCTCCGTAACAAATTTTTCCCAGGACCCATAATAAAAACTTCCCGGCCCTCCTGAAAATGAGACGACCACCATGGGTGGCAAGACTTCGGTATTAAACATTTGAGTATAGAGATCTGACAAACCAAGAAGTCTGTTCCGATCACCCCCGCCACCATGCAGATGAATCAGTAGAGGTAGGTCCTTGTCAGACTCACTAAAGTTGGGTGGAAGGATCACAGAAACCGGAACGATTTCCCCTCGGATTTCAGACTGAACCTCATGAATCTGAGTGGTGACTGCTGCCGGAGCGTTAGTTATTGACGTATTATCCGATGTATCACATCCGGAAATACAGAAGAGGAGACTGAGAGACAGCAACGAGCCTATCCAGTATCTAATAATTGTAAATTGCATGATTCCTCCTATACTCAGTGGGGGTCTTGCTTAAATCCTGTATGTTTGGGTGTTGATCATCACCCGTTTTATTCTGTTTGGAAGCAATATCAACGATTATAACAATCATTACTACAACCACTCCTCCAATCACTGCACGTTTCATTTTACTCTCCTCTATTTGAGTCAGAGGTGTTTCATTTAATCTTTATCAACAGTAATCAGACGCACATATGTTGGCGGTGTAATCTCCCTTCTAATTCCTAATAGTGCTATAGAAAATGGTCTGTAGCCATCAAATCATAGTTGCAGATTTCTCTGAATAGGGCGTTAATGGTACCTGTACTCAATAACGTAGAGAAGGAATACTCCATGAAATACCTTGCACTGGCTTTAACGCTGTTACTGTCCAATCTGGTCATAGCCGATAACCACTCGCCGTTAATCCCGGTTGAAGTCTGGCAATGTAGCCTGAATGAGGGCAAAACCATGGAGGATATTCGTCGCGTTTCCAAGGCGGTGGGCGCGTGGAGCACAGCGCAGGGCATAAAAGATGCCCAATGGATCTTAACGCCGTTTTCCGGCGATATAGCAGACCCGGGCCGGTTCATTCTGATGACAGGCTGGGCAGATCTAGCGGAGATGGGCAAGGCGTTCCAGGGGTTTTTCGGTGATGGCGCTGGTGATAGTGCTGAAGTTTTCGCCGATTTCACGGCCACCGCCAGCTGTGACACCCGCAATTTGTGGATGGTAGAAAGCACCTACGATCGACTGGAAGAATGATACCCCGGAAGCGCCCCGGTCGGAACCAGCCGCGGCCCCAGTCGCCGTCCATCAACCCTTGGAGTCCCCCGTGCGCTTTCCATTGATGGTCGCATTGTTGTTCCTGAGCCTGTATTCGCTGGCTCAGTCCTCCGCGCCGGAAATGGCTGTATCAAAGCATTTCGAATACTTCAACGAGGCCAACAAAAAGGCTCTCAATGCGGCCTCTGATTCACCGTTCGTGTTCAGCATTAGCGGTGAGCGAATAGCTTACGCACACTATGGCGATAGTGTGGACTTTGACGGTCTGCGCGGGAGCGGCTGGGCCTACTCCCGCATTAATCGTCTTCAGCTTCTGTATGAGGACGACAGCACTGCGATGGTGGATGTGAACTTCTCGCGATTCAACGCAGCGGATAATCCCATCTCAACAACACAGGTGGTGTTCCTACTGGTATGGAAAGACAATGCTTGGAAACTCAAGGCAGGCTTTGTGGATGGGGACCTCACGCTGGGAAAATAGGGTCCCGACCGCAGTACGGGCTGACGTCACACACAAAGCCGAGTTTCTTCCTTGATTACCTAACTGTTTAAGGTCAAAAACATCTGAAGAATACTCATTCGGTAATGCTACCGATAAGGGGCAAGGGCCAAGATTGGTCTTTGTATTTGAGAGAAAGCCAATCAAAAAAATATCCTATCGTGTTTTAGCCGTCATTTATGGACAGCTGCATAGGTAGCGCCTAGGATGAAATTTCAAGAATTCTCAAAGGGAGACACAAATGCGTTTGCCTAGGATTACCGGAACCACCATAGAGCCGTTCAACACTATTTTGCTGTTGAGCACCCTCACCCTATTAGCCGGTTGCTCGGATTCAGAACCGGATGGATACGTCTTTCAAATGAATGGCGCAGGAATGACTTTGCCCGCTGCAGGAACCGAGGTCGCGTTTCTTCCTGGAAGTTCGAGAGCAGAATTTTTCTACAGTCCATTAAAAGAAGCGTATGTCTATGCGACCGCGGATCTTGGCACTGAACTCATCCCAGTATGTAACAAGGCGAAGACTATCCTGGATACTTTGCAGCGAGAAATCGATTCGCGAGTACAGGAGCTTCAACAGGGAGGGAATCTCCCCGCTACACCGGACGCTTGCTTCAATATGTGTACGCAACGCGTGGACTTAGAGGAGCAACGAGGCCAGGCCAGACAAAAGCTGGCTCAGACGGTCACTCGTCTAAACAATGAAATTGCAGAAGCCGGAGCGGCAATTGAATCGCTACAAGCTTCGCGATCTGAAAAAGCAGGGGAACTTGGAAGACGGTTATCCAGGCTCCAGAGCGCGAGACAGAACGAACTGTCACAACGCGCAAAGCAGTTGCTCGATGAGCAAGTGGCCAAGATCAGATTTTCGATCGGTGTTCGGGTTAGGCATGACGCAGGTAAATATGTAGGAGTTGTCCTGATCAACGGTTCTGACTATGCCATCGTAGAGCGGTCAGGCGCCAGGGTGGCAGGTTACTATCAAGGCGCGAAGATAATCGAGTCACGTATTTCAATTCCCCGTTATGGCGGTCAGGAGGTCTTAACAGATCAGTTCGGGTTCTCGAAGGGCTACCTGGTGCCTCCTGGTGGGCGGGTGACCATAGGAAACGAATCTATCTATGACATCCCGGGCTTATCCGTCTCATCGCCTTCAGGCAGACTGCTGGCTGCGGAAAAAGGTTGGACGGCGAATAGCAAGGGGTACATCCTGCCCGATGAAATTCGAATCAAAGAGTTCCCCCCAGATTTGTTCGTCATTCCAGATGAGGAAGGTACACGAACGGGATCCAGTATCACCTACAACCCGAGAAAAGTCGACTTTCACGCAGAGGCTGCGGCCAGAGGGCTACCCCAAGATGCTGAAATTGCTCGGCTTAGACAGAAGATGGGTAATCAGTCGTATCCGGAAGATGAGCAAATCAGGGAGCAAGAATCCCTTATCGCGAGCCTTAATCAACAAAAGAAACAAGCATCCGATGATTTCAATAACAGCGCCGTGGCCTCTCAAATCAGTCAGCTCACGAGTAGCGAAAGCAGTTGCCGAAGCGCAAGGGATAGCCTTGCAGCACTTGAGACTGGACGCAGCAAATTAGCAGAAATAAAAACCGACCTTTCGAGCTGTGGATCTGAGAGTCTCGATCCAGCTGCAGTCTTTTCGGCTGTTGCCGAACTGAATCGCTCCTATGATGCTTACATTGAGACACCTGATATTACAAGCCGGTACGAGAGCAAGGCTATGGCGCTCGTCATGTCTAAAATCACCGAAAATCTCGAAAAGACCAGCCTCTCGCGTATCGATGGTGGCTATTCTCTGGCTGAAGGCGTCGACCCCAAATCAACTCTGGCATTGGTGAATTGGCGTTCAGGGTTTGGGGAGTCCTTCTGGTTTCAGCCCTTGGATTCTTTAGGGGATCGCAAGGATCTTACTTATGTCACCGCTGAAGATGGCTCTTTTGAGGACTATATAGAAAGAGTAATCTCCTTCGGATTGGGGACAAATTCATTGGATGAGCTATCTCTACGATTTGCCGTAGTGGGGCTTGAAGCCCACAGTCCCTACGCTATGCAAGCCCAATTCAAAGTTTTAGTTGAATCCGCAGCTGCAAATGTGGAGGCGATAGAGGCTGCAGCTTCGATTGAAACAGCTGAGGAGGGAGAGGTACCAGCCGAGGCTCCTCTTTCTTGTGAGCCTTAACCCACGTTGACACGCTTTTTTTGAGCAACCGGTTCTCCATCAGGAGTTCTGCCACCGCCTCTTTGAGACCGGTGGCTTCGTGACGAAGGCTCTTCACTTCATCTGTATTAGCTTCCCGGGCGGTATCACCAGATAACCGCTTTTTGCCCGCCTCAAGAAAATCTTTCGACCAGCGATAGTACAAGTTCTGGTTAATGCCTTCTTTGCGGCAAAGCTCAGCAATGCTGTCTTCACCACGAAGTCCTTCAAGGACAATACGAATCTTCTCTTCGGCTGAAAACTTTCTTCGGGTTCTACGTCGGATATCTCTGACAGTCTTCTCTACACTGTCTTTAGCGTAAGGTGTTTTCTCGTTCATTGTCATTCCTCTTGGGGTTAACAATGAGCAAAAACTCTCTCTTATTCAAAGTCGTACTTTTGTCCAGTTAGTGCTGACGGGGTACAGCAAATCTCAATCATGAGCCCCATTCTTTTCTATAGGCGGAGACATGTATCGAGTCCCACCTATAGCCTTTGGGGTCGTCTGTCATAAGGATTCGTCTCTCCCTAAGTCGAAAACCACCTTTTTCTATTTGCTGCACTACTTCATCCGGCGTATATCCTGGCCCGCCTTGACCGAATTGATAATCGACTTTTTCCTTCGCTATCTTCTCGGTGTAATAATCACCATCCCAACTTACATTGACTAAGTGCCCTCTTTCCTTCAAAACACGCCAAAGTACCTTCATAAGCTGGTCAAACTTTTCGCCATAGAAAGTAGCAAAAACACCTACCCCGAAAATAGAATCAAAACGTTGATCAGTATTCGCCGCCCAATCGAATATGCTTTCATCTAAAGATTCGGTACGAATATTGTTAGCTTTAACGTAATTTCTGCATTCTTCTAATCGAGGATGTTCAGTCTCGTTCATATATTCAAATGCAGTACTATTGATATCCACTCCAACATAGTGACTCGGCACATGATTAAAGTGCATCAGGTCTTCGTAAAACAATGGTCCACATCCAACATTCAGGACCGATTCTCCCTGAACATAGAGTCCTAAAAAAGACCGGTAAAAATCATATTCCCTGGGAAATGCTTGGGCTTTACTAAGCGTACTTTCAAAATAGTCTCGCTGATATTCAACGGGGGCAGTCCCTAGCATAGTTGATTCTGAAAATAGGCAGTATAACCCACATTTCCTGAAGAACGGTCAACTACGGTAATTGCTGATTTCTTTTCAAATTAAAGACGCCCTTACTACTATTGGAGGCACCTGCACTCCCAGAAGGACCAGTGATTAGAGGATCAGGGCTTTCTGTCTCAACCGATACTGAACGCTGCGAAACCAGCCTATGGTTATCGAGCGAATTTGATGCTGGCTCGGTCAAAACAATCAAAATTAACCGCGATGACGAGTTGATAGAGATTGTCTTTTAGACCTCAAGATGTGGGTCAAAATTCTAAATGGGCTCATCGTCATTTCAACTTTCCGTATTTACATCTTGGATGGGATGACATTCTCAACTGCGTTCCAGCCAGTCGATAACAGCGCGATTGGTTTCCTCAGGATTGTCCAGCATACACCAGTGTGATCCGCTGGACAGGCGAACATAGCTCCATTCAGCATCCAGATAGTCACCGGAAGCCTGCATATGTTCCTCCAGCAAATAGGTATCACCTGCGCTCCAAATACCGAGTGTTGGTACGTTGATCTTGGAATATTCCAATTCACCCTTGCGGGTTGCAAGATAGCTGGCCGCCAACGGATTGCCTCGATCCCAGTTGAGGCACCCCCGCATTGCCTCCGGATCGGTCAGACGTGTGCATACCTCTTCCTTGTCGGGATGGGTCGGTATGCAGAATTCTTTATAGAATGCGCAATTGTCGAGCCTGTAGAGATCGACCGCCTCCTCCTGCGTGTTGAGGTACATGTACCAATTGTCTCGCAATCCACGCAGGCCAAGGTCGTTAAAGAATACAGCTGGGTGGCTCATCGATATGGCGACATGCCGGTCGAACTGCTCGGGCAGATGGGTCACCAATTCCCAGCCGGCATAGGCACCCCAATCATGTCCAACGATGTGACATTTGGGCAGCTCCAATTGGCCAATTAGCTCGACAAGATCAGCAATGATCTTTCCCCCGGCATAACGCCGGGCGTCGGCTGGCTTGTCGGTTGCCCCAAAGCCGAGCATATCCGGTGTCACAACGCGATAACCCAATGCGATGAGATTTGTTGTCAGCCTAGCCCAGATCGCACCGGTATCAGGCATGCCGTGAAGGAGGAGCACGGTCCCCCGCTTCGCTTCGCCGTTAATAGTGACGCCATAATTTACGTCATTCACTGATACACTGCGTACCTCAGTCATTGTGGTCCTCCTGTGGAAGCACGCCTTACCCGGTCTATGATTTCTTGCGCTTCGGCATCGCTAGTAATGAGCGGAGGGAGAAACTGTGTGACAGCGGTGTAGCTCGCCGCGAAAACGGCCCAAATGCCCTCATCATAGAGGCGCCGGGCGGCCTCTATACCCTTCCCCTCCTGCCGCCAATCAAACCCCATAAACAACCCATGGCCACGCTGGTTGAAAGGCAAGTCCGCAAAAGCTTCTCTAAATTTTGTACTGAGTGTGTTGACGCGAGAGGTGATGTTTTCTTCTTCAAGCAAGTCCAACACCCCCAAGGCAATTGTGCACCCCAGTTCCGATCCAGCATAGGTTGAGCCTTGGGCAAAACTGTCTTCTGCATATTTGCGCATCAAGGGCCCGGAGAGAAGCGCTGCCGAAACCGGATAGATCCCGCCCCCCAATCCCTTGCCGACCAGCACAATATCTGGCTCCACATTGAATTGCTGGTAGAACCAATGTGTCCCGGTCCTGCCCAGGCCAGTCTGGATCTCATCCATGATCAGCAAAGCGCCCCGTTTGCGGCAAAGCCTGCCAACTTCCTCGAAGTAATTCGCATCCACCTGTGGCATGCCTATCGTCGCCGGGATGGATTCCAGGATAACCGCAGAGGTTTGGTCCGTGATCGCCTCGTCCATCGCCGCAATGTCATTGTAAGGAACTTGAACAAAGCCCTCAAGATCGCAGCCAAATGGGGCTTTCCAACGTTGCGCCCCGGTCGCAGTCGCCAGCCCCGTCAATCCGTGGAAACCACCTTCGGCAGAAATTATCCCCCTTCGGCCGGTTAGCCAGTTGGAGAATTTTATCGCCGCATCTGTAGCTTCGCCTCCCGTCGTGCAGAGCAATGCACCCGGCAATAGGCCATCTGTCGTTCGGGATAGTCGTCGCGCAAGCTCTGCCCTCAACGGTGAGGCAAACCAGTGATTGCCGCAGTCAATTTTGTCCAATTCGGCTTTGAATATCTCAACCAGTCTCGGGTGGCGGTGCCCCCAATTGAATGTGCCGCCATTCGAATGGCAATTGTAGAGCCATTGGCCATCTATACGGTTCTGAAAGCGCACGCCCTCTCTGACACCCATCTCTACCTGACGACCAAAGAAGTTCCGAATGTCTTCGAGTCGCGAGGGATTGAAGTGCTGCCGATAATCGCTATGCCAATCAGTAGGCGCATCTTGTTCCATGTCTAAACAACTGCCTCCGTGCGCTCTGCTGAGTATTTGGGTGGCAGCAATGTCACATAAGACCTGCCCATAATTTTTTGTGACCACCATCGGTCAAACCGACGAAGTCTGTTCATCAGCGGATAAACCTGCTTGTCGCTCTTAAGACGCGCTACAACCTCTTTTTGCGTGATTGGTGGTTCGGCGTGTCGGTTGGCGATCTCGATCCAGTCGTCCAACCATGCGTCATTTCCCCAGCGAAGCAAATTGCTGCCTAAATCCACCATCAGCAGACGTTGGGAATGTACATCGTCGAATACGGTATCGATCACGAATTTCCGCAGCAGCCCACGAGCTAACCAAGGATAGACGCTCAAGATCAGTTCCTTGGACAGCCGGTCCCTATCATTCTGGTCCCTTATCCAAGGCGTTGAAATATCGAAGGTTTGCAATTCGCCCTCCACTATCGCCCAGTTAGGAAGCGCCGAGTCCATGCCCACTTTGTCATCCACACCGCGGCGGATAATTTCGCTGAGTTTCTCAAGCTGCGCACGCGCCTCCTCGCGTCCCGCCATCTTCATGAATTCTGTGAGCAGGGCGGATTTTTCAAAGAAGGGTTGGATCAGATACGCAATAATGTTGCCGTCGCGCTTGGCCGCATAGATATATGTCGGCGAGACTTGGACACCTCTTTCGGCAAGGGCATCGCAATAGTCACGAAGCGCAGATCGATACTCCTCAAATGCCGCATCAGACCCAAACCGCGGTAGACGCTTGATAACCCATCGCGGTGCATTGCTTGGCCAACCGACAGCCAGGGTGACCTCTCCATACCCCACGATGCACAAACTTGATGCATCGCCTACCTCAATGGCTTCTTCGATGACAAGATCTGCGGCAACGCACTCAGCTTCCCCAGGAATGGGATCAAGGTCTAACTGGCTAACCTTGGTCAGCATAAGCACCCTCTTAGTAACAAACATTTGTTGAGAATAGGCAGTATAACCCGCATTTCCTGAAGAACGGTCAACTACGGTAATTGCTGATTTCTTTTCAAATTAAAGACGCCCTGACTTGGCAACCGGTGGGGTCAGATGCCTTAAGATGTAAATGTAGTAACGCCGTATCCCTCCCTTGTGGCAGCCCTTTTGTGCAGCCAGTGGTGCCATCGAATCATACTTATATATTTCACCGTGTAGGTCATATGACGGATGCGGAAGGTGTTGAGTTCCTGTACTCTGGCCTGGTTATGGAGAAAACCTGACAGTGATGTTTAGGGTAATTTGTTTCTTGGTCTTTCGAAAGAATGATTACTTCTGATTAAAAGACGTAGTCACTATGATATTGCACCTACTACTCTTTCTTACAGGTTTCTCTGAATAGGGCGTAAATGGTTTCTATACTCAGTTTAGATCAATAAAGGAGAATTAAAGTGAAAAAAGTATTTCTAAAGACATTGTTGATTCTGATGAGCGTGGGTTTATCAAGTCCGGCCATTACCGAGCAAGCTGACGACCCCGATACATTTCAGGTTGAGACGACTACGATGAAGTTCAATTCCGGTAAGGATCTTCAGGATTTGTTATCTCTGCGGCGCAAGTTTTCGGAGTTCGCGAAATCTGGAGAAATTAAGTTTAGTTCGCGTATCTTGGTACCTTGGGCCGTCAGTAAAGCTGCATTCCCTGATAATCAAGATTGGGATGTATTGTGGATTGGTTTTTCGCCGAACACTGGAGATTATGCAGATACGTTGAGTTACTACCTAAAGAATGGTGACATGATCAATGCTGATTTTGACGGAGTGAGGACTAATACCGACACGACCTTGATGTATGGTGAAGTCGTTTTTCGTGCAGAGAGGTCCGTACCTGAGGAGAACGGAGCGGTGTTGTTCAGGACTTGCAGATTAAATGATAAACAGACCATGGATAGTGCAAAAAAAGCGATAGTTGCCATGTCTGAAAAATTAAAGGCGGGTGGATCGAAGGGCTCGAGTTATTTTTGGTACCCCGGACCGGGAGCAGCACCATCGATGCAAGACGCATTCTTATCGGTGAGAGCCTTTCCGAGTGTTGAAGCTTGGGGAGAATCTGGAATGGCCTACCAGAATGGAGATCTTTCTAAGGAGCAGGCTGCTGCTGGGCGAGCTATGAGTTGCTCGGCCCACAGACTATATCTCAGCTACCCTTTTTATGTACGAGAACGATAATTAGGGGTTAACGCTTTTAGGCTAAAGAGGCCCAAGGTTCTTGGGCCTCTCTTAGGTGTATGTGGTTCAGATAAAGGGGTCAGGTCGGTTCCTATACTCAATTAAATCAAAGGGGATTTTTATGTCAGACAAAATTGACGATTTCAAATTTGTACATATTTCAAATGTTTATTCACGTAATTCATCAGGCCAATTAGTTAGTCAAGTGAACTGGAAAACAGAAGGTGAAATGGCCGTATACGGGGAAGTTTGGGGAACACTAACATTTATTCAAAATTTTGATACGCCTGATGCCGAAGGTGGCGAAGTTAGTTGGGCTGGCGAAGCTTTTCATCCGGATGGCTCCAAAACTATTGGTTTCCAAACAGGGACTTGGACGAAAGCCGGAAACCATGTATGGCGATTAGAAATGACCGGGGAAGATAGTCGAGAGGGCGGAGTAAAAACTGTTAGCGAGATATCTTTAGAAACCTTAACCTGGGCAGGTTCGGTATTTCGAGCTTAGTTTCCATACACAATATTTCAATCAACAAAAAACTTAAGTCAAGCTCTGTCTTTTTATAGGCGGGCCTTTTCAACCTTTCCCCAGCCATCTTCAAGCAGAGCGGTCCAATCTTCTATAGGGACTTTGGAGATCGCCGCCTTTAATAGGACTTTATCGGCCTCTCACCTGCGGCCAGTATATGTGGGTTTGATTACTGTTGTGCCTGCGAAGCCTGCCGATAGGTTGATCCTAATGTTAGGGGTTTCTGGTTTAAGCATTCTTGGGGGACATTCCGGGCTGGCGTTTAGACCAACTTTGCGCCAATACTGAAAAAACGCTCTGTGGTGAATGATTTGAGCCTTTCGGGTCGCCGGCAAGATTCCGGCAGAAAATCTGACCGTTTTTGTTGTAAACTCCCAGACTGCCGGTTTGCTCCGATAGCACGAAGAGTCGGTCGCCGTTCTAACCGGTCTCATGAAGGAGACAAAGTGACTTTATCCCGACGCCTGCCAGGCAGCCCCGCCATCGCTGCCGCATCCGAAATTGCGCCGGGCCGTTATCCGGATCACGACGGCTTCGCCATGCAGGAATTGGTCATGGCGAACTTCCTCGCGCAATGGGATCTTGATCCCTCTTTGATTGATGGCTTGTTGATCAGCCCGGCCGGAATGGCCGTGGGCTCCGGCGCCAACATATTCGTCCACGAATGGATGACCGACAGTCTGGGTATCAAGCCACGCTACGCCATGACCGTGAACGCGGGCGGCGCCACATATAACCTGATGGCGATGCGTGCAGCCACTACCATCAGCTCAGGTCTTGCCGACGCTGTTCTATGCATCGGCGCGGGCAAGTTCCCGAAGGTCGGCGCGGGCGCGGGCGACACTATGGCAAAAATGGTCAGCGACCCGCAGTTCGAGTATCCCTACGGCTCATTCATCCCAGCGCTTTACGCATTGACGGCAAACCGTCATATGCATGACCGTGGCACCACACGCGAGCAATTGGCGTCGGTCGCCGTCTCGAGCCGTAAATGGGCGCTCAAACACCCGGATGCGATCATGGGACACAAGGGTCCCATTACCGTCGATGATGTTGTCAACTCGCGGCCAATCGCGTCGCCATTTAACTTACTCGACTGTTCGGTACCATGCGAAGGCGGCGCCGCGTTTCTGGTGGCTCGGGGCGACATCGCCCGGGAAATAACTGATCAGCCCGCCTACGTGCTTGGGTTCGGCGAGTATCACGATCACGGTGCCATTGCACTCTCAAGTGACTTTGCCGCCATGGGCGCGGGCAATGCGGCAAAGCCAGCATTCGCTATGGCAGGGCTACAACCGTCCGATGTCAATATGGCCCAGCTATACGACGCCTTCTCCATCAACCCGATTTTGTTACTGGAGGAGACTGGCCTGGCAAAACCTGGCGAAGGCGGACGCTTCTTCGAAGACGGCCGCGGAGCACCAGACGGCGATCTGCCGGTCAATACCTATGGCGGTCTGCTGTCGTTCGGTCACACCGGCGACGCGTCCGGCATTACCATGCTGGTCGAGGGTGCACTTCAAACCATGGGCTGCGCGGGCGACCGTCAGGTCGAAACCGATATAACGCTGGTTCACACCTATGGTGGCATGATGGCCGATCAGGCGACACTATTGCTGGGGAGAGCACCATGAAACCGGTCCCGGAAATTTCAGAGGTTACCGAACCCTATTGGCGGGCCGCAGCCGAGGGACGCTTTATGTTGCCGCGCTGCAACACCTGCGACGGGGTCCATCACCCGCCGCGCCGCTGGTGTCCCCACTGCTGGTCACAGGATATGTCCTGGGCCGAAATGTCAGGGCGCGGACATGTGATGACCTTTTCGATCGTACACCAGCCACCATCTGAAGGCTTTGAAGTGCCGTACATTCTGGCTGTGGTTAAATTGGAAGAGGGTCCGCAGATGATGTGCAATATCGTCAAATGCACAACGGGTGATGTGACAATCGGCATGGGTGTTTCCGTTATCTTCGAAACGCGCGGCGATATTGCCCTGCCGCAGTTCAAGCCTGCGTAAACATAGGTATGCAAAAAACAAGAGGTGAGATAATGAGCACCAACTACGCTAACCCAATGACATACGTTGCCAAAGGGTCGATCGAAGAAGCCATGGAGTGGGTTGGCCGTGAGATGACCATCGAGGCCCCCTATGCGGTCAATGAGGCGCAGATCGCCTATTACGCGGCAATGCTCGAAGATCCCAACGAAAACTATTGGGATGAGGCGGCAGCCAAAAAGCGCTATGGCGCGATCATCTCGCCAAGCGGCATGTTTCAAACCTGGATTATTCCGACACCTTGGCGCCCGGGCGGTCGGCCCGAACATGGGCCCGTGTACGCGCTCGAAGTGCCACTGCCCTGTGAAACTCTCATCAACGTCACCACAGACAGCGCGTATCACGCGCCCATACTGGTTGGTGACCGGCTGACCTTCACCGACCGGATTGAATCGATTAGCCCATTAAAACGCACGGCAGTGGGTGAGGGTTATTTCGTAACAACAGACACGGTATGCCGCAATCAGGATGGCGTGAGCCTGGCAACCAACACCAATGTGATATACCGCTATGACACCGTGCCCGCGAACGACGATACAGCGGCTCCATCGTTCGAGCGGCCGGTGGTGGGTGCCGATGTGGAAAAGTTACCTGAAATCTCGCTGCCGATCACGCTGTCAAAATTGGTCATGAATGCGGCCGCTACACGTGACTACTTTCCCGGCCACCACGACCGTGAATACGCACAAGGTCAGGGTGTCGGCGACGCCTACCACAATACTATGTATTTACAGGGGTTCGTTGACCGGGCTGGTTACGAATGGGCGGGACCCGACGCGTGGTTGGTGCGCCGCCAGCTACGCATGCTCGAGCCTGCCTGCCGAGGCGACACCATGCGCACCGACGGACGCGTGGTTGAGCGGCGCGAGGAAAATGGGCGGCGCTTGGTTGACGTAGACATCGACGTGCTGACCGAACATGGGATCGCCGCTACCACCCAGCTGACCTTCGATTTGGATGGCTGGAATGGCAGTAAGTAAATCGCTCATTAACACTGCGTTAATAACAATCAGGCCAGCAATGACTAAAGCTGCCACTTTCAAACGTGATGTTTTTTTCGGTTTTGGCTGGGCTTGGCTGCACTGTTATCTTCACTTCAGACAACTGTACGTCGTCAGCCCATATGGGACCACTGGCACTAAATTCTAAGAGACACTTTTCTGCTCATTGTTGCTCCAGTCTATCCTGCTAATCTTATGTACGTTTGATTACTGTTCAGGGAGTCCAACTGGCGAGATAAGAGCTGACTGTATGAGTGCCATCTTCTCAAGAATGATCTCTGCCTGTTGTTGAGTGAGACCGTATTGAGCGCTGTTCCTCAACCTGTCAAAATCTTTTCCAAGACCTTGTTTGTATTTGCTCAGGCATGTTTTCCAGCGTTTTTCCTTCCGTTCAAACCTTGCCAGCTTGTAAGAATCGATATCGGATCTTGTAGTTGTCCCTGAAGTGTCGACGATATCGGTCTGGGCTCCCGCGAGTTTTGGCCGTTTACATTCATTCATCGGGATGTTGTAGCTGAGGGCTGCCTGGACCTTTTTGTGCACTTCGGCAGCAACAAGATTGATGGGTATGCTTAACAAAAACGCAAAGATAACGCCTGTTCTTGTCATGATGGACTCCACTTGCAGTCAGATCTGGACTCAGCGGAGTATAATCTTGCGTATCGAATTTCTCTATGATTACGTTGATATGAAAAATGAGACATTTGCGGATCAATTTGGCCAGTCGCTTAATTCTTTACCTTCAAGCTACTACAAAGTTTACACTAGGGGCTTCATAGTCTCTTTGTGATCAGTTCATGACTTCCTCGGCTGGAAATGCGTTACCGGGTGACACCTACTATAACCTGCAGATTCAGGGCATGTCCTGCGCGGGCTGTGTCGCATCTGTTGAACGAACGCTCAAAAACGTGCCAGGTGTAAGTGATGCGGTCGTCAACCTGCCCAGTGAAAGCGCCTATGTTGAAGGCAGCTGTGATCTCAAGGATCTGCTAGCAGCGGTTGACAAGGCCGGGTATAGCGCGACCGTTAGTGACCCGGACAATATCGATGAGAAGGAAACGCTGCTTAAGGCCGAGTTGTACCAGAGATTGTGGAAATCCGGCGTTGCACTGGTTGGTGGCAGCCTATTGATGGGCGGTATGGCACTGAATCTATTCCCCTCGATTGAAAATCAGCTGTTCTGGATAGTGGTTGGATTGCTGGTTCTGATTGGAATGGTGGTTGCTGGCGGACATTTCTTTCGTGGTGCATTCCATTCTGCCAGATACCTGTCCACCACGATGGACACGCTGATCGCTTTAGGAACAGGAACGGCCTGGACCTATTCAATGTTGGTTGTCTTACTGCCGTCAGTCATACCAGAGGCAAGTCAACATCTGTTCTTCGAAGCAGCGCTTTTTATTATTGGATTTGTAAATCTTGGCAAGAGCCTGGAGATGAATGCGCGAGGAAAAGTCTCAGGTGCCATTGAGAAACTGTTAACACTGACTCCTGATGAAACGACTGTTGTCGCAGATGGAGAAGAACAGTCAGTGGCAGTCTGGAAAGTCGGCATTGGCGATCTGTTGCGAATAAAACCGGGTGATCGATTGCCGGTAGATGGTGTGATAACGGAAGGATTTTCCAGCATCGATGAGTCGATGTTAACAGGAGAGCCCGTCAGCGTTGACAAAACAGCTGGAGATCGTGTTGCCGCCGGGACAATCAATCTGTTTGGCACTTTCACCATGCAAGCAGAGCAGATAGGTGATGAGACAACGCTGGCGCGTATGGTCTCGCTGGTTAAGGATGCACAGAATTCAAAACCGCCAATCGGTCGAATCGCTGACTCGATTGCTGCAGTGTTTGTGCCTGCAGTTCTGGTTATCGCTGCTTTGTGTATCGTTTACTGGGGTTGGCTTGCGGCTGAAAGTGAACTTAGCCTGGTAATTGTTACAGCGATGTCTGTCCTGATTGTCGCCTGCCCCTGTGCCCTGGGTCTGGCGATTCCCATGTCCGTTATGGTTGGTGTCACGCGTGCTGCGACGAATGGATTGCTGATTCGAAACAGTGATGCATTACAGGCAGCCATCGGGATAGATACGATTGTCCTGGATAAGACTGGTACACTTACCGAGGGTAAACCAAAAGTAGTTTCAGTCTCATCCGAGGAATCCAGTTTACTCAATATTGCTTACAGCCTTGAATCCTCGTCAGAACATCCATTGGCGACCGCAATTATTGACTATTGCATAACACGGGGAGTTAAAAAACTTCCCGTCACATCCTTTCAGATTTCACCAGGTGGTGGTGTCTCGGCCAATGTTTCTGGTAAGGATGCAGTGATTGGCAATGCGAAGTTCCTGAAGTCCCAGGGTGTCATCGTCGGCGGTGATGAGATTGGTACGACCATATATGTTGCTGAAGATGGCTTGCTGATAGGTAGTTTTGTACTCGCCGACACTCTGAAAGACGAAGCAGAAAATACTGTACTACAGCTGCAAAGAATGGGGATCGAGGTTTTGATTCTTTCGGGAGACAACCAATCGAGTGTTGGCGATGTCGCGAAAGACCTGGGGATCTCCAATTTTAAAGCTGGACTCTCACCTGAAGATAAATTAGCTGAAATCAGATCCCTGCAGCAAGAGGGCAAAAAAGTCGCCATGGTTGGTGATGGTATTAACGATGCCCCGGCTCTGGGAATTGCAGATGTTGGCTTTGCGATGGGTGAGGGAACCGATATAGCCATTGAAAGTGCAGATATTGCCATCGTCGGCAATCAGTTGAATAAGGTTGTCAGCGCCATCAGGATATCAAAGCGGACGATTCGCAATATCTATCAGAATCTCTTCGGAGCCTTCGTTTACAATATTATCCTGATCCCTATTGCAGCCGGTGTCTTGTATCCCATATTGATTAGTCCAACCTTTGCGGGAATGGCCATGGCCATGTCCTCCGTCACCGTTGTCGCGAATGCGAGTCGATTACGATTCATTGCGCTTTGAGTAGATAAGGACTTACCTGATGCCTTACCGGGGCGAATTATTCAGCAGACTGCCTGTAGCGTCGTCATTCCTGCCAAACCAGGGAATAAAGACCAGAACAAATCCTGTGGTCAGTCTGTAGCCGGATGATTGAAGTGCTGTTTTCCGTTATTGCCAGCAGTGAATGATTGGTACATGATCAAGGTCCGGCAATATTAAGCATAAGTAGTGTGGGTCAATATGGCAGAACCCGTTCACATCGAAGTATTCACCGACTACGTCTGACCCTGGTGTTATCTCAGTACAGGTAGTATCGAAAAACTGCGCCAGGAAGAAAACGTGACCGTGTCATGGTCCTTTTTTCCGTTACATCCTGAAACACCAATGGAAGGTAAGTCCCTGGGGGATCTTTTTAAGGGAAGGGAGTCGCAGGTCCAGGCGTTTCAGAATCAGATAAAGGAAATTGCCGATAGGGAAGGTCTGCCTTATGGTGAAAGAACCATGACCTACAATAGTCGTCTCGCTCAGGAGCTTGGCAGTTGGGCAGATACCCAGGATGACGGTGAGAAGCTGCACGATTTGCTGTATCGATCCTATTTTGTAGATAATCTGAATATCTCTGATACTGAGGTTCTTGTCGAACTTACTGAAAAAGCAGGCCTCGATGGCGGTATGGCCAGATCGGTTCTGATGGCAAGAAGTTTCGGTGACAAGGTTGACGAGGATTGGCGAAGAGCAAGATCCCTCGGATTGAGCGGTGTGCCGACGTTCGTCAGTGACGATCTGTACGTCGTGGGTTGTCAGACTTATGACGTCCTGATGAAGTTCCTTAATCACCTGCGGAAGTTAAAGGCTGAAGCCGGTAGTGCGGAAGGCGGGACCTAATCGAGCAGCAGCACGTACGTGCACTATCCCAATCTGGACATGGGTCTCTGTGACGCATGCCAGTCCTTCATTCAGACACTTCTCATATTCTTTCAGGTGGCGTCGAACTGTTCGACCATGAGATTCGCATCATCGATCATTGAATCGCATACAGTGTAAGTGATGTTCGCGTGGCCGAGGATGAACTCTAATGTCAGGAATCTAATCGAGATATCTCTGATTTATTGTTTTGGTTCATAGGATTAAAAAACCATTTAGCGAGTTCTTTTTTAGGGGTCGGGATCAGCGCAGCAGATGCGAGGGTTGATGAGCTTTCAGGCGTTGGTCCACCTGGTTAACAGTTGTTGCAGGTCACTGTAGCTGTCTACCACGAGAGAAGCATTGTCCAATGCGCCATCGGCAACGTAGGGGCTGCTTATTGCGATTACCTGCATGCCTGCACTTATGGCTGCGCGCACACCATTTGGCGAGTCTTCAAATACGATGCAGCGTTCCGGGTCTACATGCAGCATCCTGGCGCACAGTAAGAAGATGTCAGGGCTTGGTTTGCCGTGCTTCAGATGAGGATTGTCACCACAGACGACCTGGTCGAAACAGTTGCCCCACGACTTGCGACTGAGTTTCAACTTATAGAGATAATGATGAGAGCTCGTGGCGAGGCCGATGGGAACGTCTGATACTGCCAGGGCTTGTATGAACTCTCCTGCACCCGGTATTTCTGCCGGATCTGTGAAAAGCTCGCGAAGGAAAACCTCTCGTTTAGCCAGAAATTCATCCGCTGAGAGGGGCAGATTATAGTGATCTATAACCAGCTGCGCGCTGCTGTGTGAATCACCACCGATGGCCCTGCGCTTCAGTTCCATGGTGAATTCGACGTTGTAGGGATCAAGAACCTGTTGAGTTGCGATCGTATATGAAGGTTCAGTATCTAAAAGTGTCCCATCCATATCAAAGATAAAGGCTGCGGGTTCTGCGAGAAGTGATTTGCTCATTCTGACTCTATGAACGGTGCCGCAATTGCTTCAATAACCTCGTGAGGAATGAGGCCGTCCTCCTGTTGCAGTCGGTTCTCAGCTTCAGAAGCGAGGTTCATCAGGGTGAAAAGGGTCGCCTGGTTCAACTCGAAACTGTGAGACCTCTCTACGACAATATGAGTCAGGATAAAAGTTAACGCCTCTTCCTTTGACAATCTGCTGGTTCGCATGGTGTAGGAGTGCCTGGAGTGGAAATGAAAGAATAATACTGAACGGATCTGTGGTTTGCCAAGAGCCCGAGATAACCATCGCGACGTAGTTCGTGAGGAGGCGCTATGAATGGAAGGCATATTGCAATCAGTTCTTAGTTCATTTCGATAGTTCTGGATTGCCCGTAACCATATTAAACTCTTAAATAGATCTCCCTCCCGAAAAAAATACGGCCGAGAAAATGAAAAAAGTGATATTTACGGAGCGACGATCTGGCGAAGATAGGAGGCAGTCTCGCAGACGTGGCTTAAAACGGACCATTTTGGAGTTCTGGAAGCCGTCGGCTTATCGAAGACGCCGAACCAGAAGGTCTCCATACTTGCGCAAGGAAACCTATACGATATACATGCCGGAAGTATGAATCTGGCGAAATCGATCCCTGGGTGAAACCTGCAGCGTCACTGTACCCCGCAGCCTGAAGCAGGGACACTGTCGCCTGCCGCAGGCATTAATGCCGTCAATACAGAGTATGTCAGCTTCCCCGACAGTGAGGTCTTAAGTTTTGACTCGTGTTGCAGATTTCTTCCCCCAAAATCATAGGATCCAATAGTTTCATTGGTACTTTCCCTGAGTAAGCGTCATTCATCATGAAGAAAATGGATCGATAAGTGGTCTAAACAGGATTCAGATAGCATCCATCGTATTCAGGGCTTGAAACAATTAGCTTTGTCTTGATGATGCGATCTGGTTTATTATTCCAAACTTTTTGTAAGAGCAAAAATGATAGAAGTCAGTCATTTAACCAGACAATTTGGCTCCTTGCGCGCGGTAGAGGATCTTTCCTTGAAACTTGAGCCGGGAGAAATACTCGGATTCCTGGGTCCCAACGGAGCCGGTAAATCTACTACCATGAAGATGTTGACCGGATTTCTTGTACCAACGAGCGGCAGGATCAGTGTCTTCGGCCATGATGTTGGCGACAACCCCATTTCTGCGCAGGAAATGATCGGCTACCTGCCGGAAGGGGCACCTTGTTATGAGGATATGACGCCGGAAACATTCCTGAATTTCATCGCTGAGATCAGGGGATTTCGAGACGACGAGAAACGTCGGCGGGTCGATGATGTCGTCAAAAAGATGTCGCTGCAACAGGTGTTGCATCAGAAAATAGAAACGCTCTCAAAAGGATTCAAGCGTCGAGTTGGATTAGCACAGGCGATCATCCATGATCCAAAAGTGCTGATACTTGACGAACCAACGGATGGACTTGATCCCAATCAGAAGAAACAGGTTCGCGATCTGATTCTGGGCTTGTCAAAAGACAAGATCGTCATTATCTCAACCCACATTCTTGAAGAGGTTGCGGCAGTCTGCAGTCGAGTTGTAATCGTTTCCGAGGGCAAACTGGTCGTTGACTGTTCAGCAGAAGAGCTTGAAAAACAGTCCAGGTTCCATGGTGCTGTCACGTTGATATTACCTGAGGATGTTGATGCAGACCTGCTTCGGTCTCAGATTGAACCACTGTCATCAGTTGACTCGCTGGAAGTGTCGGGCACGAGCATCACGGTCTTCCCTAAAGACAATAGGCAGATATTTTCGGTGTTAAGCGGTCTACTGACCCAACAGGGAATTGCACCTGAATCGATGTTCCAGGAAAAGGGTCGGCTTGAAGATGTGTTCAGGCAGATAACAACAGGTGAATCAGCATGAGTCATCTTGTTGCTATCGTAAAACGTGAACTGAACAGCTATTTCGTCACTCATCTGGCGTATGTCTTCATCCTGATATTTCTAATTCTGTCAGGGGTTTTCACCTTCTACCTTGGAAACTTCTTTGAGAGAGGCCAGGCGGATCTGGCCCCCTTTTTTAATTTCCACCCCTGGTTGTATCTGTTTCTCGTCCCCGCCATCTCAATGAGGCTTTGGTCTGAAGAACGCAAATCAGGATCGATTGAATTGTTACTGACACTGCCCATCAGGAAGTTTGATGCAGTCGCCGGGAAGTTCCTGGCCGCATGGATATTTACAGGTATTGCCTTATTGCTGACCTTTCCATTGTGGCTGACTGTCAACTATCTGGGTGAGCCGGACAACGGTGCCATCCTTGCTGGATATCTGGGCAGTTGGTTGATGGCTGGGGGATTCCTTGCCATTGGATCATGTATGTCTGCTTTGAGTAGAAGCCAGGTCATTGCGTTTATCGTCACGGGGTTGGTTTGTTTGTTGTTTGTGCTTGCGGGATTCCCGATGGTTCTGAATCTGTTTGAGGACTGGGTACCGATGATTGTTCTGGATGCGCTGGCAAGTCTGAGTTTCCTTGCGCATTTCAGTTCCATTTCCAAGGGCGTGCTGAGTCTGCAAGATGTGTTTTATTTCGTTTCAGTGATCGTAGCCTGGTTGGCTGCAACCATGATTGTCCTCGAAATTAAGCGGGCGAGTTGAGTGTAACGATGAGAAATAGCATTAATTCTGGAATAACACTTTTATTGGTGGTGATAGGCTTTCTCGTCTTCACCATGCTCAACAATCAACTTTTCTCGGGTATTCGCCTGGATCTCACCGAGAGTAATTTATACACCCTGTCTGAGGGAAGTCTGGACATTGTTTCGACTATTGATGAACCGATCAATCTCTATTTCTTCTTTTCGGATTCTGCGAGTCGTGAACTGACGGGCCTGCGAGCTTATGCGAAACAGGTTCAGGATCTGCTTGAAGAATACGAGCTGAAGGCAGATGGCGGTATTAATATGACCATCATTGATCCGGAGCCGTTTTCTGAAGAGGAGGACCGGGCCAACACTTTTGGCCTGCAAAGTGTGCCAGTCAGCAGTACGGGCAGCGAACTTTATTTCGGTCTGGCAGGGACCAATGCACTTGACGATCAACTGGTGATACCGTTTTTCCAACCGGACAAGGAAGCATTCCTGGAATATGAAATAAGTAAGATGATTCAGACCCTGCAGACACCGGAGAAACCCGTCGTTGGTTTACTTTCATCAATCAAGGTGCAGGGTGATGTCAATATGCAGACATTTCAGACGACACCTGCCTGGATTATGATTGATCAGATTGAACAGTTATTTGAAGTTGAAACCGTCGAATCGTCGATCACCAGCGTGCCTGAGAATATAGACCTGCTGCTGGTAATCCACCCAAAAGCACTGGCTGAGGAAACCCTCTATGCCCTCGATCAGTTTGCCATGGGAGGTGGTCGTCTGTTGATATTTGTGGACCCAATGGCGGAAAGGGATAGAGCTGCATCAGCCAATCCCATGATGCAAAGAGCCCCACCCGAGCCATCAGATCTGAACAGACTCACTACGGCCTGGGGGGTTACCTTAAGGCCAGGTATTGTTTTGCTGGATTCTCAGAATGCACTTTCGGTCAGCGGCGGTCCTTCTGGTCAGCCCGTTCGCCATCTTGCGATTCTGGGGATGGGGCAGGACAACTTCTCAGCAGATGACATAACTATATCCGCACTTGAGAATATCAATATGGCGTCTGTGGGCATTCTTGATATTTCCGATGATCTGGAAACAAAAATCACACCGCTAATTCAGTCCAGCACCTTTGCAAAGGCGTCAGAAGTGATGCAACTGCAATTCCTGACGAACCCTGCCGATCTGCAAAAAGGATTCGAACCGACTGGCGAAGTCTACCCCGTCGCCGTAAGAATAGAAGGCAAAGCCAATTCTGCTTTTTCAGGCCCCCTTGACTCAGAAGAGGAGCCTTCAGCTGCTCTTGGTAATGAGCCTTCAGCTGCTCTTGGTAATGAGCCTTCAGCTGCTCTTGGTAATGAGCCTTCAGCTGCTCTTGGTAATGAGCCTTCAGCTGCTCTTGGTAAT
>Ga0066859_10000084_pt1 | contig 26855 bp, 26 predicted proteins | sample ETNtaG_16_FD_65600 | JGI IMG/M metagenome (GOLD analysis project Ga0066859, IMG submission 65600) | Marine microbial and viral communities from oxygen minimum zone, Eastern Pacific Ocean - ETNP201406SV199 | ecosystem: Environmental > Aquatic > Marine > Oceanic | place: Pacific Ocean: Eastern... | reverse complement strand
TCACTGCTGTTAAGAGCCGGTGCCCTGGCTGCCGATATGATCATTGTCGAAGAACGCACCGTTGGTGCCAGCATGGGCCAGGAGAATGTAGAACTGGGTGCGATCTCAGTCGCGGTGGGTTTAGGTCTGGTGCTTCTGTTTATGCTGGGTTACTACAAGGTGTTCGGTATCGCGGCAGATATGGCACTGCTTGTGAATCTGGTACTACTGGTCGCGATCATGTCAGGCATCTCGGCGACGCTGACCTTGCCTGGTATTGCCGGAATTGTATTAACTGTGGGTATGGCTGTTGATGCCAATGTGCTGATTTTCTCGCGCATCAAAGAAGAATTAAAAAATGGCCTGTCCCCCCAGGCTGCCATTAATACAGGGTTTGAGCGGGCATTTACGACTATTCTGGATGCCAACCTGACAACCCTGATCGTCGCGATCATTCTCTACAGTATCGGCACAAGCTCCGTTAAGGGTTTTGCAGTCACGCTGTCCATTGGCATCCTGACTTCAATGTTTACATCACTGATGTGCAGTCGAGCACTGATCAATGTGATCTATGGCGGTCGTAACATTAAGTCCCTGTGGATATAGGCAGGGCGAGAAGAGCATGGCGAAGACAGAAATAAAAATCAATTTCATGAAGTACCGCAAGATTGCGGCTGGCATCTCTATCTTCCTGGTCGCATGTTCATTCGGCTCACTGCTGATCAACCAGGTCAACTGGGGCCTCGACTTTACCGGCGGCAGCCTGGTCGAAGTAGCTTACGATGTATCTGTTGCAGCAGATGATGTGAGGGTTCAACTGGATGAAGCCGGATTTGAAGGCCATGTCGTCCAGTATTTCGGATCAGTCAGAGATGTGCTGGTTCGTATCCCGCCACAAAAAGGCCTGAGCGAAAAAGAAAACGCGTTCCTCGGCGACAAGATTACCGAGGTATTAAAAGCAGCCAGCGGTGACAACGTCGAATTACGCCGATCAGAGTTTGTTGGCCCTGCAGTGGGAGAAGAGCTGGCTAACCAGGGTGGACTTGGTTTGCTCGCTGCGCTCGCTGTTGTCATGCTCTATATCGCTTTTCGATTCCAGCTTAAATTTGCCGTCGGCGCGGTGGTTGCCCTGTTCCACGATGTTGCCATCACTCTTGGGGCTTTTTCACTCGCCCGTTGGGACTTTGACCTTACCGTGGTTGCGGCATTACTTGCCGTGATTGGTTACTCACTGAACGACACCATTGTAGTATCAGACAGAATTCGAGAAAACTTCCGCAAGATCCGCCGCGGCACATCCATGGAGATTATCAACATCTCGCTTAACCAGACACTGGGCAGAACCCTGGTGACATCGTTAACGACCTTGCTGGTGCTGTTTGCGCTTCTGGTTATGGGTGGTGAACTAATCAGAGGCTTTGCGATTGGCCTCATTATCGGTGTCATGATAGGCACCTACTCTTCAATCTATATTGCCGCAAATGTCCTGCTGGCTATGAATGTCAACAAAGAAGATCTGGCGATTCCGGTTAAAGAAGGCTCCGATGATCCGGATTTGGTGATGTGACAGTGTGATGTAACCACACCATACGGTCATCCCCACGCAAGTGGGGCCCCATCCATGAGTTCTCACTTAATAGATTCCCGCTTTCGCGGGAATGACAATGAATATGAGCAGGAATGACGATGGACCCGGCAGGAAATTCCACCGAAAACCTGTCACCCGCCCCCCAAATTTCTCATAACAACCGGCGTCAGCGCCTTAAATACCTTCGGCGTGGCAGCTATAACATTACCACTCTTTAAATGCCCGGCCCCTCCGTCAAAATCCCCGAGCAGTCCACCGGCTTCGAGTACCATCAGAGCACCGGCCGCCATGTCCCAGAGATTGAGTCGTCGCATCCACACGGCATCCAGGCGTCCGGCGGCAACATAAGCCAGATCGAGCGCGGCACTACCAGCTTGGCGCATGATGGCTTTTTCGTTTAGCAGGTGTTCATAGATGGCACTCTGTTTTACCGCGACCTCGCCATTCTCTCTGCCTCCGGTTGATATCACTGCGCCATCCAGGGAGGGTCTTGCACTGACGCGCACTCGATGTCCGTTTAGTGTACAGCCGGCGCCTCGGCTGGCGACGAATTCTTCCTGGCGCAGGGGGTCGAGGATGATACCGTGTTCGAGTTTTCCTTTGTGAAGGCAGGCGATTGAAATACAAAAGTGAGGGATGCCATGAACAAAGTTAGTGGTGCCGTCAATGGGGTCGATGACCCATTCATATTCAGCATCGGGGTTGATATCTTCGTTGACGGTTTCTTCGCCAGTAAATCGGTGATCCGGGTAGGTCGACTGCAACGAGTCAATGATGACCTGTTCCACATTTTTATCGATATTGGTGACGTAGTCATTGTGACCTTTTTCTCCCACCTTGACGAGGTCTGGTCGATCAAACGCTCTCGAGATTTCCTGACCTGCCAGACGAGCAGCTCGTGTGGCAATATAAGCCATTGGTTGCATGGATTAGATCCCGATTTGTGAAAGAGCGAATTTTGAGGCGCAGCATTCTATCAGTATTGCTCGGGAATATCAGTTGTATTGATCAATAGCACCTGGCGGTGAGGGGTGTAATATTCGATATGTGTTCCTGTCTCATTTAATTGAGTGAATCAAAATTGGTCGAAGAAGAATCTGTCGCAGAAAGTTCATTTCCAAAGGTGCGGGTGGTGCTGGTTGAGACCAGTCATCCGGGCAACATAGGGTCTTCTGCCCGGGCCATGAAAAACATGGGGCTGACCCGGTTGTATCTGGTCAATCCAAGGCTATTTCCCCACGACAAGGCGATCTGGCGCTCGGCCAGTGCCAATGATGTGGTCGAGAACGCCACTATTGTTAAAGACCTCGATGAGGCGCTCGAGGGTTGTCACCTGGTTGTCGGCACTTCTGCCAGAGACAGGCGCATTCCCTGGCCGACTCTTGACCCGAGGTCCTGTGCAGAGAAGATCTTTGAGGCGCAGGCAGGCGGTGATGAAGTTGCCCTGGTTTTTGGGCGGGAGGCACATGGCCTCAAAAACGAGGAGCTGCAGAAATGCCACTTTCACGTCAATATCCCGACCGGTGAACTCTACAGTTCTCTCAATCTGGCCATGGCAGTGCAAATACTGACTTATGAGCTGATTCAGGCCAGTCTGGCAGACCCGAAGCCAGGCCAGAGTTGGGACGTTGGTTTTGCGACTGCAGACGCCGTCGAGAATTTCTACGAACATCTTGAACGGACACTCACCCAGGTTGATTTTCACGACCCCGACAACCCACGCCAGTTGCTGACCCGGATACGGCGAATGTTTAACAGGATTCGGATGGACACGATGGAAGTAAATATCATGAGAGGATTTTTGACGGCGATCAACAAGCTGGCACCAGGTGGCAGTCAGGTTGCAGACAAGGGTGCTGAGAGCGAGTAACTAAGGGGAATTCACAGCATTCAGGATTCTCAGAAGGCTCTTAATTCCTTATTGTTTTCGCTGGTAAATCCCTGGTGTCAAATTTATCTGAGCAAGCCCTTCCATCTTGATATTACTTGACTAAAATAGTCTGATAAAAGATTGACTGAAATAGTCGGGTATTGCATAATCCGCAGCCCCGAAAAGACGTCTTTGAAGAACGACTTCGAAGGTGCTTTTTGACAAGATTACAGGTGCATAAACCTATGAGATTAACTGCAAAAGGTCGTTACGCTGTTACCGCCATGCTCGATCTGGCGGTACATCGCGAAGAAGGTCCCATCAGTCTGGCCGATATCTCGGAACGGCAGGGCATTTCGTTGTCATACCTCGAGCAATTGTTCGCAAAACTGCGTCGCCAGGAGCTGGTTTCGAGTGTCCGTGGTCCGGGTGGCGGATACCGGCTGAATCGCGAGGCCCGTGATATATTTGTTGCCGAGATCGTTGATTCTGTCGATGAGAATGTAGATGCCACCAAGTGCGCGGGTCGGGCCGACTGCCAGCGTGGCGAGATCTGTCTGACTCACGAACTCTGGGCTGATCTAAGCGATCAGATCCATCAGTTTCTGGCAAATATCGATCTCGCCAGCTTGATTGAGAAGCGGGAAGTGCAGCAAATTGCAGCCCGTCAGGAAGCCAGAATCGAAGAACTGATTCGATTCCCAGGCCAGGAAGTTAAGGCATGAAGAGTCCAATCTATTTTGACTATGCCGCGACCACGCCGGTTGATCCGAGGGTCGCGCAGAAAATGAGTGGCTGCCTTCTGGCAGAGGGCAATTTTGGCAATCCAGCCAGTCGATCACATAAATTTGGATGGGAAGCGGAAGAAGCCGTTGAGATCGCACGCCGACAAGTTGCGGATCTTGTTGGCGCTGACCCCCGAGAGATCGTCTGGACGTCTGGTGCAACCGAGTCCGATAACCTCGCCATTAAGGGTGTTGCCGGTTTCTACAAGAGCAAGGGTAAACATATCATCACCTCCAAGATCGAACACAAGGCGGTTCTCGATACCTGCCGTCATCTTGAGCGTGAAGGATTCGAGGTGGATTATCTTGATCCCGATTCAGAGGGACTGATTCAGCCGTCACAGGTTGCAGAAGCGATTCGAGACGACACGCTGATCGTATCGATCATGCACGTCAACAATGAAATCGGCGTCGTTAATGACATTGCTGCGATTGGTGAGGTGTGTCGTGAAAAGAAGGTCCCGTTCCATGTAGATGCGGCGCAGAGCGCGGGCAAGATCCCAATCAATCTTGAAGAGTTGAAAGTTGACCTGATGTCCTTTTCAGCCCACAAGGTCTACGGGCCCAAGGGTGTCGGTGCACTTTATGTCAGGCGCAAACCAAGAGTTCGCATCGAAGCGCAGATTCATGGTGGCGGTCATGAGCGCGGCATGCGTTCGGGTACACTGGCAACCCATCAGCTGGTTGGCATGGGTGAAGCTTTCAGAATCGCCAGAAAAGAAATGGATGATGAGAGCAAACGCATCCTCGCACTGCGCCAACGGCTCTGGGATGGACTGAGTGATATGGAAGAGATCTACTTAAATGGCAGTGCAGATCACCGCGTGCCGGGCATTCTCAATGTCAGTTTCAACTTTGTTGAAGGCGAGTCGTTGGTCATGTCACTAGGTGATCTGGCGGTGTCGTCAGGATCAGCCTGTACTTCGGCGAGTCTTGAGCCTTCCTATGTCCTGCGTGCTCTGAAATTGAATGATGAGCTTGCTCATAGTTCGTTGCGGTTTTCTGTCGGCCGATTTACATCAGAAGAAGATATCGATTATGCGATAGAGAAAATCCGAGGGGCGGTTGAGAAGCTAAGAGAACTGTCACCCTTGTGGGACATGTATAAAGATGGAGTGGACCTCGACGAGATCGAGTGGGCCACACGCTGAGGCAGGCAGGAGAATAATGGCATACAGTAAAAAGGTTCTGGACCATTACGATAATCCCCGCAACGTTGGCAAGATGGATACGGAGGATGATCATGTAGGCACCGGTATGGTGGGTGCCCCGGCATGTGGTGATGTGATGAGGTTACAGATTAAAGTGGGTGATGACGGTGTGATTGAAGATGCCAAATTCAAGACCTACGGTTGTGGTTCAGCCATCGCGTCGAGTTCCCTTTTAACCGAATGGGTCAAGGGACGAACGCTGGATGAGGCGAGTGCCATCAAGAATTCAGAAATTGCCGAGGAACTCGCATTACCGCCCGTCAAGATTCACTGTTCTGTTCTGGCAGAAGATGCGATCAAGGCGGCGATCCAGGATTTTAAAGCCAAGCAGGATCACACTACCGATATGCACACTGCCGAAGCGGCCGCTAAATAAGGGTATCAAATGGGAATTAGCCTGACAGAAAACGCAGCCAGTCATATCAATGATTATCTCGGAAGCCGGGGTGAGGGTGTTGGCATTCGCCTGGCCGTTAAAACAACCGGCTGCTCAGGACTCATGTATGTGCTCGAACCGGTCGATGAACCGGCGCAGGAAGATCTGAAGTTCGAGAGTCATGGGGTCGATGTTTTTGTTGATCCAAAGAGTCTCATCTATATCGATGGCACCGAAATGGACTACGTCAAGAAGGGGTTGAACGAAGGATTTGAATTCAGGAATCCTAATGTTAAGGATGAGTGCGGTTGTGGTGAGAGTTTCACTGTCTGACGGCATCGTCTTCTTTCCCCAGTAAAAACCCCGTGGACTTCAATCAGAATTTTTTTGAAATATTTCAGTTACCTGTTGACTATCGAATCGACGAAGAAGAACTGTCGGTCAGGTATCGGGCATTGCAGCAGAGCGTTCACCCGGATAAGTATGCCTCGGCAACGGATCAGGAAAAGAGACTCTCTGTTCAGTGGGCAACGAAGATAAATGAAGCTTTCGACACGCTGAGAGAGCCGCTTTCAAGGGCGATCTACCTGCTCAGGTTGCAGGATATCAGTATCGAAAATAACCCGACGCTTGATTCGGGATTCCTGATGGAGCAGATCGAATTGCGTGAAGAGCTTGAAGAAATTGAAACCCAGGGCGATGCCGGGCTCTCGACACTCGAGGCTTACAAACAGGAAGTTCTGGATGTGATGTCGAGACTTCAGGATGAGTTTTCAAAGGCCTGCTCAAACGACATCGCAAAAGCGGAGTACGCGGTTTACAAAATGCAGTTCATCAACAGATTGATTATTGCGGCAGACAGACTGGAAGAAAAGCGGCTCGACTACTAACGATACAAATATGGCGCTACTTCAGATTACAGAACCCGGTCAGGCACTTGATCCACACGCTCGCAAAAGAGCAGCGGGAATAGACCTTGGCACAACCAATTCACTGATCGCCAGCGTCCGTGCCGGTGTGGTTCAGACCCTGCCTGATGACCGAGGCGTACATCTGCTGCCTTCCGTCGTCCGATACCTGGAGGATGGATCCTACGTGGTAGGTGAGGAGGCGCTTGCAGCTGCGAAGTCTGATCCTGCCAATACACTTCTGTCCATCAAGAGACTGATGGGCCGTGGTATCAAAGACGTGAGTACCCTGGGAGACCAGGTTCCCTATGAATTTATTGATACCGATGGCGGCATGCCGCTTATCAATGTTGTTAGCGGACCTGTCAGTCCGGTCAAGGCATCAGCGTCGATTCTGCAGTCCCTGGTCCATCGGGCCGAGAAAATACTGGCGGGTAAGATAGACGGTGTTGTCATCACGGTGCCAGCCTATTTTGACGACGCACAGCGCCAGGCCACCAAGGACGCCGCAACAATTGCTGAATTGAATGTTCTGAGACTGCTGAGTGAACCAACCGCAGCGGCCGTTGCCTATGGTCTCGATTCGGGTGAAGAGGGCGTGATTGCCGTCTACGACCTGGGGGGTGGCACCTTCGACATTTCACTGCTGCGCCTTAACCGGGGTGTATTTGAAGTTCTGTCAACCGGTGGCGATTCAGCACTGGGTGGTGATGACTTTGATCGTGCCATTGCAGAATGGATCATTGAGGCTGCTGGTTATGAAAGTCAGATCAGCCAGGCCCAGTTCCGGGGTTTGATGCTTGAAGCCAGGGGCTTCAAGGAATCGCTGTCTGATAATGCCTCTGTTGCCGTTCAGATCGACCTTGAAGATCTGCAATTTGAGGGTGAATTGTCAAAAAATGAGTTTAATCAACTGATTGCACCCCTGGTTGATAAATCTATCAAAGCCTGTCGTCGCGCGGTCAGGGATGCTGGCGTCGATGTTGGTGATGTTAACAATGTGGTGCTTGTGGGTGGTTCGACCCGGGTTCCTGCGGTGGTCGATGCGGTTGCAGAGTATTTTGATTCGCGACCCCTCGACAGTATTGACCCGGATAGGGTCGTTGCCGTCGGTGCGGCAATTCAGGCCAATGTACTGGTCGGTAACAAACCCGATGAGGAGATGCTGCTGCTGGATGTACTGCCGTTGTCACTGGGTCTTGAGACCATGGGTGGTCTGACCGAAAAGATCATAGATAGAAATACAACCATCCCCGTGTCGAAAGCCCAGGAATTTACGACTTATAAAGATGGTCAGACCGCAATGCTGATTCATGTCGTACAGGGTGAGAGAGAACTGGTAGATGACTGCCGCTCTCTGGCCAGGTTTGAACTACGAGGGATTCCACCGATGGTCGCAGGTGCTGCCAAGATCGGTGTCTTGTTCCAGGTGGATGCTGACGGTCTCCTGTCTGTCTCGGCCACAGAATTAAGTACCGGGGTTGAGGCGAAAGTAGAAGTCAAACCTTCATATGGCCTCAATGAAGGTGAAATCACGTCGATGCTGCAGGCATCATTCGAACATGCGCGAGAGGATATTGACGCAAGGTCACTAACAGAAGCACGAGTTGATGCGGTACGAGTCATCGAAGCTGTCAGAGGAGCACTCAAGAGCGATGCTGAGAATCTGCTTTCACCTGACGAGATAGATGAGATAGGTAAGAGTATTCATCAGCTCGAATCTGTCCTTGATGGAGCTGATAGCGTGGCCATACAGGATCTGACAAGGGCGCTGAGTCTGGCGACCGATGAATTTGCTGCAAGACGGATGGATGCCAATGTAAAACTGGCACTGGCTGGTCATGAGATTAATGAGTTTGATAAGGGCCAGGGCTGATGCCCCAGATTATCGTTCTGCCTCATCCCGAGCGTTGTCCCGAAGGTATGGTGTTTGAAGCTGAGCCCGGGGATATTCTAATCGAACAGGCTCTTGCGAATGGCGTTGATATCGAACATGCCTGTGAGATGTCCTGCGCCTGCACCACCTGTCATGTGATTGTCAGAGAGGGTTTTGATTCGCTGGAGGAGCCTGATGAATTGGAAGACGATCTCCTTGACCAGGCCTGGGGACTAGAACCGGACTCGCGCCTCAGTTGTCAGGTCGAGATTGGCGACGACGATCTGGTGATTGAAATTCCGAAGTACACCATCAACCAGGTTTCAGAAAATCACTGAAGGAGAACCCCGTGAGCCTCAGATGGACCGATGTAAATGATATTGCCATTGAACTGGTTGAGGCCTATCCGGACGTGGATGCAGTCACTATTCGGTTCACGGACCTGCACCGCTGGGTGATGGAATTACCCGGTTTTGACGATGATCCGAATCATTCGGGCGAGAAAGTTCTCGAGGCAATTCAGGCAGCCTGGATAGAGGAACTGGAATAGCAGAATCGAAAGCCTGAAAAAGTTATCATTTGAATCCGCATTAGTTGGAATTATCAGTCAATTTCCTGCATAAACCCGCGTATAATAACGGGTTTTGATTTTTCAATGGTGGCCTGCCGGCTGCCAGACAATAGCCTTAACAGTTTTAGGAGAAGTAGTAATGGCGGTTGAGAGAACCTTTTCAATCATCAAACCCGACGCAGTTGCAAAAAACGTCATTGGAGAAATCGTTTCACGATTTGAGAAAGCCGGTTTGAGCGTCGTCGCCTCACGTATGGCACGACTCAGCAAGGAAGAAGCCGGGGGCTTTTATGCAGAGCACGAGGGAAAGCCATTCTACGAGGATCTGATTGAATATATGACGTCCGGGCCGGTCGTTGTTCAGGTTTTAGAAGGCGAGGATGCGGTGATGCAGAATCGTGAATTGATGGGTGCCACCAATCCAAAAGATGCATCACCGGGGACGATTCGGGCTGACTATGCAGCCTCGATTGATGCCAATGCGGTTCATGGTTCAGACGCGCCAGGATCCGCTGCAAGAGAGATTGCCTATTTCTTCTCAGACGAGCAGATCTGCGAGCGCTGATCAGTGTCTGAAGATCTCGCCAAAACAGATTTCCTCGGGGTAACCCAGGATCAATTTGGCTCGCTGCTCACAGAGCTAGGCGAGAAACCCTATCGCACGCTTCAGATTATGAAGTGGATCCATCATCGTTATCTCGACGATTTTCATCAGATGCTGGATATCAGCAAGAAACTGCGCGGTCAGCTGGATGAGATGGGAGAGATTCGTGAACCGGAGATAATCACTGAACGTGTCTCAAAAGATGGTACGGTCAAGTGGCTGATGAAATCAGTGTCTGGCAGTGCCTTTGAAACCGTCTTTATTCCGGAACAAGGTCGCGGTACCTTGTGCGTCTCATCCCAGGTGGGTTGTGCACTCGACTGCAGCTTCTGTTCAACCGGCAAGCAGGGCTTCAACAACAATCTGACGGCGGGCGAAATTGTCGCGCAGGTTCGTATCGCCCGAAAGGCCCTTGAGAGCGCCTATCCCGATCGCAAGCGCGTGGTCACCAATGTCGTGCTGATGGGCATGGGCGAACCTCTGCTCAATCTGGACAATGTCACGAGTGCGGTTGACATTCTGATGGATGACCTGGGCTACGGCATCTCAAAGCGCAAGGTGACTATTTCAACGGCAGGCGTGGTACCGGGTATTTATAAGTTGTCAGAAACGACCGATGCCTCACTGGCGATTTCCCTGCACGCTCCCAACAATGAATTGCGTGATCAGCTGGTTCCCATCAACAGGAAATATCCCATTGAAGAGTTGCTGACCGCCTGTCGGCGTTATGCAGAGAATCTGGGCGAAAAACGCACTATCACGGTCGAGTATACGTTGCTTGATGGTATTAACGATCAGTTCAGTCAGGCCGGGGAACTTGCTCATCTGCTGCAGGGATTTCCCTGTAAGATTAATCTGATACCGTTTAATCCGTTTCCAGGTTCAGGATACAAGCGGCCCGGTTCGTTAGCGGTCCAGGCTTTCCGGGATCGGTTAATGAAAGCCGGATATAATGTCACTGTTCGCACGACTCGCGGTGAAGACATCAACGCGGCTTGTGGTCAGTTAGTGGGTGAGGTTGAAGACAAAACCCGTCGACAGGAAAAGTACGGTCATAAGAAGTCCCGTAACAAAAAGTACCATGTTGCGATTGGAGCAAATTGAATGAAACTTGTTGTCGTTCTAACTTGTGTCTTGGTGATGTTAAGCGGTTGCATAACGGAAACGACCGGCCCAGTTCGTGAAGCCGATCCAGAAAAACAGCTGAAGTCATTAATAGACCTTGGCGTGGGCTATATCAGTAATGGTGAATATGCCCGTGCAAAAGAGAATCTCACCAGGGCACTCGATCTTGACCCAAGGTCACCGGAAGCAAATAACGCCATTGCACTGCTGTTTCAGCTCGAAGGTGAGATACAACTGGCAGAAACCCATTTCAAAAAGGCGATTAAATACTCACCGGGTTTTTCTCAGGCCCGAAACAACTACGGTGCATTTCTCTATCAGGAGGAGCGATATAAAGAAGCCGTTGATCAATTGCAACGTGCATCTGAAGACCGGTTTTATCAATACAGATCCCAGGTCTTTGAAAATCTGGGCGTCAGCTACCTGCAGCTGAATAAAGATACCGAGGCCGAACAGGCATTTATGAGGAGCATTCAGTTGAAACCCTCCCAGCTGCGTTCACTGATCGAGCTGGCAGAAATCAGGCTGAAGCAGCGCAACTATGTCGAGGCACGGGAATTCTATCGTCGTCACAAATCAGCAACGCAACAGTCAGCCCGCAGCTTGTGGATCTGCATCCGGCTAGCACGGGTATTTAATAACGAAAACGAAGAGGCCAGTTGCTCACTGACCTTGCGCAACGTCTTCCCGAAATCAGAACAGTACGAGCAATATAAGTCGACGACAGGCCAATGAAAGAATCCAGCATACAATCAGAAGCTGAAGAGGAGACAGTCACAGCTTCATCAATGTTGCGTGCAGCCCGCGAAGCGCTGGGCCTGAGTCAGGACGATGTGGCCAACGCATTGTACCTTACCGTGTCGTTTATTCGCTGGATTGATGAGGATCAGATTGACCGGATTCCCCAAAAGGCATTCATCAAAGGCTACCTTCGATCCTACGCCAAACTGGTCAAACTAGATGGTGACCTTGTCGTCCAACAGTTTGATGCAGGTAATGAAGTACCCATTCCCTCGGCAGAAATTCGTGGCGTGACTGAGGAGTCAGTGGGTTCGATTAACTTTACCGGGCCGGTGTTTAAGACGGGTGTTATTGGCCTTGTCGGATTACTCGTTGTGATTGTTGCCGTCTGGCTGCTCTCATCATCGACGCCAGAACCAATACCTGTTGTTACAATGCCTGAAGAAAGTCCCGCAGAGACGGAATCCGAGACCCTGAGGCCATTCCAGTTACCCGAACGAACTGATCTGAATGCGCTTACCTTTGACGAAGAAGATGGCACAACTGGCTCCGCTGAATCAGTCCTCTTGCCTGAATCGGAAGGCGCAGAAACGGAGACAGTCGTATTGAGCGATTCTGAGGCTGCAGAAACGGAGTCGGATTTGTCGACCGAAGACGAGGTTGTAAATGATGAACCGACTTCTGACATCCAACCACAACTGGAAGAATTGTCTGAACTGCCGCAGGCAAGTGTGCTGGGGAAAGATATTTCCATCCAGCGACAGACAGTTGGAGATACCGACTATATTACCGTCGATGCGGAAGGTCTGGATCAGCTTAGATTTGTATTCAGCGACGAATGCTGGCTCGAGATTGAAGATGCCGATGGCGCCCTGATATACGGTGATCTGGGACGAACAGGTGACGAGCTCAGCGTCTATGGCGATGCACCTTTTGAAATTCTGTTTGGTAAAGCCCCCGCGGTGACCATGGAGTTTAACGGCAGGTCCGTTGATCTTGCCTCCTGGACCGCGAGCGATCAGACGGCAAAAGTGACCGTTGGCAGGTAGTTGGTAATAATCAGATGAGAGCAGAGTCGACAATCGAACGGAGAAAGACACGCCAGGTGATGGTGGGTGATGTGGCGGTTGGTGGTGATGCCCCGATATCCGTCCAGAGTATGACAAATACGGAAACCTGTGACGTCGAGGCAACCATGGCACAGATCAGGCGTCTTGAAGATGCGGGTGCAGACATTCTGCGTATCTCCGTGCCTAGTATGGAAGCGGCCGAGGCATTCGGCTGTATCCGGCAGCAGACCAGGGTGCCGTTGGTTGCTGATATCCATTTTGATCATAAGATAGCGCTGAAGGTCGCCGAGCTGGGAGTCGATTGCCTGCGCATCAATCCAGGCAATATTGGTCGAGCGGATCGCGTCAAGGCAGTGGTCAGTGCAGCGAAGGACAAAAATATTCCCATCAGAATCGGCATCAATGCTGGTTCACTTGGCAAGGATCTGCTGCGTAAGTACAAAGAACCCAATGCCGCGGCGATGGTGGAGTCAGCGTTGCAGAACATTGAATTGTTAAACAGGGAAGACTTTCACAACTTCAAGGTTAGCTTGAAGTCATCCGATGTCTTTATGACCATCGAGGCCTACCGGTCAATTGCAGAACAGATTGATCAGCCTTTACATCTTGGGATAACAGAAGCCGGTGGACTGCGTACTGGTACAGTAAAATCTGCAGTCGGGCTGGGACTCCTGCTGATGGAAGGCATTGGTGACACCATCAGAATATCGTTGGCTGCTGATCCGGTTGAAGAGATTAAAGTCGGTTTCGATCTGCTCAAGTGCCTGCGGCTTCGCAGCAGGGGAATCAACTTTGTTGCCTGTCCGAGTTGCTCGAGACAGAATTTTGATGTAGTGGCGACTATCAATGAACTGGAGCGTCGAGTAGAGGATGTTGTCACACCACTTGACGTTGCCATCATGGGCTGTATTGTTAACGGCCCGGGAGAGGCCAAAGAAGCGGATATCGGCATCACCGGTGCCGCGCCAAGCAACCTGATCTACTCCGATGGCAAGCCAGACCATAAGGTAACCAACGATCGGATACTGAATGACCTGGAAGAAATGATTCGTCAGCGTGTGGCTGATAAACAGGCGGCTGTAACTCAAGACTCAACCAACATCAGCAGTAACTCACAGGGAATATCGTGAAAATTCAAGCGCTGCGCGGTATGCAGGATTTGCTGCCGGATCAGAAAGAGATATTTCGGTATGTCGAAGATGCGGCCAGGGAGGTGTTCGCGAGTTATGGCTATCAGGAACTCGGCATGCCGCTGCTCGAATCGACACACCTGTTTAAACGGGCAGTCGGTGAGGAAACCGATGTCGTCGAAAAGGAAATGTACACCTTCGATGATCGCAATGGCGAAAGTGTCACACTGAGACCGGAGGGTACAGCCGGGTGTGTCCGAATCGGCCAGCAGCATGGATTGCTGTTCAACCAGGTACAGCGATTCTGGTATAGCGGTCCGATGTTTCGTTATGAGAGACCGCAGAGAGGAAGATATCGTCAGTTTGAGCAACTGGGTATCGAGTGTTTCGGCATGTCAGGCTGGGATATCGATGCAGAAGTCCTGTCGTTGTCGGCAAGACTCTGGAAAAAGCTGGGCATTGATCCAAATGTCACATTGGAGCTGAGTTCACTGGGTACCAGTCAGTCTAGGGCGAATTATCGAGAAGCACTGGTTGAATATCTTAATAAGGTAAAGAGTAAACTCGACCCTGACAGCCAGCGGCGCTTAGAGACCAATCCACTGCGGGTCCTCGATAGCAAGGTGCTTGAAACTCGCCAGTTGCTGCAGAATGCACCCCTTTTGAACGACTTTCTGGATGACGAGTCAAAGCAACACCACGATGGCTTGTGCGGCCTGCTGGATGAAATGGCTATTCCCTATGTCGTCAATCCGTATATTGTTCGCGGTCTGGATTACTACAACAAGACCGTCTTCGAATGGACCACAAGCGTCCTCGGAGCTCAGGGTACTGTTTGTGCCGGCGGGCGATACGATGGTCTGGTGGAGCAGGTGGGTGGTAAGGCCACCCCGGGTGTCGGATTTGCACTCGGGCTTGATCGAATTGCGTTAATGCTGGAGGAGAATTTTAAGCACGCTTCGAATGCTGATGTGTATGTAGCCTCGGTTGGTGATGCCGCTCGTCAACAGGCGCTGCTGCTGGCTGAAGCAGTTCGAACTGATTTCCCGGGGCTGAGGACAATCGTTCATTGTGGCGATGGTAAGTTTAAAGCACAGTTGAAAAGGGCAGATGCGTCTGGTGCGAGACTGGCGCTGATCATTGGTGAAGATGAAGCTGCCAGTCACCAGGTCAGCATTAAATCTCTGCGTGACGACAGTGATCAGGTCACAATCGGTCGTGCTGATGCCGATGAATATTTGAAGAAGTTTTTTTCGTAAGGAGTTTTTGGGTGGCAACAGATGGAACAGAAGAAGAACAAGTAGAAGCGCTGAAGGAGTGGCTGAATGAAAACGGGACTTCGCTCATCGGGACTATCGTGGTCGTGCTGGCCGTCGTATTTGGATATCGCACCTGGGAGACACAGACCCGGGAAACAGCTGAAGCGGCTTCAGCGATCTACGAGGATCTTGTCGCAGCTGTGAGTGTTAAGCCACTGGAAACCCCGAGTGAAAAGAATCTCTCAACCGGCAACTTCCTGGCAAACCAGTTGAAGACGGATCATGCTGACAGCACCTATGCGCATTTCGCTGCCATGCACCTGGCAAAGATCGCGGTCGAGAAGGATGATCTTGACGGTGCGGTGAAGGAGCTGCAGTGGGTTCTGGCTAATGATCCCAGTGAAATGATTAAGGTTATCGTCAATCTGCGTCTGGCCAGGGTCAAATTCGGGCAGGGTGAATCTGATGGAGCCACTGCACTGCTGGATTCGGTGAAACCTGGGGCGCATATGAGCTCCTATGAAGAGCTCCGGGGAGACATTCTCTATGCTCAGGATAAACACGATGAAGCTCGGGCAGCGTACCAGAGGGCAGTGAATGCACAGGACTCAGCGAACCCGATGACGCAAATGAAACTGGAAGATCTGGCGGCGCCCAAAACAACTGTCGCCGCGGATAAACCTGAACAGGACGGTGAGGAAGAGGGATGAGACAGTTTAGAAACCTGGTATGCCTGGTAGCACTGACGCTGGTTGTCTCTGGTTGTAGTATCTTCAACTGGTTTGGGGATGATGAAGAAGAAACCCGCGTTCCGAATGACCTTCAGGCGATCAGTGAAGAAATTCAGCTCGACCGATTGTGGAGTGTTAATGTCGGTCGGGGTGCTGAAGACAAGGCGATCAAACTGGTGCCTGGTCTCTCCGGGAGCCGCGTATTTGCAGCGGCGGCTGATGGCTCCGTCAAAGCAATGGACTCAGGTTCCGGCCGTGAAATATGGAAAATCAATATTGAAAGCTTATACACCAAACAGGAACGCAAGATTGCGTTCTCTGATTCGACAGACACCATTACGGGTGGTGTGGGTGTTGGCGAAGATCTTGTTCTTGTGGGATCTGCAGCGGGTGAAGTTGTGGCGCTCAATCAAAGTGATGGAACGCTGGCCTGGAAGTCACGAACCACCAGTGAAGTGCTCGCGCCACCGCAGGCAACAGGCCAGATGGTCGTGGCACAGACCATTGACGGCAAGGTTGCAGGCTTTGATGCGCTCGACGGTGAAAGGCGCTGGTTGTATTCAACTTCGGTGCCCAGCCTGACACTGCGTGGCACCAGTACGCCGATTATTGGTGATCTTGTAGTAGTCGGGTTTGCCAACGGGCGTATCTCAGCACTCGACAAATCACGTGGTCTGGCGGTAGTTGATCGGCGGATCGCAGCAGCCAAGGGAAAGTCCGACCTGGAACGATTGGTGGATATTGACGGCTTGATGGTACTCGAAGGAACCCAGCTATATGCGGCGTCCTACCAGGGAAATCTGGTTGCACTGGATCTGTCTCAACGGGGCAGAATCCGCTGGGCACAGGAGGCCTCGAGTGCGGTTGGACTGGGATCCGGTTTTGGCAATGTCTATCTTGCTGGAGAAGACAGTGGTCTTGAAGCCATTGACGGTGATAACGGCCGCGAAGTCTGGCAGACAGATGCACTACTGTATCGGGATATTACAACGCCGGTTGCAGTTGGCAGTTATGTGGCCGTGGGAGATTTTGAAGGCTATCTGCACCTGATCGCCCAGTCAGACGGGAGATTCGTTGGTCGGCGGGTTATCGACAAGAAAGGCATCAACAGCCCGGCAGTGGTCGATGGTCGGCGCATCTACATCATGGGCAACAGCGGGCGCCTTTCAGCGCTGGAAATTCGCTGAGAGATGCGAGCTGGTAATGATTCCTGTCGTCGCACTGGTGGGTCGGCCTAACGTAGGCAAATCCACGCTATTTAACCGTCTCACCCATACCCGTGATGCTATTGTCGCAGCGTTTTCCGGTCTTACCCGGGACCGACAATATGGCAAAGGCGCGCTGGGCGACTTCGATTATCTCGTCATCGACACGGGTGGCCTGAGTGGTGATGATGATGGCATAGACGGTCCCATGGCTGACCAGGCTCGACTCGCCATTGATGAGGCGGACCTTGTTTTCTTTATTGTTGACGCCAAGGCTGGCAGGACCTCGGCAGATGAAGCAATTGCTGAATTGCTGCGTACCCAGGGCAAATCCGTGCTGCTGGTCGCCAATAAAATTGATGGGCAGAATCCGGATTACCTGGCAGGGGAGTTCTCGGGCTTTGGTTTTGGTGAGTCATTATTTATTTCTGCAACTAATGGCAATGGTGTCAGGCATCTGATTAACGATGTCGTTGCTGAGCATGAGGTTGTAAAGGCTGCTCTCGCTGCGGAAGCCGAAGAAGAACCTGAAAACAGCGGAATCAAGATTGCGGTGGTTGGGCGTCCCAACGTGGGCAAGTCGACGCTGGTTAACCGGCTGTTGGGTGAAGAACGTGTGATCGTCTTTGATGAGGCAGGTACGACACGAGACAGTATTTATATCCCCTATGAACGCGATGGCAGGCACTACACGATTATCGATACTGCGGGTGTCAGGCGGCGCGGGAAAATAAAAGAGACCGTAGAAAAGTTCTCGATTATCAAGACGCTTGACGCGATCTCAAATGCACACGTGGTTATTCTGATGATCGATGCCCGGGAGGGGATTGTGGATCAGGATCTGCATCTGTTGAGTCATATTCTCGATGCAGGTCGCGCACTTGTCTTTGCGATCAACAAATGGGATGGCACGGACCTGGAACAGAAAAACCATGTAAAGCGGGAACTTGAGCGTCGTCTGTCATTCATTGATTTTGCGACAACCCATTATATCTCGGCATTACACGGCTCCGGCGTTGGCAATCTCTACAAGTCAGTTCACAAGTCTTATGAATCAGCTACCCGCAAGATCCAGACCAGGGTTTTGAACGATATACTCGAAGGCGCGGTTCGAGAGCACCAGCCGCCACTGGTTCATGGTCGACGGATCAAACTGCGCTATGCTCATATCGGTGGAAACAATCCACCCACCATCGTCATTCACGGCAATCAGACAGATGCTGTGCCGGATTCCTACAGGCGATTTCTTGAGCACCGATTTATCGATGCGCTGGGGCTTGAGGGAACACCGGTTCGGCTGCAGTTCAGAACGAGTGATAATCCATTTAAGGGGCGAAGGAATAAGTTGACCGAGCGGCAGGTTAATCGTAAGCGGCGGTTGATGAGTCATGTCAAGAAAGCCAAGAAGAGCAAGAAGAACAAACGCTGAACTACCACACTTTATATGCCTGATTTGATCCGGCATCTATTCTCGGAGTTCTCCTCACTTAACCGCAGCATCACCTGCGATAATCTTCAGTCAGAGTCTCTCGATCCGAGAAACAAATTGGGGTCAACCCGGACATTGTTCAAACTAACACTCCAGTGAAGGTGCGGACCTGTCACTCTGCCGGTCTGACCAACGGCTCCCAGGATATCGTCGGAATCAACTTTGTTGCCAAGTGCGACATCAATGCGGCTCATGTGACAGTACATGCTGATCAGTCCCTGTCCATGGTCGACTAGTACAGTGTTGCCGTTAAAAAAGTAGTTGCCGGTCACAGCAACAATACCTGGCGCAGTCGCCTTGATGGCAACGCCTTCATCAACAGCGATATCAAGACCACTGTGAGGACTTCGGGGCTGTTCGTTCAGAAATCGCTTTAACCCGAAGGGACTCGAAATAGGGCCGTCAACGGGTAGCTGGAATTCAGTGAATGTAGCTACGTTAACATCGAAGCTGGTGAATACCTCATCCATTTCAGCGCGTTCGTTGGCGATGCGTTCGAGGTCCTGCTGGTAGGGGTTTACCTGGCGGTCGTTTTTAATGGTCAGGTGTTGTTCTCTGTAGCGCTTGGGTTGTACGACGAATTCCCGGGTCCTGTTCCCAACCTTCAGCTTGTGTGTGCCCGGGTCAGCAGAAAGAGGAATGCCCACAATGGCAAAGCTCTGTTCCTGCTCCCTCAGAGTCATTACCCGACTGTTCCGGTAGATGACTTTTGCCCCTGCATCCTCAATTTCAACGATAGCAATACCTCCTGGTACGGGTAGATTTTCCGGGAGACCAAAAACAAGGCAGCTTGTCAGCAGGCAGCACAAAAAAATGAATAGTCTTGGAATCATATTGAGAAACGGCTTCTAAATATCATTGTCTTCTTTTGTCTCAGTGACCTCTGCGGTGAATTCACCCTGTTTTAACCGCGTTCTGACTTTGTCACCAGCGCTCAGGGCTGAGGCCGCTTTTACTACTTCGTCATCTTTTGTCACGATGGCGTACCCTCGATCCAGGGTCCGGAGCGGACTGATAGCATCAAGTCGATCCGCGGTTTGAGTCAAGCGGTGGGTTGAGTTTGCAATAATTCGTTCCGACTGGTGAAGAAAGCGTTGCTCTAGTTGCTGAACAACGAGTTCCTGTTGGTGGATTTTGATACCGGGGCTGACCAGCTTGTTTTCGAGCAAGCGGAGATGAGCCTGGTGATCGTTGAGTGTTTGTTTGCACGCGACCTGCAGGCGAAGTCTCAGACTGTCAAATTCAAGTCCGCCGAGATAGTGGCGGTAACTGTTTCGCAGCCTGGCTTCCAGGTCATCAAGACGTTGATGCATGTCCTGAAGTCGTCGGCCCGGGTGTCGCATTCGACGTTGCAGATGCTTCAGCCTTTCTCTGAGCTGCAGTTGCACCTGCTGATTCAGGCGTGTGAGAGTTCGTTCGATTTGAGACAGGTTAGCGAACCAGCTTTGTAAATCAGGGCTGATTAGTTCAGCGGCAGCCGATGGTGTAGGTGCCATGATATCAGCAACGAAATCTGCGATAGAGATGTCGGTTTCGTGTCCAACGGCGGCGACAACGGGAAGGTCGCTGTCAAATATCGCTCGGGCGACGGGTTCTGTGTTGAATGACCAGAGGTCTTCGAGCGAACCCCCGCCGCGAGTTAAGAGGATGGTGTCAAAAGGCTGCACCTCGTAACGATTGGCAAACGCGATTGCCTCGACGATCTGTTGAGTCGATTCTTCACCCTGTACCTGAACCGGGATGATTGAAACCCGGATGGCTGGAAAACGCCTCTTCAGAACATGCAGCACATCCCTCACGGCAGCTCCGGTGGGGGAAGTCACAATAGCCAGATGTTGTATCAGGCCGGGAAGGTTTTTCTTCTTTTTTGTATCAAACAGGCCCTCGGCCTGTAACTGGCTTTTAAGTTTCTCGAATGCCCGTCGCAAGGCACCGTCGCCGGCTTCCTCCATAAATTCAGCAATCATCTGGAACTCACCGCGAGCTTCGTAAAGACTGATGCGCCCACGGACGATCACCTGCAGTCCATTTCTTGGTACAAATCTCATTAATCGGTTACGGTTCTTGAACATTGCACAGCGAAGCTGTGATTTGTCGTCCTTGAGTGTGAGATACCAGTGACCGGAAGCGGGTGTCGAGAAGTTCGAAATCTCTCCCTCGACGAACACCGTGGGAAATTCACCCTCCAGCAGTCTTCGGGCTGCCTTGGTCAGGTCAGAAACCGACAGAATTTCGCGATTGGAGGGCGAGGCTTGCATGAGTGAATCATAGCAACTGGTTTGATGGGAAGAAAACCATCGCGGTCAGTTCGTCAAATCCGAATTTCTTAAAGCTGCGCTCACTACTTGTCGCATAAAAAAGTTGGATATGTATAATGCGTTCCTTTGAGGGCTGCTGAAACCCATGACTCATTCCGAAGCGCGTTCTTCTTCTGGTGCGCCTGAGTTAAACGACCACAATATTCACGCCGAAAAAATCCTCATCCTTGATTTCGGCTCCCAGTACACTCAGCTGATTGCTCGTCGAGTACGAGAGGTTGGGGTCTATTGTGAAATCCGTCCCTATGACGTAAGCACTGAACTGGTTGATGATTTTAATCCCAGTGGCGTGATTCTTTCCGGTGGTCCGGAATCGGTCACAAGAGACGATACATTTCGGGCACCTGATCATATTTTTGAGAAGGAAATTCCGGTTCTTGGAATCTGTTATGGCATGCAGACCATGGCGATGCAGCTGGGTGGTCATGTTGAGGGTTCTGATGAGCAGGAATTTGGATACGCCAGAGTCAATATTACATCCGATGGTGAACTGCTAAGGGGTATCGAAGACGGAAAGAATGATGGTTGCAGTTTTCTTGATGTCTGGATGAGCCATGGCGATAAGGTCGTTGAACTGCCTCCCGGTTTTACGAGACTTGCCAGTACCGAGACCACAGAATTTGCCGCAATGTGTGACGAGTCTCGTGGTTATTACGGCCTGCAGTTTCACCCTGAAGTTAACAACACCCTGCAGGGGATGGTCATTCTCGATCGTTTCCTGAAGAGCATCTGTCACTGCGAATGTCTGTGGACACCCGCTAATATCGTTGATGATCTGATTACCTCGATTCGCCATCAGGTAGGCGATAAAAAGGTGATCCTGGGATTATCCGGTGGTGTCGACTCATCGGTGGTTGCTGCCTTGCTTTCGCGGGCAATCGGTGAACAGCTGACCTGCGTATTCGTTGACAATGGCATGCTCCGACTGAATGAGGGTCAGCAGGTCATTGAGATGTTGGGGGAAGGATCGGATAACGTTTTCGATCTTAATATCATCGCAGTTGATGCCGAAGATCGATTCCTCAGGGCGCTGGATGAAGTCAGTGAGCCGGAGCAGAAACGCAAGATTATTGGCAATATGTTTATTGACGTTTTTGAGGAAGAGTCACACAAGATTGAGGATGTACATTTCCTCGCACAGGGTACGATCTACCCTGACGTGATCGAATCCGCCGGACACAAGGATGGCAAAGCCCATGTCATTAAGTCCCATCACAATGTCGGGGGGTTGCCGGACTATATGAAGCTGGATCTCGTCGAGCCGTTGCGGGAGCTGTTTAAAGATGAGGTTCGCAAGATCGGGCTTGAACTCGGTTTGTCGGATGAAATCGTCCACCGTCATCCATTTCCGGGACCGGGACTCGGGGTGCGCATACTGGGCCCTGTCACAAAAGAATATGCAGATCTGCTGCGTCAGGCCGATCATATCTACATCGAGGAGTTAAGAGCAGCTGATCTTTATGACAAGGTCAGCCAGGCGTTCGCCGTGTTCCTGCCGGTAAAATCGGTTGGCGTGGTAGGTGATGCCCGACGATATGAATACGTGATTGCACTTCGAGCCGTTGAGACCATCGACTTCATGACGGCGCGCTGGGCTCGTCTACCCTATGAATTTCTGGAAAGAGTATCAGGCAGGATCATCAACGAGATCAGTGGGATATCAAGAGTGACCTATGATATTTCGAGTAAGCCACCAGCCACCATTGAGTGGGAATGAGAATTAATGTTGTAGGAACAAGTGGAAGTGGAAAATCTACTGTTGGTAAACGCATAGCTGAAAGACTTAATGTTCCCTACATACAATTAGATGAATTATTTTGGAAGCCTAATTGGGCTGAATCAACTGATGAGGAATTATTCCCTAAGTTAGAGAAAGTCTTGTCTCCTGATGAATGGGTACTAGACGGAAACTACAACAGAACTACCTCTATTAAATGGAAGCGAGTACAAATGGTAGTTTATCTAGACTTACCTTTCCGTATTGTTTTCTACAGAATAATAAAGAGAAGTTTACGTAGAGGTATAAGAAATGAAGAACTATGGCATGGAAACAAAGAGACACTTTGGAAACATCTCTTCACTACTGATTCCATGATTCTTTGGACAATTAAACGATTCTCTATGAATCGTAAAAGATACACAGAACTATTTGAAAAGCCTGAATACTCACATATCAAGTTCGTCAGATTGTGTTCCGATAAAGAAGTAGAAGATTTTGTTACACATAAGTTACACATTTTTTTTATTGCCCCTGAAACCTATGCACTATAAGGGTTTCAAATTGTGCAATTATTGAGTGGGAATAAAGTGAATAAATTCAATAACTTAAGTTAATGCCTGGCTGCCAAGTTACTTTCGCCATGCTCATGGATTGAGTATCACAAATGCGGGCATCTACTCGGCGGCGCCTTGGCTGACAATGTTTGTCATGATGAATGTCGCTGGGTGGATCGCGGACAAAATGATAAAAGGGGGTATTTCAGCAACCGCCGTACGCAAGTTAATGCAAACAATCGGTCTGATTGGAGCAGCGGTATTTTTGGTTCTGGCGAGAAATGTCAATACCGCACCTGAAGCAATGCTTCACATGTGCGGAGCACTGGGTTTGCTAGCCTTCACCTATTCCGGTTTCGCACCCAATGCGCTGGAGATCGCACCAAAATACTCCGGTATTCTGGCTGGTATCACCAACACAGCCGCCACCATACCCGGCATCATTGGCGTAACAGCAACCGGATGGCTGGTTGATGTTACGGGAACTTATGCATCGGCCTTTGCGCTCGCTGCCACTCTTTGTGTTTTCGGAGCAGTTGTTTGGTTGCTGTTTGCAACAGCCCGACCAGTGATTACCTAACCCGGCAGCCTGACACTACGGCGCTAGTGATAACAGGTTAGTGCACACCACGTTCCTGGCCGGCCCAGTAACGGCCGCGAATCGTTTTCTTGTCAGTTTTGCCAGTGGGAGTCTTCGGTATCTCCGGCCAGAATTCGACCGACTTAGGCGCCTTGAAACTTCCGAGTTTGTCCTTGCAGTGTGCAACAACTTGTCCTTCATCGAGGGATTCTCCGTCCTTCAAGACTGTGATTGCCTTGACCGCTTCCCCCCATTTGTCATCAGGCACGCCAATTACAGCACATTCCCTGATTTCGGGCATCGCCAGCACGGCTGCTTCCACTTCCACTGAATAGACATTGAAACCGCCAGTAATGATCATGTCCTTTTTACGATCCACGATATAGAAATAACCATATTCGTCCTTATAACCAATGTCACCGGTGTGGTGCCAGCCGGAGGTTCGGATCTCAGCCGTGGCTTCCGGATTGTTATAGTATCCGGGTGTGACCAGGGATCCTCTTGCCACTATTTCACCCCGTTCGCCTGGCGGCATTAAATTGCCCTCATCATCCATGACCGCTACCCTTACCGGATAGGTCTCTTTACCACAACTTTGTAGCCGTTCCGGGTGGATGCCGGCTCCGGCCGCAGCGATAGTGACCGGGTCGTTCCAGGTCAGAATCACGGGTGATTCTGCCTGCCCAAAGGACTGGCACAAACACGGACCAAATATCTCCAGACCTTGCTTCAGTTTGTCGGCAGCCACCGGGGCCGAGGAAACCAGGAAATAGCGTAGGCTGGAATAGTCAAAATCTCTTACCTGCGGATGGGCCAGCATCGCGTAGTATGCGGTGGGTGGCAAAAACAGGTGTGTTGCGCGGTGCTTTTCTATATTTTGCATCACCTCCAACGCGTCAAAACCGCGCATGATGACATTGGTTGTACCAAGATTGGTCAACATTACAGCGATACCACCTGCTGCATGCGTAATTGGGGCAACCATTAAGCACACTGGCGGTAAATCATCGCAAAACCAATGCTGCGCAACGATTTCGGTTGTTGTTCCCCAGCTGGAGTTGTTCATCATGACCGCCTTGGATCGGCCAGTGGTTCCACCAGTGGGCCACATGGCCATGATCTGTTCGGGGTTACCGAACGGATCACCCCAGTCCGGAACTGTAGTGCCTATGCCTCGCTCAATAAGCTGCTCGAGCGCCGGGTACTCCGGGGTGCCGCGATCCAGGCAAAAGAGATGTTCCAAGGTGGGTACGGCCTCGCGTAGTTTATCCGCATCAACCTGAAATTCGCTGTGATAAAAAAGCCATTGAACACCCACATCGTTGAAGTAATCGATGTTGTTTTGCAGCGCATTGCGCACATTGGTCGGCACCCATACGCCACCAGCACGCCACAGTCCGAGCATACAGAGGAAGGCTTGTGCGTCATTGTTGGAATAGATCGCGACCCGGTGCCCGAGGTCGAATCCACTCGCCCACATCCCTGAAGCAATATTGTGCGTTATAGTTTGTGTCTGCTGATAGCTGTACTCCAAACTGCCGGCAATGATAGCCACGCGGTCCGGGGCGATCTCAGCACCTTTATCGAAGTAATCAATCACTCTCACAATTTCACTACCTTTCCCGTTTTGCAATTGGCGATGATCTACGTGTGGCCCGATCTCGGACAACTATTAATAATTATACTCTATATTAGAACAATCGTTCTAGTTATAATTTAAAATAAACTGTGGCGTTTGCGATAACAGGTTGTCAAGCATAAATCCAGCACAAGTAATTTTGCTCTGACAAGGCAGTTGCCTGTTGTATGGGCATTCAGCACACTGCGCGCCAAAGTCAAATAACATACGATTGTAAGTATCTGCCTGAATGGTATTCCAGAGACGAATAAACGAAATGTACCGGAGTATAAGTCGGACAAAGGCCCTTTTTCTACCAAATTCAACTTACGTCAGTGGGAGTAGGGTGAGGCTTTCGCCCCATCCCTCTCACAGCTTACTGAGAGCAGGCTGTGCAACACCTAACAACTTTGCGGCTCCTGTGATACTACCTGCATCACAAATTCCGATAAAATATCGAAGTTGCTTCAAATCCATATCTGGCTCTTTTCTTCGAATACGATGTAGGACTTGGAATGAATCAGCTGGGATTCGCATATTATCACTGCCGATCCAATTATATCCACTCACGGCACTTTGTTGCTGACGTCCTAAATTTGCTTTCCAAATTGTTTTCTAGCCCCTAGAACTACCGTTCGATACAATCTAAAATTCCTCAACACAGGGATGGGGGCGGCAAAGAGATCGACCCGTCCGATCAGGCAAAAGCGGTTTTCGAAGAATATGCGCGGCCGCGGCGAAACGAGCCGCGGTTTGCCCTACTCCAACACCTATCTGATCGTGTTCGAGGTCAGGGACGGCAAGCTTATCGAGATCATCGAGGATACCGACTCGTCCCATGCTGCGCAGCGTATCTTCGATCTGGAACTCGTGCCCGCATGAGGGGCACCAATGAGGAGGAAACCAAATGACGTTGGACGCAGATGTCAAGAGCTTTCTTGACCAGATGGTCGCAATGAACATGCCACCGCCATACAAAATGCCGATCGAGGCATCGCGCGGCATGCCCGCGGAGCAACGGGCCTTGATGGACATGCCGAGGGAAGAGGTCGGCCGGCGGCTCGAGCGCACCGTTCCGGGGCCGGCGGGTCCGATTCCGGTGCGCATTTACTGGCCGGCGGCGGCTGAGAGGGGCAATCCGATTGGCGTGTTGGTCATGTTCCACGGTGGCGGTTTCGCGCTCGGCGATCTCGACACCTTCGAAGGGACCGTCCGGTACTACTGCAACCACGCCGAAGTTGTCGTCGTCGACGTCGACTACCGGCTGGCACCCGAGAACAAGTTTCCCGCAGCCGTCGAAGATTGCTTCGCCGCCCTCTGCTGGGTGTCCGACAACGCCGCGGAACTCGGGGTGGATGCCGATCGCCTTGCCGTGTCGGGCGGTAGCGCCGGCGCTACGCTCACCATCGTCTGCTGTCTGCTCGCCAAAGAAAGAGGCGGCCCAGAGATTGCGCTCCAGGTACCGGTGCTGCCGTCGCTTACTTTCGAGCAGGACCCGCCGTATCCGTCCCGCGCCGAGCTCGACGACGACTATTACGGCCTGTCTC
>Ga0066859_10000058_pt1 | contig 30723 bp, 30 predicted proteins | sample ETNtaG_16_FD_65600 | JGI IMG/M metagenome (GOLD analysis project Ga0066859, IMG submission 65600) | Marine microbial and viral communities from oxygen minimum zone, Eastern Pacific Ocean - ETNP201406SV199 | ecosystem: Environmental > Aquatic > Marine > Oceanic | place: Pacific Ocean: Eastern... | reverse complement strand
ACCACTATGATCTGACATTACTCCTCAGAGTAATGTTTATTCGGAATATAAAACCCTGACCACTATGATCTGACATTACTCCTCAGAGTAATGTTTATTCGGAATATAAAACCCTGACCATTATGATCTGACATTACTCCTCAGAGTAATGTTTATTCGGAATATAAGATCCTGGCCATTATGATCTGACATTACTCCTCAGGGTAATGTTTATACGGAATATAAAACCCAGACCATGATGGGCTGCCTTTGAAGGCCCCTTTTGATCACCCATGGACTACCACCTCAGCGTCAATTGCCCGATGTCTTTTCAACGCCTGGGTGTCAATCAAGAAATCCCCGTCTATCAACGGGATAGGATGAGTACTCAAATGATAAGTTAGACCTTTGACGAGTTGTGCAGGATGCTCAAGATCTCTATTCTTGTGGGGTCTCCTCGGGAATTCTGACTATGAAATACCTACACACGATGGTGAGAGTGCTGGATATCGATGCATCTCTCGATTTTTACTGCAATAAACTCGGTTTGGAGGAATTAAGACGCTTCGATAACGAGCAGGGTCGTTTTTCGCTGGTGTTTCTGGCGGCACCAGGTGACAGCACTGCTCAGGTGGAACTTACCTATAACTGGGATGGTGATGATCTTGGCCATGGCAGCCGGAATTTTGGACATCTGGCATACGCGGTTGAGAATATTTATGAAACATGCCAGCGTCTAAGGGACGGTGGGGTGGTGATCAACCGTCCGCCAAGAGATGGTCGAATGGCATTTGTACGCTCACCTGACAACATTTCGATCGAAATACTTCAGGCAGGTGAGGCACTGGCACCAGCAGAACCCTGGACTTCCATGGGAAATGAGGGGGAATGGTAGGTGGCATCGCTGTATCTTATCCGCCATGGTGAAATCGATGCTAATGTCCAGCAACGCTGGCACGGCTCAACTGACAGTGAACTTAACCCCAACGGGGTGAGTCAGGCAGCCCGAATGGGAGAGTATGTAAATGAAAAATACCCAGATATATCAATTATATACAGCAGTCCTTTAAAGAGAACTCTCGAGACAGCAGATGCACTTTCGAGAGTAGCAAATACCGAACTGGTTTGCCATTCGGGGCTGCGGGAATTCGGTATCGGTAAGTTAGAGGATGCACCTTATCTGGCATTGCTTGAAGACCACAGGTTCTTTGACGCAATTGAAGAAAATCATAACTACAGACCCTCAGGAGGCGAATCTGTTAACCAGGTCCGCGACCGGATGTTGTCTGCGGCACAAGAAATAAGAGACCGTCACACCGGCGAGCATGTGGCGCTGGTCAGTCATGGCGCCGCCATAGCGATTCTGCTGTCACAGTTGTTCAACGGCATTCCGTTTCCGTTCTCCGGATATCACATGTCCAATACTGGTGTAACCCTTATAAACTGGGACTTTGAGCCGGAACTGATAAGCTTCGATGAGACGTTGCATCTTGCTTAGGATTCTCGTCGATCTGTCTTAATATCTGGTAATATTGCATTCACAGTTAGATCATATCGCCATGCTCTCAAGCGAGAAGCTCCAACCCTTCGTATCACTGCGCAATCGATAGCAGATCACTATCGACAGGATGAATCCGATGTCATCGGTGAGATTCTGTCATCAGTGGCGTTACCGGTAATCAGTCTCTTATCAACCTTGGGAATTCCCCGGCCAAAAGGCTGAGTCAAACTGCTTATAACAGAAGAGCAGGGGTGTAGCGCTTATTCTCACTGGCTGGGTCATTGCCGCAATATCATATCGTTAAGGCAGTTGTGTTGCCCGGTGACTCGGAATATCTTCATGAGACCAGGCTGTCAACCCGCTTCAACCTGGCTCTGATTCAGCACCAATTCCGGCCTTGAGCAATCCTCGGAACGCTTTGCCGGCAGTACTCTCTCCCTGAACGACCTCATACACTTCCAGTGAGATTGGCATTTCAATGCCGTACTGGTCAGCCAGAGCCATGACCGCAGGTGCGCTCATGACACCTTCAGCAACCATGATCATTTCCGATATGATCTCTTGAATGTCCCGACCCTTGCCGAGTTCGACACCGACACTACGATTTCTGCTGTGTGAACTGGTGCAGGTTGCAACAAGGTCGCCAAGGCCTGTGAGACCAGCAAAAGTTTGTGCCTCGCCGCCGATTGCCACGCCGAGACGGGTGATTTCAGCAAGGCCGCGAGTGATGATTGCAGATCGGGTGTTATCTCCCGCACCCCGACCATCTCCCATGCCAGCAGCGATTGCGATAATGTTCTTGAGTACACCACCAAGTTCACAACCGATAACATCGTGATTGGTATAGACGCGAAACAGACCACTGTGGAACAGTTTCTGAAGCCATTTTACGATCACCTGATCTTCCATAGCCAGCACACTCGCAGCCGCGAATCCGGACATGATTTCTCTCGCTAGATTTGGGCCGGTCAAGACACCTCTTGGATGGTCAGGAAGAACCTCATTGATAATCTCGGTCATCCTCAACCGACTTGACAGTTCAAGACCTTTACTTAAGCTGATTATCGGTACCCAGGATCGTATATAGGGTTTGATTTCAGTCAGCACGTTGCGAAAGTTCTGTGAGGGTATGGCCATGATAACCACATCAGCATCTGTTACAGATTCTTCGAGGTCGTTAGTTGCTTTCAAACTTGTAGGTAATTTTGCATCAGGCAGATATTTTTGATTTGTATGACTCTGGTTAATTTCATCTACGATACTGATATCGCGAGCCCACAAGGTTATAGGCGCGTTACGAGCGACCAGCGACGCGGCGGTTGTACCCCAACTGCCACCACCCAAAAGGCTAACGTTTAATTCCATAGTCGCATCTTAAAAGATACCCCTGATTCTTCAGTGATCCGAACACTAACCGATTCCCGTTAAGATCTTCAGCAACGAAATCTCTCATATCGTCGTCTGGTCTATCGACTGGCTGCCGGATGGTACAGTCTACTGCGTTGGCGGCAGGCTTTGAACCAGGCACAATGCTGATTGACCAGGACATGACAGTTTTCTTACTTAGCACACGGATTAACCGCGACCAATCAAAGGCATTTTAGTTGCCATTACGGTCATGAACTGGACATTAGCTTCCAGTGGTAAATTGGCCATAAAAACGACTGCCCTGGCGATGTCTTCAACATCCATGGTGGGTTCAGGGCGAATCTCCCCGTCAGCCTGGGGCACGCCCTGACCCATTCTGGCTGTCATATCGGTCAACGCATTGCCGATATCGATCTGGCCACAGGCAATGTTGTACTTTCTCCCATCCAGAGACAGGCACTTTGTTAGTCCCGTGACCGCATGCTTGGTTGCCGTATAGGGTGTCGAATTAGGTCTTGGCGCATTTGCTGAAATAGAACCATTGTTGATGATTCGGCCGCCTTGAGGATTTTGTTCCTTCATCATTCTAAATGCCTGCTGCGCGCATAAGAAGGAACCCGTCAGATTGGCTGAGACGACTCTTTGCCAATGCAACACGGGCAGTTCTTCTATGGGTATTGCCGGTGCGCCAGTCCCTGCATTGTTAAACAGCAGATCGAGTCGCCCAAATCTCTCTTTTGTCTGTGTAAAAAGCTGAGCGACCGCATCCTCATTTCCAACGTCAGTGGGTACTGCCAGAGCGTCGACACCCAGGCTAACAACTTCTTCAACGCAGGTTTCGAGAAGTTCCGATCTGCGACCTGCCAGTACCAGATCAAATCCTTCTTTCGCCAGGGCAATAGCACAGTGGCGCCCAATGCCAGTACCACTACCGGTGATGATTGCTACCTTTTTGGTCATGGCATAGTCCTTGTTTGAAAGCAGCAGGCTAGCAGTTAATCTGCATGCTGTAACTCGAAAGTGATACCCCGTGTCGTTGTTTGCAGATTTCTTTGCATTGACCTCGACAGCCAGCCCAAATATATTGCTGACTATCAACTATTAATAGAACAGGACCCCATACAGGCCCTAAACGAAAGTACCAGCAGTGAGGAGAATGAAATGACGAATAATGTGAAAGTGGCAGGAGTGGGAATGATTCCATTCACCAAACCAGGTGTCAGCGATGACTATCCGGTGATGGGAGAAACCGCTGCTAAACTGGCGATTGAAGATGCAGGGATTTCTTATGATGAGATCGGTCAGGCTTACGTTGGCTATGTCTACGGTGACTCAACCGCGGGTCAGGCAGCGCTTTACGGTTTGGGTATGACGGGAATACCCGTTGTCAACGTAAACAACAATTGTGCCACTGGATCTTCAGCATTATTTCTGGCCAGACAGGCTGTTGAAGCCGGGATGGTGGATTGTGCTTTGGCGCTGGGATTTGAACAAATGGTCCCCGGTGCGCTGGGGGCGATATTTACAGACAGACCCAATCCACTGAAGCGCATGTTCAAAGAGATGCTGAATCTCCAGGGCATCGACAAGAATGCACCGGGAGCAGCTCAGTATTTTGGCGGTGCTGGTCGAGAATATGCTGAAGAATTTGGTACCAGGACTGAAACCTTCGCGAAAATATCAGAGAAGGCTCGTCGTCATGCGGCAAACAATCCCTTTGCTGTGTTTCGGGATCCTTTGACAGTTGAGCAGATTCTGGAATCACCCCATATCTATGGTCCACTGACGCGCTTTCAGTGTTGTCCACCGACCTGCGGCGCAGCAGCCGCTGTTGTCTGTAGTGAGGAATTCGCCAGGAAACATGGATTAAACAATGCCATCTCGATCAAAGGTCAGGCTATGACCACTGACTTCCCAAGTACCCTGGAAGAACATTCCATGCGTAAACTGGTAGGTGTTGATATGGCAAAGGAAGCTGCTTCCCAGGTTTATGAGCAGGCAGGGATTGGACCAGAAGATGTTCAGGTATGTGAGCTTCACGACTGTTTTACCGCCAATGAGCTGCTGACCTATGAGTCGCTGGGTCTGACCCCTGAAGGTACTGCCGAGAAGTTTATCTGGGATGGTGACAATACCTATGGCGGCAGAGTGGTGACCAATCCGTCGGGCGGGCTCCTTTCCAAGGGACATCCCCTGGGTGCAACAGGACTGGCACAGTGCACTGAACTGGTTTGGCAACTTCGTGGTGACGCGGGAGACAGGCAGGTTGAGGGCGCGAGGAACGCGCTGCAACACAATCTCGGTCTGGGCGGTGCCTGTGTTGTGACGATGTATTCAAACGACTAGAAGTGTTCCCAGGGGTGATTAATGCTATCACCCCGGGATAATTGGATGGCGGACTGACTATTTCTTGCCGAAGCCAGCTAGTCGCTCTGCCATATCGGGCCCCGGACCGGGACTGTTTTCGCGCTCATACTGAAGGCCTTCACTCATGGATAAATCGAGCCCTGAATTGATCAGCGACTTGTCCGCACGTAACGTATGCCAGCTGTTACTCACGATCTGCCTGGCGAGTTCCATCGTTGCTGTGATCAGATCTTCATCGGCAACGCAAGTATTTGCCAAACCCAGCTGAACGGCTTCTGGTCCGGATACTACTCTGCCCGTGAACATGATTTCCTTCGCCTGTATCAGTCCAACACGTCTTGGTAATCGCTGTGTCATCCCCCAGGTAGGTGTCATTGCCCACTTTCCATGGGTATCTGAGAATTTTGCTGATTCCGAAGCCACCAGAAGATCACAGGCCAGAACCAGCTCCAGTGAGCCTGTATAGCAATGTCCCTGTACCGAAGCAATCACGACCTGAGGCATCTGTTCGATCAGATCCAGGGTTTCCGCCTGAAAATGAGCAGAAGGGGCTCTTTCACCTGCCTGAATTGCGTTTAGATCATTGCCCGCAGAAAAAGATCTGCCTTCACCGCGAAGGATAACGCAACCTATTTCTGTGGTACTGCCCTTGATTGACTCAAGATGTTCGCGGAGCTCAACAAACAGGGTAGGGCTGAGGGCATTCAGGCTGTCTGGTCGATTGAGGCTCAAAACGGCGACCCCGTCTTGATCGGTTCGAGTTACGAGTTGTGTCTTGTCTGTCATGATGCTGAATCCAGGTTTCTCTCGACTTTGGTTCCTGGATTGTGCGTTAGATCTGCGGTTGATCGCAACCGGGAGGAGGGGCTATTTGTGGAGTCGCATCAGGCCCTCTTGTGCAACAGATGCGACGAGAGTTCCGGTTTGATTGTAAAAGGCGCCTCGACTCAGACCTCTGGCGCCACCCGAGAATGGGCTGTCCTGGGCATATAACAGCCACTGATCAGTTCGAACCGGACGATGGAACCACATAGCATGATCCAGGCTGGCTACCTGTAATTTTTCATTTCCCCAGTTGAGTCCATGGGGTCTTGCCGCCGTGTCAATCAGGGTCATATCCGACGCATAAGCCAACAGACACTGATTGAGACGCATGTTTTCGGGCATGGTATCAACAGTTCGAATCCATGTATGCTGAAAGGGTGGCATTTTTTTTGGCTTAAATTCGTTAATGGGTTCCGCGAACCTCATTTCAATAGCACGGGGGCGATCCTTCATGCCTTGAAATTCTTCCTGAACCTCATCGGAATATTTCTCATCCATTTCAGGCTGACCCAGACACGCCTCCGGTGGTGGAATATCCGGCATGTCGGTCTGATGTTCGAGTCCTTCTTCAGGTATCTGGAACGAAACTGCCATGCTGAAGATAGCACGGCCTTTCTGTGTTGCTACCACTCGACGAGTGGTGAAACTTTTCCCATCCCGGATTCGGTCGACTTCATAGAGAATCGGTACAGTGGTATCGCCGGGTCTCAGAAAATAGCCGTGCAATGAATGCACGCTACGACTCTCATCCTCGACGGTTCTCGATGCTGCAACCAGGGCCTGCCCAAGTACCTGACCGCCATAAACGCGCTGCCAGCCCTCAGCAGGGCTGACACCTCTGAATATGTTGACTTCGATGGATTCGATATCCAGTAGGTCAAGAAGATCCTGCAGTTCCTGTTTCATTTATTTCTAAGGTTGATCATCGAGGGAGCGAATTGTCCTGATAACCTCCGGTCGATACAAGTCCCTCGGATGAATGACGCCTGTCGCACCGTTTGCGGTGTTAACGTGGATTCCATTCAGTATCCATTTCTTCTGGTTTCATCATAAGAGACTGATACACTGGCGCCACAGTCAGCTCTGAGTACTCACAATGTCCAATGAACTCTGGTCCCAGTCAGCATCGCAGCTTGCTCGACTGATAAAGAACAAAGAAGTTTCCAGCCGGGAAGTTGTCGAGTCCTTCCTTGGAAGAATTGAAGCAGTCAACAGTAAAGTCAATGCTGTCACGGTTGTTTTGGCTGAATCCGCACTACAGGCGGCTGATATCGCTGACAAAACTGAAGCAACCGGGCCATTGCACGGTGTTCCTTTCAGCATCAAAGAAAATATTGACTGTCTGGGTTCTGCGACAACTCAAGGTGTTCCGTCGATGGCAGAGGCAATTCCAGTCGTTGATGCTCCCGTTGTTGCAAGAATGAAGAACGCTGGCGCCATTCCGCTTGCGAGAACAAATTTGCCTGAAATGGGGCTGAGAATTAGCACAGACAATCCTCTCCGAGGCAGAACGCTAAATCCATGGAATATTGATCTCTGCGCCGGAGGATCAAGTGGAGGAGAAGCCTCAGCCATCGCCTGTGGTATGAGTCCGCTTGGCCTGGGGAATGATATTGGCGGATCTCTTCGGAATCCGGCATTCTGCTGTGGTATTACTTCTTTGAAACCGTCGGTCGGACGAATTCCGGCAGCCGGATCAATTCCGCCGAACGATCATGGTCTGGCGTCACAGATAATGCGCGTCGAGGGCCCGATGGCCAGGCACGTAGATGATCTCAAGCTTGCCTACCCACTTCTGTCAGGACGAGATGTTCGTGATCCCGTTTCCGTGGATGCACCGTTGTATGGCCCAGAGCCAGAATTAAAGCGAGCAGCCGTGGTGACGGAAATTCCTGGCGTGACAATGCCGGGTGAGATTGTAGCGTCAGTGAAACGGGCGGCAGATGCCCTGGCTGCAACTGGATGGCAGACAGAAGAGGTTACACCACCTGAGTTGGAAAGGGTCACCGAAATCTGGGGACATGTTCTATCAGCAGAATTTCAGCCCATCATTGACAACTTCGCCATGCTGATGTCGGATCGTCCAATAGCCATGCTCAAAGAACTTTTCAAGATATTTGACCCTGCGACAATGGCATCGCCACTGCTGCATGGTGAAAGATGGCGCCTGAGTTGTGCCTGGTCTTTATTCTTTCAGGAGTATCCCATGGTTATCGGCCCGACCTGGACCGATTTTCCCTTCCCTCATGATGCTGATCTTGACGAAGGTGGCACTGAGCTTACGGTTAACAGATTGCGGTTTATTACCCCGGCCAATTTGCTGGGGATTCCATCGGTTGCCGTGCCAACAGGATCGTCAGGAGGACTGGCAACGGGTGTGCAGGTCTACGCGGACAAATGGCGCGAGGATTTATGTCTTAAGGGAGCAGGAATCATCGAAAGTAAACTGGGCAGGATTACCCCGATTGATCCGGCCTTCTAGTTTTTGTGTGTTTCATTTTTTTTGCTTGGCGCCCGGTGACTGGCTCCGGTCAATCCAACCGCCGGTTAGACCGCCAATATATCCGCCGTCTACTATCATCTCCACGCCATTCAACCAGCGCGTGTTGCCAATTGCCAAAAATTCAATTACCTCTGCAATATCGTCAGGATTGCCCTCACGACCAATTTGTTTAACTCCCCAGTCGTACAATTCTTCACCCACCAACTCCCTGAAATCTGCCGTTAGCTGGGTTCCGGTTGATCCTGGATTCACGCAATTAGCGCGAACCCCCCGCTTATGCGCCAGACCCGCTGCCTTATAGGTGTAGGCCGCAGCGCATTGTTTGGAAAACTTATAGGGATTCTCAATCCAAGTGTTTTTATGGGCACGCAGCCACGTCAAACCTGATTCAAAGCTGGATGTTGTCAAAAACAGCTCGACATCTTCTCGTCGACTGCGCCAGTCGTGTCCGGCACTTGAGGCAACAATGACGATATTTCCAGCGTCGACAATCCGAGGGATCAGTGACTCTGTCAGGTGTCGCAAGCCCAGTAAATTCACCGCCATGATTGTCTCAGCCGGGAAGGCGTTGGATACGCCCGCCACATTGACCAGAGCATCTATCTGTTCGGGCAGCGATGTAATCGCGTTGTCTATCGAAACAGGATCAGCCAGATCACACTGAATATAATCCACTGCGCTGGCTTCAGGCTCAACGACATCAAGAACGGTCAGATGACATTTCTTAGTGAGCAGCCGGGAAACAACCGCAGCACCAATACCATTGGCACCACCGGTAATAACGATTGAATTTGACATCCAGCCAGCCTAGATAGACCTGATGAGCATGTCAATTCTGACCTGTTTCAACAGACTTGATGATGGATCAATGTTATCTTCAGTTCATTTAACGCGCATAACATAAGGGACATGCTAGTCACTGATGTCTGATTCCAGAGAACCAAATCAACTCGATGCGGCAGAGGCGCGTGATCTTATCGCCACGGGCAATCTGACGTCAGTTGATCTGATGGAAAGCTGCATATCCCAGATTGATCGTCTGGATCCCGTAGTGAATGCAGTGATCACAAAGGCCTATGATCGTGCCCGGCAAGAGGCAGCGGAAGCGGACCAGGCGATCAAAGACGGTCTTGAACCTGGTCCATTGCACGGGATTCCGATTGCAATAAAAGATATCCAGGCCACGCGCGGTATTGTTACAACATACGGAAGTGAAACCTACTCAGAAAATGTACCGGATCAGGATGCGGGCATCGTCACACGGATCCGTAATGCGGGTGGAATTGTTATTGGCAAAACCAATATCCCGGAATCGAGTATTGGTGCTAACACGGTTAATCGTCTTTTCGGCGCTACCGGAAATCCTTTTAATCCTGATCTGACCTGTGGTGGTTCATCGGGAGGATCTGCGGTTGCAGTCGCCACGAACATGGCGCCACTTGCCACCGGATCTGATCATGGGGGCAGTCTCAGAATTCCAGCTTCTTACAGTGGTGTCGTGGGATATCGGGCAACCCCCGGGATCGTACCCAACGAAGGGCGCACTACTTTCCATACTAACTACAGTGTTCAGGGTCCGATGGCGAGAACAGTCAAGGACGCAGCACTCCTGCTGTCTGTTATTGCTGAACGAGATATGAGTGCACACCGGGATCCGATGGTGTTTCCGTTTGATGCAAAACATTTTGCTGATCTGAACGAAGTGAATTTGAAAGATTTGCGAGTTGCGATTACAGCTGATCTCGGTGGTGTACTGGTTTCTGAAACAATAAGACAGGTATTCAAAGAACGGGTGGATCGGATTGCAGACCTGGTGGCGACCTGTAATTGGCATGATGTCGATCTTACCAGTGCACCTGATGTCGACTGGCATGTCCGTCAGGATCTGTTCGTGACCCAGTACCATCAACAGGCCGATTCGTGGGATGAAGGATTCAATCCCAATGTCCGTGCTACCTATGAATCAGCATTGAAGACCCCCATGGAGGATATTGCCAGTGCACGCCGGGTCCAGATGTCGCTGTTTCAGTCCTTCGCCAGTGTATTCGAAGACCACGATCTGGTGATTTGCCCCGGGGTGAGTATTCCGCCCTTTCCCTGGAAGGAACTGAATCCTCAGCTGATTGATGGTCAGGTGGTCGAAAACTACATGGCCTGGCTGGCCTTAACTTCATCATTGACAGTGGTGGGACATCCCGTTGTCGCATTACCATGCGGACTGGATGAGCAGGGCACTCCCTTCGGTATCCAGGTAGTCGGTGCAATGTATTCAGACCATCAACTGTTGAGTGCTGCTTCCGCTTTAGAGGAGGCGTTTAGCGGCATCAAGGAACTGGCTAGACCGGAACCAGATTTTCAGGTGCTGGAAAATACCGAATCCTTCTGCAGAACACTGGGCAAAGAGATAAACTGAGGTGGTATTCTATGAATCCCTGGTATTTAACTCCTGACGGCAAAACGCGTGCGAGAGGTGCGGGCATCCCTTTTCGTGGGGTACCGGGCACGCATAACGCAATTACAGATGTACCTGAAATACAGGTTGGTTATACCACTCTGATCGAAGGGGACTCAGTTCGAACCGGTGTCACAGCCATATTGCCAAGACCGATCGAACGACTCCAGACCCCTGTATTTGCCGGTTGCCACTCTCTCAATGGTAATGGCGAATTAACCGGAACCATCTGGATAGAGGAAGCCGGCCGCCTAGAGGGTCCAATTACCATAACCAATACTCATTCATGCGGATTGACTCGAGACGCGACTATAAAGTGGATGGTGGATAAGCAAGCAGGCCTGACGCGCTGGGCTTTGCCCGTTGCCGGTGAAACCTATGATGGTCTGCTCAATGATATTAATGGATTTCATGTCAGGGACGAACACGTTTTCGCCGCACTCGATGGCGCGAGTACCGGTCCTATTGAAGAGGGAAGTGTAGGTGGCGGTACTGGCATGATCTGCTACGGGTACAAGGGCGGTTCGGGTACATCATCACGAATTGTCGAATTCGCGGGCACGACCTTCATGGTTGGCGCTTTTGTTCAGGCAAATTTCGGCAGGCTGGATCAACTGACTATTGCTGGTGTACCGGTGGGGCGAATTCTGGGTTCGGTCAAACCTGAAGATGAGCGAGGGTCCATCATCGGTGTGGTAGCAACAGATGCTCCCCTTTTACCCCACCAGCTAAAGCGGCTGGCAAGAAGGATCGGCCTGGGTGTCGGTAGATCCGGTGCCATTTCCGGTCATGGTTCCGGAGATATCTTTCTGGCGCTCTCGACCGCCAACGAAAAAGCACATCATGACGACTCGACATTAGCTAACGCGAGTTTCATCCCAAATTCGAGACTCGACAGGATATTTGAAGCAGTCATTCAAGCTGTCGACGAGGCAGTGATCAATTCAATGTTTGCCAACGAGACCATGCGCGGCAGGAATGACGTTGTTGTGAATGCGATATCTCATGACCAGGTTCGGGACGTTTTGCAGAACCACAACGTTGAGCTAGCCGATTGTGGTCGATCCACCATCGCAGGGGATGACGGTTCCCGTCACGAATGAACCAGCCCTCGATGAAAGGTAAATAGTCAGTCCGGCGATATCTTCGAGCGAACCCCAGCGCCCCATCACAAATGATGCCATGACAGCTTTTTCAGTTTCTTCATCTTGATAAAGGGGTGCCGTCATCTTGGACTTAAACGGACCCGGTGCGATGACGTTGACATTGATGTTGTCTTTATTGAGATCTCTGGCCATCTGCACTGACATACCCTGCAGACCTGCTTTGGCAGCAACATAGGAATAGTTCTGGAGACCACTGGGTCGTATGGCATTGACGGAAGAAATATTCACGACGGAGGCTCTGGCTTCTGCAGACGCACCAGTTCTGAGCAGTTTTAGCAGCGCCTGGGTAAGAAAGAACGGACTCTTTGCGTCCAGATCCATCACCCGATCCCAGGCTTTCTCGGGGAAATCGTCAATCTGGGCACCCCAGGTAAGACCGGCATTATTCACCAGAATATGAAGGGTGGATTCTCTCTTCGCAATCTCACTTGCCAGGGTTCTACAACCTTCTATCGAACTTATGTCGCAGGGAATGGCAGTGCAGTCGCCATATTCACTCAAGGTCCGTTCAGCCTGGTGGCATGCATCTTCCTTCCGAGACGAGATATAGGTTTTTGCGCCGCAGCGGACCAGACCTTCAGCGATCATCAGTCCAATACCACGTGTGCCGCCAGTTACCAGGGCTACTTTGTCTTTTACACTAAACAGTTTCTCGTACATTACCTTCCCTAATTGATTGCATATCGTCTATTTTTGCGTCTCCCGCCGACTTACGACAGTCTCAAGTGGCGCCACCAGAGATCTGAGGTTCGATTCATCAACATTGGTGGCTCCGGTCGGGCGGTTGCCGTAACTCATCCATAACGTGGCGACGGATTATCCACAATTTCTCTTTGTGCCTTTGCATATTATGTCACGGTTGCTCTTCAATGCCGTTGTCTGTTCGCGAAATTTCTGTGACCCGAACGGTTGAACGGTACCCGGCGGCTGGCAGAGCATCGATATTCAGCGTTCTCAACCCGCGTTTTGAAAGCGCGAAGGCAATAGAACAAGCGACCATTCCTGCCCCGGTTTTGATGGCATTAAAATTATCTAGAACATAAGGGATCAGTCATGTCCAGAAACAGGTATTGTATTGCGAATGATTAACTGCAGGAACGGTTGTTCCGACATCCTGTTATTGAAGGGGTATAAACAGGTAATTTAGAGTCAGATTGAAAGGAAAACTCTTGTCCGAATCACTAACTACTTCAACGCCAGCCTGGACCTCGCGATTTGCCTTTCTAATGGCGTCAATCGGATTCGCTGTTGGGCTTGGGAATATCTGGCGATTTCCGTATGTCACCGGTGAAAACGGTGGCGGTGCTTTCGTCATGGTTTATCTGCTCTGTGCCTTCGCGATCGGAGCGCCAATTCTGATGGCAGAGCTGATGATTGGTCGTCGCGGGCAAATGACGCCGCCGGGTTCCCTAAGAAAGGTCGCACTTGAGAACGGTCAAAGTACTCACTGGCAATTTGTTGGTTTTATGAACCTGCTAGCCGCTTTTCTGATAATGGTGACCTACTGCGTTGTTGCTGGCTGGGTGCTTAATTATCTCTTTAAGGCGGTTGTGACTGGATTTACGGGTGTTGACGGTTCGACGGCATTGAACACCTTCGAATTGCTACTGGGCGATGTGAGCGGCATGTTGTTCTGGACATTGTTGGGGCTGGTGATAACGGGCTCCATTATTTATGCCGGTGTTCAGCATGGTATTGAAAGAGCAGTAACGGTACTGATGCCTTTACTGTTTTCACTGATGATCTTTCTGGTTATCTACAATGTCTTTGCTGGCGGTTTCAACGAAGCGCTCAGTTATCTGTTCACCGTCGATTTTAGCAAGATCAGCCCATCGGTAATGTTGGCGGCAATTGGTCAGGCATTTTTCTCTATTGGTGTCGCTATGGCTGGAATGATGACATTTGGTGCCTACCTGCAGAAATCGGTGTCAATTCCCAGGTCGGTGATCGTCATTATCTGTGCAGATACATTCGTCGCACTGTTAGCCGGACTGGTGATATTTCCGGCAGTGTTTGACAATGGATTAGACCCTGCTGGCGGTCCAGGGTTGATTTTTCAAACGCTGCCGGTGGCATTTGCCGGGATGCCCGGCGGTCATTTCGTCAGTGTGGTTTTTTTCCTGTTACTTTCAGTTGCTGCCATTACGTCCATGGTCGGCCTGATTGAACCCTTAACCCATTGGCTGGAAGAGAATCGTGAATACTCGCGACATAGGAGTACCCTGACGGTTCTGGGTTCCATCGCTTTTCTGAGTATTTTCAGCGTGCTCGGTTACAACTATCTTTCAGATTATGGTCTTGCCGGAAAGGACATTAATGGTGTTCTTGACTACTTCTCAAATCAGATACTGCTGCCTGTTGGAGGGTTATTGATTGCGATATTTGCAGGTTGGTTCGTCGATCGGAACACAACACTGGATGAACTCAACATGCATGACGGCCTGGTATTCAAGTTGTGGCATTTCCTTATCAGGCTTGTCGTCCCACCAGCGGTATTCATTGTTTTCGTATTAGGAGTTGGATGGTAGTATATTTTTCTCTGTTAATCGGATGAGAAGCTCAGTTTAACCACCGAAGCAGATCAGTAATCACTTGTGCTTTGTTGACTTCATTCAACATCTCGTGTCGTCCGCCATCATAGTATTTAACCTCGATAGTCAATCCCCGTTCACGCCAGGCATCTAACAAACGGTTGATGTTATGTTTATTCTTATGGACGGGATCAGCTGAACCTGAAAACAGATAGACCGGCAGATCACCTGGTATCCTCCGGATATTTGCTTTCCGCTGTGCGTCCCTGACACCATCAAACATACCAGCTAGAGAGGCAGGGTAGGGGACGAAACCACAAAGTGGATCATCCACATACTTATTAACCTCAGTCTGATCTCGACTCAGCCATTCAAATCCCGACTGTTCTGCAACTTCAGATTCAAATTCTTTATTGGCGCTGCTGAATATGAGAAATCGAAGTAACCCACTCTCCTCAAGCGGACCCAGTCGCCAATGCTCGAACCGGCCAATTATCCGGCTGAGAAAAACCATAGTTGATGGTGAAAATCCGGGGCTTCCAGAGAGTATTAACCTGTCAACACTATTACCGTATCTTGTGACATATTGCTGGCTTAGCAATGATCCCATGCTATGGCCAAAGAGAATCTTTTCCTTTCCTGGGTACTGGTCTGAGTAGGACTGGATCATCTCGTAAAGATCATCGACCATCCGGTTCCAGCCGTTTTCACCAAAGTCACCAGGCTCGGCGGCTGTCTTACCATGGCCGCGATGATCATTGGCGACCACCGCATACCCGGCCTGACAGAATTGTTGTGCAGTCCAGTTGTATCGAGCTGCATGTTCACCCATCCCATGGGCGATATGAATGATGGCCTTGATTTCAGTTTCTGGGGTCCATCGATAGCTGTTTATGAGCTTGCCGTCACTGACTTCAAAGTTTAATTGTTCCATCTCAGTCATAAGGTGTTTTCAGGTAAATGCTCAATTCGAGGTATGAGTTATTGGTCAGCAAAGCTATCATGACCAGTCTGCATTAACCATGGGGTTTGGATATGGAAAAGAAAGAGTGGCTCGCACAGGTCGTTGAAGAAGTTCTTGAGCCGGACCTGCCAATCTGTGATCCCCATCATCATCTCTGGGATCATCCCGGGAGCAGATATCTGCTCGATGAGATTCTCGAAGACACAGGTGAAGGTCACAATGTCGTCAGTACCGTTTTCGTTGAATGTTCGTCAATGTACCGCGCATCGGGACCAGAAGCCTTAAGCCCGGTCGGTGAAACGGAATTTGTGCAGGGAATTGCCGCAATGAGCGCAAGTGGTGGATATGGGGCAACCCGCGTTGCCAAAGGTATTGTCAGTTATGCAGACCTGACCCTGGGCAAGGAGGTCAGGTCAGTTCTGGAGGCGCATATCGGTGCGAGCCAAAACAGGTTCAAGGGCATTCGTCACGCGGCAGGTTGGCATGAGAGCGAAAGCATCAGAAATTCTCATACCAACCCGCCCAGGGGATTGATGCGTGATGATAAATTTCTGGAAGGATTCCAGGTATTGTCTGATATGGGGCTCAGCTTTGACGCATGGTTCTATCATCATCAGTTATCTGAATTTATCGAATTGGCCAGGAGTTTCCCGAATGCGACTATCATCCTCGATCATTTTGGTGGGCCCCTGGGTATTGGTCCCTACGAAGGTCAGGATGTGTTCGAAGATTGGCGAGAGGCAATTGCACCCCTTGAGTCTGTTTCGAATGTGTTCTTCAAATTGGGTGGCATCAATATGAGGATTAACGGTTTTGGTTGGCATAAACGGGACATACCTCCGACATCAGATGAACTTGTGGATCGCACTGCCCGTTATTATGAGTACTGTATTAATACCTTCGGTGCTTCGCGTTGCATGTTTGAAAGCAATTTCCCGGTCGACAAAGATTCTTGTTCCTACGGTGTGCTTTGGAATGCGTTCAAAAAGATGAGCCAGTCATATTCAGCCGAACAAAGGGCTGCTCTGTTTCACGACACTGCAGCCGGGGCTTACCGATTGTCATGATTATTCCTGTTCACGGGCAGTGTTTGTGTGGCGGGGTGTTATTCTCCACCGAGTCAGAATCTCTCTGGTGTGCGCATTGTCACTGCACTCTATGCCAGATTGCTCATGGTGCGGCATTTGTCACCTGGGTCGGCTACAAGGTAGACTCGGTGCAGATACAGGGGACAGATTTAACCTGGTTCAAGTCCTCGGACGAAGGGGAGCGGGGCTTTTGCCGAGAATGTGGCACAACATTATTCTTCAGAAGTTCCCAATGGCCGGCTCAGCTTCATATTGCACGCGGACTTATTCAGGACGATATTGATCGATTGCCTGAAGGTCATGCCTTTTACGATACGCATGTCAACTGGGTCAGCACTGATGATGATTTACCTACCACCTAGACGGCAGCAGCATCCCGCTGACAGCGAAATGAGGGGCTAATGACGAAATCTCATCAAAAAGAAGTAGCCCTGTTTGTCACCTGTCTCATCGACAATGTTCGACCCGGTATTGGTTTTAGTGTCGTAACCCTTCTTGAACAGAGTGGTTACTCGGTGGTTGTGCCTGAAAGACAAACCTGCTGCGGACAGCCAAACTATAACGGTGGTGACAAAGATAATGCACTGAAGGTTGCCCGGCAGGTTATTGACGTCTTTTTACCTTATGAATATGTGGTAGTCGCCAGTGGATCTTGTGGTGGCATGATTAAACAGCATTATCCTGATCTCCTCGCTGATGATTCTGAATATCGAAAAAAAGCTGAGCAGCTGGCCGATAAGGTTTATGAGTTATCATGCTTTCTCACAGAAGTCGTCTGCTTCAAGCCTGAAAAAACCGAGGTAAAAAAAGTAACGTATCATGACGCCTGCGCCGGACTGCGAGAACTAAAGATAAAGGATCAACCCAGACAGTTATTAAAACAGGCGGGTGCCGAGATTGTTGAGATGTCTGAGCCAGAAGTCTGCTGCGGATTCGGTGGCACCTTTTGTGTCAAGTATCCCGATATTTCAAATCGAATGGTAGAGAAAAAAGGCCTGGATGCACTCAATAGCGGAGCCGACGCACTTGTCTCCGGCGACCTGGGATGCATCCTCAACATGGAGGGCAAGCTTCATCGGGATGGTCATGACCTTCCTGTGTACCACTATGCTGAACTGCTGGCACAAGCCACCGTGAAGAAAGGTGATTACTAGTGGATGTCATCAGCAAAGACTTCGTTCCGTTATCCAGCTCGGCACTGAAAGACAGCAGTTTGCAGAAAAGCATGAGTTTGCTGGGTGAGGAACTGTCAACACGTCGGAAACTGGTAGTCGAGGCATTGCCTGAATTCGAGCAATTAAGGGATGAGGCAAGGGATGTCAAAAACCATACGCTGGCTCATCTTGATCTCTACCTTGAACGCTTCGAAGAACAGGTAAAAGCAAATGGGGGGCAGGTGTACTTCGCAAGTACCGCAGAGGAAGCCAGACAGACAGTGCTTAACATCTGCCAGCAAAGCAACGCCAAACGCGTGACAAAAAGTAAGTCCATGGTGACAGATGAGATTGAGCTGGTACCTTGTCTCGAAGCCAATGGAATCGAAGCTGTCGAAACAGATCTGGGTGAATACATTATTCAGCTTCGGGGTGAAAGACCGAGTCATATTGTCGCGCCAGCCGTTCATCTCAACAAGGATCAGGTTTCCGAGACTTTTTTTAAACACCATAGAAAATTGGGCTTCAATGCGAAATTGGACAACAGGGCTGATCTGGTAGCAGAAGCAAGGCAGATTCTGAGGGAGAAATTTCTTTTGGCTGATGTTGGTATCTCAGGTGCGAATTTCCTGGTAGCTGAAACAGGCACTGTTGTTCTCGTCACCAATGAAGGCAATGCGGAACTAACCACCTCGCTGCCTGATACACATGTTGTTGTTACAGGCATAGAAAAAGTGATACCCACGATGGAAGATGCTTCAATCTTCATCCGTCTGCTTGCACGATCTGCAGTGGGTGCAGACATTTCAGCCTATACCTCATTTATAACCGGACAACGAAGAGAAGGGGATCTTGATGGTCCGAGTAACTTCCATGTCGTACTGCTTGACAATGGAAGAAGCGGAATGCTGGGTACGGAATTCCAGGACATGTTGCGCTGTATCCGTTGCTCGGCCTGCCTACACCATTGCCCCGTCTATCTTTCTGTCGGCGGTCATGCCTATGGATCAGTCTACAACGGCCCGATGGGTGCAGTACTTACACCTCAGCTGGCTAATCTGGATGAAGCCGCACATTTGCCTAACGCGTCAACTTTCTGCGGTAAGTGCGAGGAAATCTGTCCGGTCCGGATTCCATTACCCAAATTGATGCGATTCTGGCGCAATAAAGAAGGGGCGGCAAAACTTAACAGCCTGACCATGCGCTGGGGGTTGAAGCTCTGGGCCATGTTGAATCAGTATCCATTGATATATCGAGCAGTTACAGGGGCAGGTGTTGCCCTGTTATCCCGGATAGGTTCAGACAGGCGCTTTCTCAACTCTCTGCCTGGCATTGCGGGCAACTGGACGAAGTATCGGGACTTTGGAAGGCCTGAAGGGCGAACCTTCATGTCGCAATGGCGCGAACGACGCAGAGGAGTGGATGACTAGTGTCTAAATCTCGGCTCTTACAGCAGGTACGTGCACGTTTAAACATAAATCAGGGGGATCTGACTCGCCAGCAGGCCGTTGATGACAGGATCAATCAGCATGCGGTGAATACGGTTCCCATACAGGCGAGGCAGTCGCACCCCATCCTGGTCGATCTGTTTGAAGAACATATCACTCAATCAAGAGCAACCGTCGCACGGATAGACAGCATTGATGTGGTCGTTGATGAAATCCAGGGATATTTGGGCACAAGTGAGTTCTGTATCAACGCTGAGGTGGAAGAACTGAATTTACCTTTCAGTGAATGCGATGAACTGACTTTGCTTCCCTGGAAGCCCAAAACCAGCATGACAGCCTGCGTGACATTGTGCCTCGGGGCGGTTGCAGAAACCGGTAGTCTTGTCATCGCCTCCTCTGCGCTGAACGGAGTCAGTCAGAACTTCCTGGGTGAAAAACACATTGTACTTTTGCAGGCAGAAAATATCGTTGGTGCCTATGAGGAGATGTGGCAGAAAGTTCGTGAGGCTGGCACTATGCCTCGAGATATTACGCTGATTTCAGGCCCGTCATGTACTGCTGATATTGAAATGATTATTGAGGATGGCGCGCATGGTCCGAGACAGCTGCATGTCATTATCATTGGCCAGAGCCCAACTGACTACAAACCGCTACCTCAGGTAAGATGAATTCGAGCGCTCGCTCGATGAGCAAGTACCTGGAAAGCCAGAGTAATTCACCATGAAGAAACCAGCATCGTAATGAAACATCTCCTAATCATCTTTCACAGTAAGGATGGCAGCACCGGGAAAATGGCGGATGCGGTTTACCAGGGTGCGATCCATCCTGATATTAATATCGACGTCAAAATGATACTGGCTAAAGAAGCCGGGCTTGAGGAATTGTTCTGGGCTGACGGTTTGATTCTTGGCACACCGGAAAATTTCGGTTACATGTCCGGTGCAATGAAAGATTTCTTCGATCGGACATTCTATCCTGCTGAAGGGAAAGTAGAAGGCTTACCTTACTGTATGTTTATCAGTGCGGGTAACGATGGCACAGGTGCACTCTCCAGTATTCGCCGTATCTGCAACGGTTTCCCGTTTAAGGAAGTTCAGGATCCGGTTATTTCCAGGGGAGAGTTGACTGACGAATCACTTGAGGCTTGCAAGCAGTTGGGGATGTATATGGGAGCGGGGATCGAAAGTGCCATATTCTGACAGCCAGATATGATCAGGCATTAATCCAGGTTTTTAAAGTATATCCGCGCTGCTTCCATGACCTTTCTTGACAATAGCAGCGCAGAAACTGTCGTGGGAATTGCCATCAAGGCAAAGGCTCCATCAACTAGCCCGACCATGGCATCCAGTGACAACAGTGCTGCGACAACCGTCATAATCACAACAAGATAGTTGTAGAGATATTGGTACTCAGCACCGACAAGGAATCCAAGACATTTGGTGCCATAATAAGAGTAACTGAAAATCGTGCTGACGCTGAAACAGACAATGCAGACAATAAGGATATAAATACCAACCGTCGGTAAGGTTGTGGTGAATGCCTTTGCAGTCATGGTCACGCCGTTGGCATCAGAACCCTGCCACGCACCGGAAATTAGAATCACGAATGCGGTAGCAGTACAGATAAAAAGCGTGTCGATAACCGGACCTGTCATTGCCACAATACCTTCTCTGACGGGCTCGGTGGTCTTTGCCGCGCCATGTGCCATTGCCTCTGTACCGATACCGGCTTCGTTCGAGAAGGCACCACGTCGAACGCCTGTCGCAATGACGGTCCCTATAGCCCCGCCAGCAACAGCAGAACCGCTGAAGGCGTCCACGAGGATAAGTTCAAAAATAACCGGAACCTTTTCGAAATGACTGATAACGACATACAAAACGGTACTGATATAGAGCAACGACATTGTGGGCACCAACCTTGAAGCAACCAGGGCAATGCGTTTTAAACCACCAAAGATAACAAGAGAGACGATGATCGCAAGAACAATACCGGCTATGAGGTTGAATTCGGCACTCTGCTGCTTCACCAACCAGCCGTTTTCAATGAATATGACTTCCCTGACAGTCTGAATAAGCTGATTGGTTTGAAACAAAGGAAGGCAACCGATCAATCCAGCAAGACTGAAGAAGATGGCGAGTGGTCGCCAACGCAGACTGAGCCCCTCGCTGATGACATACATGGGCCCGCCCTGCAGATGTCCGGCTGAGTCGACACCCCGGTACATGACAGCCAGCGTGCAGGTGAAAAACTTCGTTGCAATACCAACAATGGCCGTCATCCACATCCAGAAGATAGCGCCTGGACCGCCCATATGAATTGCAACCGCAACACCAGCAATGTTGCCCATACCGATAGTGCCTGCAAGTGCGCTTGAGAGAGCCTGAAAATGCGTGATATCGCCTGGACTGCTGTCGTTATCATACCGGCCCTGAAGCAGCGCAATACTGTGGCTTAAATATCTGAACGGTAACAATCGAGAATAGACAAGGAAATAGACTCCACCACCAAGTATCAAAACAAGAAGCCAGGGCCCCCATGCCAATTCGCCGAAGTAAATCAATGCCGATTCAATTTCATTCATAGCAGGGCGAAGGAATGACCAGCCTATTATTCTGAATCAGCATCATATCAGCCTGTCGAAACGAGTATAAAGACTACGCGGTCAATTCAGGCGCAATCCGAAGCAATTCAGTTTATTCTGACCTCGAGGACTTCCCGGAGGACAGACGTTCATTCTTGAGTGAAATCAGTTAGTCGAAAACGATGTGCACCCTCCGGTTTCGCTTCCCTTTGTTCTCAATCTTTGAGATTCGCACCCGACCGATCTCACTGACGTTGTTAACATGAGTACCACCGCAGGGTTGATAGTCGACGTCTTTGATCCGTACGGTTCTGATGTTCCCGGCGCCGCGCGGAGGTTGAACGGACATGGTCCTCACCAGGTCCGGATTCTCATTCAGAAACTGTTCACTGATTTCACCGAATTCCACCTCATGAGCTCCATCGATAAGAAGGTTGATTTTCAAGGTCAGATTATCTTTATCGATCTGGTAATCCCCCAGATCAAAATCCAGACGACTCTTTTCAGCACCGACAGAACCACCGGTTACCGGGACTGGAATCAACGACCCGAGCAAATGCATCGCCGAATGCATCCGCATGTGCTTGTATCGTCTGTCCCAATCGATTGTCAATGTGACTTTGTCACCTATCTCGAAGCCATGCGTTTCATCGGCAAGCTGATGGTAAATCGAGCCGGTTTGCCGGTCTTTACGTGTATCGATTATGTCCGAGGTTTTGTTCGCTCCGCTAATGTGTCCAGTATCGCCTGGCTGACCTCCGCCCAGGGGGTAGAAAATCGTTTGATCAAGTTCAACCATGGCATCGTCTACTGACAAGACGACCGCATCGAGTGTTTGCAGGTAGCTGTCTTGGTAATACTTGAGAGCTGTCATTTACTGAATTCCTGAAAGGTAATATCGGCCAAACCGGATGTTATTTAGTTGCAGCAACGTCATTGACGATTAGCCACATCAAACGAATATACTCGAAGAAGGGTTCAACTCGCATAAATTCGTCGTTACCGTGAACACCATTATTTTCTCCCATTACGACGCCCGGCCCAAAGCCGTATGTTGGGATCCCGACTGCTCGCAACTGAGCCGAATCTGTGGCACCTGTCAACATCGAAGGTAAGACAACGGCTTCTTTGTGTTCCCGTGTCAGTACTCTTTCGAAGGTATTAAATAACGGCGTTTTGAGCGATGCAGGTTGATGTGCCGGTCGAGTGACACGCATGGGGGCGATTTGCACGTCTGGATTGTTAATGATCTGACGAATAGCCTCGAACATCAATTCAGGATCTTCACCTGGAAGTGCTCGAATGTCGAGAGTCGCTTCAGCACTCGAAGGAATCACGTTGCGCTGATATCCCCCCTTAAAAATCGTTGGGGTTATGGAAGTCCGGATAATCGAAAAATACGTAGGATTAATGTCTCTCAGTTTCTCTTGAATTGCGAGTGTCGGTTCCGGTTTTAGAAGCTCGCGATAGATTGCAGCTTCGGCTTCCGGTCGGGTCTGTGCCAGCCGGGTAAAGAAAGTTCGGGTGGTCTCATTAAGACGCATAGGTAAGGGTGTTTGAAACAATCTCGCGACTGCGGCTGAGAGAACACCGATAGGATTGTCTCTTGTTGGGACCGATCCATGTCCTGCGGTGCCTTCCACAATCAACCTGGCACGCCGCGGTGTTTTCTCTGCCGTGGAAATAGAAAATGTCAGGTACTTACCGGTTTCTGAATCAATATATCCGCGGCCTCCCTCATTGATGGCAAATTCGGCATTGATATCCTCAAGATGGCGTTCAACCATGTAGGTAATACCTAAACCCCCACCACCTTCTTCATCTGCTACACCCAGGAAGATGACATCGCGGTCTAGTTCGATGCCATACCTTTTAAGGGTCAGCAATATCTCAAATGACGCAGCAACGATTCCCTTGTCATCAGAAGCGCCGCGACCGAAAATCTTTCCTTCAGCTACCGTGCCGGAGAATGGCTCAAAGGTCCATTTGTCGGGTTCAACCGTAACAACGTCGGTGTGACCCAGAAGAAGAAGAGGCCTTTTCGATCCATTACCCTTGATCCTTGCAACAATGCTGGTCCGACCGGGTTCGGCTTCGTAGGTTTTGAAGGGAATACCAGCGTCGTCAAGGCGTGACCCGAGATAATTGCTCGCCAGATACTCATTCCCTGCAGGCTGCGACGTATTAAGCTGAATTAGATCAACCAGTGTTTGAAGACTATCAGCATTGAGTTTTTTCCAGTCGATTTCCTGAGCGACGGTCACCTGAGAAAGCAGCGTGAGTATCATTGTTGTGACTAATTTCAAATTCAGCATGTTTGTCCCTCGTCAGCAGGAGCTTATCGACTTAACTGGACTTTTGCACGGATACCATATTGCGTGCGGCTTCTAGAACCGTTTTGAGTTCAGGTCCTTGCATTTATCCTTACTCTGCAAACTTACTGAGGGCCTTCCCGTCCCTGTCAATAAGAAACATACCAGGATAAGGGATACCGAATACGCGGTGGCCAGGTTGAATACACCATCCTTATCGGCAACTCCCAGGTTCGTGATGCACAGTAATCAGGAAAACGATTTAAAATATGATTTCAAATATGATTTGTCACTGTCGAATATAATCGCTAGTCTGTTTAAATGAGCAGCTGTTTGTTTATCTTACTTCAAACAGGAAGGATAACCGTTTGGCTGAGGAATTTAGCGAGAAAGTAGTCATCGTGACTGGCGCCGGCAGAGGGCTTGGGCGGTCTCACGCCATTGAATTCGCTAAACGAGGAGCGAAAGTCGTCGTCAATGACCTGGGAAGCGGCGTTGACGGGACCGGTTCGAGTAATTCAGCGCAGTCTGTGACCGACGAAATCAATGCCTCTGGCGGAATCGCAGTTGCCAACACCGGATCTGTGGCAAGAAAAGAAGAAGCTCAGAGCATTATCGAAACGGCTGTCGACACCTTCGGGACGGTCGATATTATCGTCAACAATGCGGGGATTCTGCGGGATAAGACATTTGCCAATGTCACCATGGAGAATTTCAAAGCGGTACTCGATGTACACCTCCTTGGCGCAGTTTATGTTACAAGCGCGGCCTGGCCCATCATGTCAGAGAAAGGTTGGGGTCGAGTTGTCTTCACCAGTTCCGGTTCCGGGATATTTGGCAACTTTGGGCAATCCAACTATGGTGCCGCAAAAATGGGATTGATCGGGTTGATGAATGTACTGAAGCTTGAGGGTGTAAAGAAGGGAATCCGAACCAATACCCTGGCACCCGGCGCAACAACGAGAATGACGGAAGGGTTACCTTCTGGACTGGTACGCGGTGATCCTCGTCAGGTTAGCCCTGCCGTCCTGTACCTATGCTCCGATGATGCACCCAACGGAATTATTCTACAGGCTTCGGGTGGTCGGTTTTCTGTCCTGAGAATGTGTGTTAATGAAAGTATCGATCTCGGTAGTGATGTCGACTATGAGTCATTTTCAGAGGTAGCCAAGGCGTTGATGGATGATGAGTCATTTCGTCCCGGGTCAACTGTATCCTGACCATTCGGGTGATCAGAAACACTATACGCCATGAGCACCGACAGCCTACCAGAGATTTTCACCCGACGTCTGTGTCTGCGATTTCTTGAACCCCACGAAGCGCACCTCATGACACGTTTTCGAATTGAGAACAAAAAGCATCTGGAACCCTGGGAACCGAAACGCACTGCTAGATTTTTTACTGAACCATTCTGGCAGTTGCAGCTAGGTGCTGCGGTGCGAGACTTCCGTCAGGGTCATAGCGTCTGTCTAGTGATACTTGATAAGCCGCAGCGGGAAGTACTCGGCGTCTGCAATTACACGAATATTATTCGCGGGACGTTTCAGTCCTGCCATCTGGGATACGCGTTAAGCGAACAGCATCAGGGTGATGGATTGATGGGGGAGGCTCTACAGAGCTCAATCGACTACATCTTCAAGAGCAGGGGATTGCACAGGATTATGGCCAACTATCTGCCACACAATCAGCGCAGTGGGAAATTACTGGAACGACTTGGGTTCGAAGTGGAAGGTCGCGCCAAACAGTTCCTGCTAATCAATGACAGATGGGAAGACCATGTGCTTACGTCACTTATCAATCCGTGCTCGAACCCTTCAGGGCACTCGAGCTGAGATTCCTTGACAAACGCTCGTTTTGCCGGATTGATTTTGGTTTCTTCAGCAGAGCAATCACCCACTGAATCCAGCGGGCAGAGGGTAAACCTGTGGGAAAGCTTTGAGTTCATGACTAAGACTAACTGGTTCGCCGGTATCTGGCGACGTGAATAGGCGAAAGTGACATTTTTGCACCACATGTCCTGAAGGTCCGGCGTTGTTATTAAAGTAATTTCTCTAAATCACCTTTATATTATTGAAACATAATACATTATCTAGAGCAGACAAAGCCTAATATGAGAATTGTATCTAGATAGATGTTTCCTACTCTGCCCCAGTGGTACTACAGGGCCTGGATCGGACTTTTTTTTATCTGGTCAAAATCATCGGATCTTGAGCAGCAACACCAGTAATATTGGTGTGCCGACTACCTGGAGTAACATGAATCTCACCAGGACCTGAGTATTGGACCAGCCCATATTGTGACGAACATGGTCGTGAAGAGGATATCGGATCTGACCGAAGATACCGATTTTAAAAAATCTAAGGAGCGCGACCTTAAGCAGTCCGGTCGCACCGTTTACCAGAACTACAAATGCCACTACCAGGATCAGAAACGGGTTTCCACAGGCCAGAACCAGTACACCGAGTATCAGCCCGATGGGTCGAGACCCCGCATCACCCATCAATACAGCGCTTGGGTAGCTGTTGTGCCATAAATAACCAGCCAGACAACCTACCATAACGAAGGCCATAATCGCCCAGTCTGCACCTTGCTCGTAGTGGGGTACCAGAAGGTAGGAGGCAATTTCCGCATGACCGACAATCACGTACGAAATGCCGCCAAGAAAAAGAATACCCATGCCGGAAAGACTGGCAGAAAGCCCGTCAACACCATCTGTACAGTTCGTCGCGTTAATTGAAACCCAGATGAGTACTGTTGCGCCAAGAATAAACAGTAATGGCGTCACCACAATCTGATCCTTAAAAAGAGGTAACCAGATGGTATAAGGTTCCATCTGGCAGAGAATCACAGATGCAAACAGCGCAATAACAAAGTCGATTACACCTAATCGATACTCGCTCCATCCGCCGTCCGCTCTGTCATCCAGATACCCAACGACCATGGCAACGATGACACAGATCAATATTTCCAAAAACATCCAGTCGAATGGGACAGTCAGCAGGCTGATGACCACAAACATGGGAATGAACAGGATTCCTGCACTCACAGGCTTTCCGATGCTCTTGTCAGCGTCAAAGGCGTATTCTCGACCTCGATCAGTTGGTAACAGGAACCAGAGTTTTGGTAACAGAAACCAGGTGGCCAGAGCGCCCAAGGCCGTACCCAGTCCTGCCAGGAAAATGTAGGAGGACAGAAGGCGAAATGGTCCGGCAACATCTGCCACTAACTGACTTAAATAGTGAAGCAAGGCGTGATCCCATGATGTTTGTGCTGATTATAGGGATTTATCGATCGAAAAAAATGAAAGCTTGTCGGAGATATTGAGACAAAATGTGACATTTTGTCCGTCAGGGAATCATAGCCTTCCACAAGTACCGGCAATGACGCAGCACAATACCCTGTTTTTCAGCGTATATTTCGTAGATGTGTTCCAGTTTTCGTGACAGGTCTTCATAACTCGGTACCTCTGCTGCGGGCAGTCCCCAGGTAATCATGGTGTAGAGTTGCGTCGGATCATCAAAAGACTCTGGTACATCAAATCCCCAGCCACTGTGCAATGTGAGTCCTGCTTGATGGAGTCTATTGTCGATGGACTGATGAATGGAACCACTGCCGGTATGCCGACCAGAATTTTCATAGTGGGTTTTTGGTGGAAGTTTACTGGACCATGCTGGTATTGGTTCTTCCATGGGACAGAGGGCAATGAGCGTCGCACCGGATCTGCATACCCTGCGTGCGTCTCCAATCCAGTGCATGGGTCCCCGGCGGCTGATGATCAGATCAATGCTTTCATTTTCAGCAGGCAGACGCAGTTCTCCACTATCCAGTGCGTTGTAACAAAGGAAACCAACGTTCTCGATTGATTCATGCGACTGCAGATGCTTTGCTAACTCAACGTAACTGGGTACCCGGTCATACGCGATGATGCGCTTACATATTCCTGCCAGAGACAGTGCTAGCTCACCGTGACCACATCCGACTTCAAGAACGGTCAAATCAGGAGAGAGTGTCTCCTTGACCAGTTCGATAAATGCTTCCTCGCCATTATTATCACCGACTCTTGATTTCCAGGGGTAGTAATAGCCTCTCTGTACCTTTGACAGGTTATCGTACCAATCATTTGAATGTGCTCGAGGTATATTGAGTTCCGCCATGGCAACCTCACTTGTTAAACTCCGACAAAAATACCTAATTTATCATTGGATGGGTATAAGCGCACCTTGCACTTACACTTGTCGCCACCGTTGGCCCGGTATCAGCGAACATTGAAATCATTTCGGATCTCATATTCCTTCAATTACGGTAGTTCCTGGTTCGACACGAGCCTGATGCGACTCAGGTTCTTGTCTCACGCTATTCTGAAAGCGGTTTCAGCGAATCTGATAATGGTCTCGATCTCTCCAGGCAGGGAAAGTTCCGCGGTAGTTTTCCAGGTCTGAAATATTGAATACGACAGTCCCGATTTGTTCTTTGTGTTCGAGATCCAGCATTTTGTGGCCGTTGAAATCAAATACAACAGAGTCACCGGCATATTCAACATCGTTACCATCAGTGCCCGTACGGTTGACGCCAACAACCCAGCTCTGATTCTCAATAGCTCTCGCCTGCAGGAGACTCAACCAGTGAGTGCGTCGAACTGCAGGCCAGTTTGCAACGAATAGCAGGACATCATAGTCGTCGAAATTTCTGGTCCAGGCAGGGAATCTCAAGTCATAGCAGATCTGAGGGCATATCTTGAAACCATTTATGTTAAAGATAATTCGTTCCACTCCCGCAGAGTAGTTCTCATCTTCGGTCGACATGCGAAACAGATGTTTCTTGTCATAGGTGACGAGATCCGAGTCAGGCTGCGCAAGCACAAAACGATTAAAGAATTTCCCCCCGTCTGTGATTATCAGACTGCCGCAAATAGCGATCTGTTTTTCGCTCGAAACTCGTTCCAGCCACTTTACCGAGTCGCCGTTCATTGGCTCAGCAAGTTTTCCGGAAGCCATGGAAAATCCCGTGGAGAACATCTCGGGAAGAATCACAAGATCTGTCTTTTCTATTGAATCCAGAATTGTGTCAAACAAGCGAAGGTTTGCAGCAGCGTTCTGCCATTCGAGATCTGTTTGCACCAGAGTGAGTGAAAGTGACTGATTCATATTGAATTCAACGCTGCCAGTTTCCCGCAGGCTTCTCTCAGGGTTTGATCATCTTTTGCAAAGCAGAAACGAATGACCTTCAATGATGGCGGGACCTCGTAGAAAACCGAAATTGGAATTGCAGCCACACCAATCTGCTGAGTCAGGTATGTGACGAATTCAATATCGGTAGAATCTGATATTCGACTGTAGTCGGCAAGTTGAAAATAGGTCCCCGCCGATGCTGTCACATTGAAGTGAGAAGCACGCAGCAAATCAACAAAGAGATCTCGCTTTTGCTGATAGAAGTCCGGCAGATTCAGATAGTGCTCCGGGCACATTTCCATATATTCGGCCAGTGCCCACTGAGTTGGCGTGTGCGTCGTAAAGGTGACGAACTGATGAACCTTCCGGAATTCATTGGTCAGGTATGGTGGTGCGATGCAGTAGGCTACCTTCCAGCCGGTAGCATGGTAGGGTTTCCCAAACGATGAGATGACAAACGCCCGCGACCTGAGTGGTTCACGAGTCAAGAGGCTTTGGTGGCGTTTGTTGTCATAAATCATGTGTTCATAGACCTCATCGGACACCAGATAGATATCCCTGTTTTCGATGAGCGTGGTCAGAGCATCCAGATCTGTTTCCGTCAGTACACTGCCAGTAGGATTATGAGGAGAGTTCAAAACGATAACCCTGGTTCTTGCCGTAATTGCGGCTTCCACCCGGTTCCAGTCAATACTGAAATCATCTCGAAGCGGCAGGTGGATTGTACGTCCTCCGGCCAGGGTTACGGCAGGATCATACGAATCGTAAGCAGGATCAAAAACAATGGCTTCATCATCGGGATGGACGATTGCCTGCAGGGCAACGAACAACGCTTCCGTTGCCCCGGAGGTGACGGTGACTTCAGCATCCATATCAATATCGGCACCGTAGAGCTGCCTGGTTTTACTGGCGATCTGCTGGCGCAGATATGGCACGCCTGCCATCGGCGGGTATTGGTTATAACCCTCGTTCAGATATTTTGTGAATAGATCCAGCAGAGGCTGAGGGACTGAAAAATCCGGATAACCCTGTGAGAGGTTAATTGCGTCATAATCTGCCGCCATTTGTGACATGGTCGTGAATATGGTTGTACCAATACCCGGGAGTTTACTTACGAGTTCTGACAAGCCAGTTCCTGTTCCTTATGATCTGGCTCATCACTTTAAAGTGAATTGGGTCCAATATTCAAACCATGCTTTAATCGATAGGATTATCCCTGGAGGGGTAGGGCCTCATCGCCAGGATGCCGTCAGACAAATCGAATGGCTTTTTCGATCTCGTCACGAATTCGGCTGTCCATGCTTGTTCCAGTGTCT
>Ga0066859_10000042_pt1 | contig 34144 bp, 25 predicted proteins | sample ETNtaG_16_FD_65600 | JGI IMG/M metagenome (GOLD analysis project Ga0066859, IMG submission 65600) | Marine microbial and viral communities from oxygen minimum zone, Eastern Pacific Ocean - ETNP201406SV199 | ecosystem: Environmental > Aquatic > Marine > Oceanic | place: Pacific Ocean: Eastern... | reverse complement strand
GCCATCATGGCTCCGATGAAGAAGCCGCCGGGATTGCGCTTGAATGCTTTTACCTTGCTATCGGCAAAGCTAGCGAAATGGTCGATCGATTCATGGTACATCAGTCTTCCTTCCAAGCGGTTCGGTCCATGTAAATCGGGGTACACTCTGTTTTCTCCATTTGCCCTGAATGATATAGATTGATCATGGCATTGATCTGATCCTGAGGAGGGTTAGTTATTTCTACTTGCGTGGCTTAACCGCCTTCTCTGCCATTGATATGGCTTGTTCAATCGTTAATTGTTGGGATTGCGGCACTACCTTTCCTTATTGAGTATAGAAACTATTAACGCCCTATCCTGAGAAACCTGCAAGTAAGCGTAGTAAGCGTAGTAAGCGCAATATCATAGTGACTACGTCTTTTAATCAGAAGTAATCATTCTTTCGAAAGACCAAGAAACAAATTGCCCTAAACATCACTGTCAGGTTTTCTCCCTTACTAGGCTAGAGTACAGGAACTCAATACCTTTCGCGTCCGTCATATGACCTACAGGTGAGTCGATAGCCCCACTGGCTGCACAAAAGGACTGGTCAGTTGCTAGGGAGGAATACGACGTTACCACATTTACATCCTAAGACGACTGGGTATCCCCTGATATCATACCTGTGCGATTGATGAAAATGGCTTCCATTCCCTGCCGGTTGATGACCTGCATGGGAAAAGGGAATTCAGGGGAGATGGCTTAACCGGTTAAGGTGCCGGATCGTTGCCTATTGTTTTTTGGTCGCTATCTGATCGCATTGCGTCGTGTCTATATCGACTCGCCAATCACCATAACAAATCCGCACCTATGCGCAGGATCCCATTTTGCACATGCCCATAAGTGCTACTACCCTCGACGACAATGAGCTTAACCTTGCCATTGACCTTCGAGTCAACTGCAATGCTTATGTCGTTAAAATCGCTATCGCCCGCCCGCGAAAAATCGTCTTCCTACAGCACAACGCCTTCGCCGGTCGCTATAATACGCTCGGACTCATCCTTGATGCGCCATGTACCCGTCACCCCATCTTTCTCCAGCCGCCAGGTCAATGGATACCCTAGCTCGCTGCCGCCGAGCTTTGTGCGCGACTTGTCCGCTTTAACGGGAAATCGAGCATCGCCGTGCTCGAACTTTGTGCTCGACTTGTCCAGCTCAGCGTAACTGTTGACAGCGAGTCCCAGAACCAATCCGAGAGCTGCTACCGTTACGAAAAACTTCTTCATATTCATATCTTCTACATTCTTGAAAGTGAGAAAAGGTGATTTATTATTCCTAACCGCAGAACAGGAACTCTTTCCTGACTATGACCTCTCAGGCAACTGGACAACAGTATAACCCTTTATTCTTTCACCCAGACCTGCCATGGCCTATGACCTTGGTTCACATCCAAAACCTACTCAAATTGAAGACGCTCTAGTTTATGTAGGTGGCTACCCCCACTGGTCTCCTGCCTAGGGGGCTTTAGTGATGGTTGTGCTTATTAAAGGCTTAAAACTCTTTTTAGACCTTGAATTGTGGTGGTACAAGAAATGGTACAAGAAGAGATATTGTCGAGAACTTAAAACGGATAAATCCTTTATAATCAATAACTAATAGTAATTACTTGGCGGCAGAGGTAGGAGTCGAACCCACCAGCCACTTTTACAGCAGCTCAACGGCTTTGAAGGCCGCACGCCCCACCGGGGGCGACGCTCTACCACGGAGCAGTCTATCAAAAGAGAGTTGGAAAAAGCGATACCTGACTGACCTCTTATCAGCCTTTGGGCATTCCTGTCATTTCAGTTTTTTAAACAAAACGGACTGACGTTCCTGAATCCAAAAGCTTCGGGCAGAATATAGAGTGTAATTATCGGGCATCCTCATTAAATTGCCCAGCATTCTACGCTGACCCACCTGACAGCATTGTGTCAGTAGTATCATGGGTTTCTGCCAGGTGAATTATGACTGCCCTGGGCCGGTAAAGATCGCGCGTCAGATACTAGGCATTATCCAGGAGAAACTGTCCGAGCTTTTTGATTGCATCCCTGCCTTCAGGAATTCTGGCGGCGAACACCTGAAAAACATGAGGCATTTTCGGAAAAATCTCTAAGGTCACCTTACCACCCGCAGTTTTGACCTTTTTGACGAAGGCTTCTGAATCACTGAACAGTATTTCCGTCGATCCGACCTGTACCAGTATGGGTGGTAATCCCGCCAGATCTGCAAACAGGGGTGACGCCAGAGGTGCCTTTCGATCCCGTTCTCCCAGATAGTGATCAGCCATCGTCACCAGAGCCCGCTCAGTGAGGACCACGTCTGCCTTTGCATTGGACTTGACGGATTCACCACTAACCGATAAGTCTGTCCAGGGAGACAGTAGAATGGCACACCCGGGTCTCGGTAAGCCCAGGTTTTTAAGGTTGACCAGTAAAGCCGCCGCCAATCCACCACCAGCAGAATCTCCGCCGATAGCAATTCGCTCGGGGTCAAATCCCTCGTTGACAAGCCAGCGATAGCAGTTGGTAGCATCGTCTACTGCTGCAGGAAATGGATCCTCCGGTGCGAGTCGGTAGTCAACCATCAGGACGCGCATTCCACCGGCCTCCGACAGACGCCAGGCAATATCCCGATGACTGTCCGGTCCACCCATGGCATAACCACCACCATGTAGATAGACGAGCACCCTGTTTTGATCGATCCCCTCTACCGTGACCCACTCGCAGGGAACACCGTTTAATTTCTGCGGTGTTGATGAGACCTTATCCGGAATCGCACCACTTAGCTGCGCCGAATTCGCCATGGTTTTACGAAATGCGGTCACGGCTTCGACAGTGCCATCCAGGGCATCAAACTGCTTCTTAACGGTCAGCTTCATAATGAAGCCAAGAAGTGATGCTCTAATACTCATATAAGCCTTCTCCTGCACACGTGCGAAATCGTATAGGATTTATCTCTGTTTTCAGACAGGGAACAGTAACTACTCATCTTCTGCCATGTGGCTATCACTCACAGGATTACCATTTTCATCAACAACAGGATTACCATCCTCATCAATGCTTACATCCTGGAATTGCAGCTCATGCAGTGTGTAGTAGATACCCTTCAGTGCCAGCAATTCATCATGGGTGCCGAACTCTCTAACAATACCGTTATGTAGCACGAGCACCTTGTCAGCTTCCTGGATGGTCTGCAGACGATGAGCGATCAGTATTGAGGTACGACCCACTATCAGTTTTCGCAAACCGTCCTGAATTAAAATCTCTGTCTCTGTATCAATGCTGGCTGTTGCCTCGTCGAGTACCAGAATCTCAGGATCCGCCGCCAGAACCCGTGCGAAAGCCAGCAACTGCCTCTGTCCCTGAGACAGGTTTGCCCCTCGTTCTACCAGTTCAGTGTCATAGCCTGCCGGTAATTCTGAAATAAAGCCATCAGCATTGACAGTCTTTGCCGCTTCAATTGCATGTTCTCTGCTGATGTTCTCGTTTCCGAGTACGATATTATCAAGGATTGTCCCTGAAAAAATGTGAAAGTCCTGTAATACCACGCCGATCCGACGACGAATATCACGACTGTGTAAATCGTTAAGGTCGATATCATCAAGGAAAATCATGCCCCGTTTGAAATCATAAAACCTGCCCAACAGACGAATCATGGTACTTTTTCCGGAACCCGTCGGACCGACAATTGCCAGTTTCTGCCCTGCTTCGATAGACACTGAGACGTCTTTTAAGATCGGGATATCTGGTGTGTAGCCAAAATCCACATGACGAAACTCGACCTTTCCATTTAATCGTTGCGGTAACTGCACAGGCTTCTCGGGTTCATGAATCTGCTCGTCCCAGTCGAGCGCCTGGAATATCCTCTCACCACTGGCCATGGCTCTAAACAGCACGTTCAGTTGTTCGCCCAGCATGACGACCGGTGTAAACAGCATGTTCATGAAACGGGTGAATAGAATCACACCACCGAGGCTCATCTCTTGCTGGACGACCTCTCCTCCCCCATACCATATGATCACACCAAGGCCGATCGACGCCAGGCTATCGTTAAACGCCCCATAGAGAGTTGAAAGATTGATGGAGCGATACTCATAGCGTCGATTAGATTTGTTGATTCGAGTATAGATATCCAGATTCCGGTCCTGTCGCTCACTTAGCTGCACCACCTGCATGCCTGAAAGATTCTCCTGCAGATTCTGATTTAGTTCCGAAACACTGTTCCGCACCAGCCTGAATATTTCCCTCGTTGCACGACGAAAGAAGAATGTCGCTATGCCAACCACCGGTACCAGCGTTAGCAGTACCAGTGTGAGTTCGACGCTTGTCGAGAGCATAATGGTTAGCGCGACGAAGAACGGCACAAATTCACCAATCAGGCCGCCCATCCCTCGTAGCATCTCGTACAGTGCTTCGATATCGTTTGTGACTCTCGTCATGATTCGACCTATAGGAACCCTGTCGTAGAAGGAGTTCGGCCGGGTTTCCATATGAGCAAACAGATCTTGTCTCAGATCCCGCAGACCCTTGACAATAGTGCTGACCAAAGTGAGTCGATGGAAGTGGCCTGTCACGGAGAAGATCAACATGAAACAGAAAAAAAGTATTCCGGCACTGTAGATGGGTTCGATAGAAAGCTGTGTTGTGACCCATTTGGTCAACTCAATCATACCCAGATCAGGCATGTTGCTGTCTGCTTCACCAATAATGACGTAGTCAACCAGCACCCGACTGATAATGATCTCCATGATGACGGCAAAAAAACTAGTGATAAGAATCAATACCGCACTTAACAGCAATCTGAGTTTGTAGGGATTAAGCCAGCGCCAGATTCGACCCAGCATATGCATATTCAGAACAGCACCGGACAACTCCGCGTCGAACATGGCGTAATTTCTTTGTGCTGACTGATTCGATTCACTCATGCTCTAGTTACACCGGTGACAGTTGAATATCTTCATCATCTTCATTATCCAGTTCATCTTTCCCTGCATCCTTACCACCCTGAATCTGCACTCGCTCGAGTTCAGCATAGATTCCCTCCAGACGCAGCAGTTCCTCATGGGTTCCCATTTCTGCAATCCTGCCCTCTGCCAGCACAATGATCCGATCTGAATGGCGCAAGGTAGAGACTCGATGTGAGACCAGGATGGTTGTCTTGTTTCGTCGCATCGATTTGAGACGACTTAGAATATGTTCTTCGGTTTCTGTATCAACGCTGCTAAAGCAGTCATCCAGGATTAAAACCGGCGCGTGTCTAATCAACCCTCTGGCCAGGGTTGCTCTTTGTTTCTGACCACCGGATAAGGTGACGCCTCGCTCTCCTACCAGAGTCTCCATCTGATTCGGGAACTCACGGATGGTTTCTCTGAGCGCAGCGGCTTCGGCGGAATCCCAGATGACGTCCAGTTCTCTTTCTGGATCGTCATAACTGATGTTTGACTTCAACGGTTCGCCAAACAGAAAAGGATCCTGCAAAACCTGTGCGATCTGGGCTCTTAACTGTGCCAATGGATAATCACGAGCATCATATCCGTCGATAAATAACTGACCTCGATTGGTATCCAGCATGCGTGTGAACTGTTTTAACAGGGTGGATTTTCCGGAACCGATCCTGCCGACGATACCAATGGACTCGCCGACGTCGATATCAAGATTGACGTTGGAGAGTACCTGCTTTTCTGTTCGCGGATAGGTATAGCTAAGGTCTCGGATTTCGAATCGACCTTTGATCATATCCGGCGTGTTCTGACTGGGATTGTCTTCGATTTCAGGGACGGCATCAAAAATCTCGTAAAGGCGGTCGGTGGCAACTACCGCACGCTGTACAATTGTCACAAATATACCGGCCATTCTTATTGGCTGTAACAACATACTCAAACAGGCCAGGAAAAACACCAGGTCACCAACCGTCATCTCACCATTCAATACCAGACTACCGCCATAAATTATGATCAACAGCTGTGCAGCCGAGGCAAACAAAGGCATCCAGGCCTGCATCAGTGAGTTAATTCTGGCCTGAGCATAAAATGCTGCTGCATAGTCATTATTTGTCTCCCAGAATCGTTTGATTTCGTTCTCTTCTTGGGCCTGGGCCTGTACGGTACGAATCCCGGACAGGTTCTCCTGGGTGTGAGCTGCAAGTGCGGAGAGACCTTCCTGTACGGCACGTGAGGTGACGGCAAGTTTCCTCGCAGCGTGTTTTGCATACAGGAAAATAACGGGTAATGCCGGTAATATGAGTAAGGTCATGGTGACGGATTTCACGAGCATGAAACTGATCGCATAGAAAGGTGCGTAGATCATGATGACGAACATAAAGGCACCGAAGGAAATCAACCGCTGGATTAAGCCAATATCCTGAATAGCCCGGGTCATGATGTCACCAACCCCCATACGCGCAAAGAAGTCGCTGCCTTGTTTTTGAACGGTCGCAAACAACCTTTGCCGTAAATCGAAGGATATGGCAATGCTGGCTCTGCGTACGGCTCTTCTGGCGTGCACCACAAAAATCATTCGCAGCACCACACAGACAACGATGCCCAGCGAAATTGTAGCCACGCTGTATTCGGATGGTTCGTTTCTGATTACTGCCCCTATTCCATCGATTCCTTTCGCCACCAGGAAGAGAGCACTAATCTCAAAGAAACGGGCAACAAAGAATGTTGCGAAGCCTGAAAATATCTGAAAGGCATAGACACGGACGAACGGGAAAACACGGCGTAAAGACTTCAAACAATTCGCTGACAGTGAAAGAACCTCATATCTTTACACAATTGCCAGTTCACGGAAAGCACCTAACCCCTTCACCCTTATGTATAATGCCGATTCGCCGGAGAAAGCCACGACATTATGACAATCGAAAGCAACGGGGCTGCCGACCCAGAATCGATAGCAAATCCACTGATTTTTGGCAGCCTGGTCCTCAGTCTTGCGTTCACCAGTGGCTTTATCATCATGTCAATTGAACTGCTTGGCGGACGCATTCTGGCACCCTACTTCGGCAGCAGCATCTATGTCTGGGGCAGCATCATTACAGTATTTATGATGTCACTCTCGATTGGTTATCTGCTCGGAGGAAGGCTATCACTTCTTGATCCCAACCTGGCCCGATACGGAAGTTTTTATGCGGGTGCTGCAGTGACATTGCTGCCTACTATCTTCTTTGGCAGCGATATTATGGATGCGGTATTTCTCAGAGTCGAAGATCCTCGCTACGGGTCACTGCTGGCTAGCATGCTGCTATTTTTTCTGCCCACAGCCGTGCTGGGTATGATCGCCCCCTACTCAGTCAGATTGTTAGTTGAGCGTGCCCAGGATAGCGGCAACATAGCCGGGTCACTCTACTTCGTCTCGACACTAGGCAGTGCCCTTGGAACTCTGGCCACCTCTTTCTATCTGATACTCTGGTTTGAGGTAAACCAGATTCTGCTGACAATGGTCGGTGTACTATTCATATCTGCAACCTGCGCTTTGATTGGAGATCGTTACCTTAGAACAGGATTGCCTATCTAGTGCGGCGTCTGGTCTTTATCCTTTTTTGCTTACTGGCATTGCCCGCCCCGGCAAAAGACATCCACAAGGAGAAGTCACTATATCGTAACATCATCGTAAAAGAACAATCCGGCCGGCGCTGCCTTGTCTTTACGGTTAAACGTGGTGATCGCAACCAGACCTGTATGGATTTGAGTAACCCTAAAAGATTGGTCTTTCCCTATGTGCGAATGACGCTGGGAGGTCTGTTGCTGAATACAGAACCACAGAAAATTCTGATCATTGGCCTGGGAGGGGGGTCAATTCCCACCGCACTAACCGAGTTATTTCCAAGGGCTCAGATCGACGTGGTTGAAATCGATGATGCCGTCCTCAGAGTTGCTAAGGAGTACTTTAACTTCAGTGAATCTGACCAGATGAAGGTACATGTTGCCGATGCAAGAGTCTTTATTCGACGCGCCAGTCTTCAGAAAAAGAAGTATGACTATATTATTCTCGATGCCTTTACGGGTGATTACATCCCGGAACATCTGATGACGATAGAGTTTCTTGAAGAAACCAAGCAGCTTTTAGCAGAATCCGGCGTTCTCACTGCCAATACATTCTCAACCAGCCAGCTTTACGATCATGAATCCGTCACCTACCAAAAAGTTTTTGGAGACTTTCTGAACTTCAAGATGCCGAACACCGGCAACAGAGTGATCCTGACAAGTTCAGGTCGGCTGCCAAGTCAGTTCGAACTTCGCAGCAGAGCCAAACGTTTTAGTGCACGACTTCATACCTACGATGTCGACATCGAACGATTCCCAAACTATATGAATCGCGACAAGGACTGGGATGCCACAAAACGACCCCTGACCGACCAATTTAACCCCGCTAATTTGCTACAAGGTGACTCATACTAGGCAAGACGACCAATCCAGTCCGTCATATGCAAAGCATCAGAAACTAGGCACTTGATCAGCTAAATTCAATCTACACATCGACCGGAGAAACTGCTGACAAAAAAAATTCTCGCTGCCGTCATGGATGCCCAATAGCTGATTCCCACATTTGACCGAATCGCTGCGTTAATAGAGAGTATCGACAAAACAATCGAATACATCGAAGTCGCGATGACCGGAAAGAAAAACCTCTATCAGACGACTTACAATGTACTAAGAGATGAACGAGTCTGTCAGGCGATCCTTTTTTTATGCCCCGCCCAGTAACGATCCTTTAGCAGGCGTTTGTATAACTTACCGGTCGGATGTCTGGGTAGTTCTTCATCAAAGTCAATTGATCGTGGGCACTTGATGTGTGAGATCTGACTCCTGCAAAACTCAATCAGTTCTTCTTCGAGTTCCGGACCCGCTTCAGAGAAATCTTTCGGCTGAACAACGGCTTTAACTTCCTCGCCAAAGTCACTATTTGGGACACCAAAGACAGCAACGTCCATTACCTTCGGGTGAATGACCAGGATATTTTCAGTTTCCTGAGGATAGATATTCACGCCACCAGAGATGATCATGTAGCTCTTGCGGTCGGTTAGATACAGATAGTCTTCCTCATCAACATAACCAACGTCACCCAGCGTAGTCCAGCCTTTCGGATGTCTGGATTCGTCGGTCTTCTCTTTGTCGTTGAAGTATTCAAATTCACCGCCACCTTCGAAATAGATGGTACCTACTTCTCCCAGAGGTACTTCTTCACCATTTTCATCGACGATATGTAATGCAGCAGTCAAGGATCGCCCAACTGATCCCCTGTGAGCAAGCCATTCGTCGGAGTTAATCGTCACGAATCCGTTGGCCTCGGTACCAGCATAATACTCAAACAGTACCCTACCCCACCATTCAATCATGTCTTCCTTTACCTTTATTGGGCAAGGGGCCGCCGCGTGAATCGCACACTCTAGGCTTTCAACGTTATAAGCAAGACGAACATCATCATCGAGTTTCAGCATGCGGATGAACATGGTTGGAACCCATTGGCTATGGGTGACCTTGTACCTTTCTATCGCAGATATCGCAGCTTCAGGTTCAAAATGCGACATGATGACACAGGTTATACCGCTCATTAAGAATCCCATGGTAAACGTCAGCGGTGCTGAATGATAAAGAGGTGCAGGAGACAGATAGATGGAATTTTCAGATGCCCCATATAGAGCGGCTATCAGGTTCGCACCCTCATTACCAGCAAACTCACCTTCAGGTAATGGTTTCATAATTCCTTTTGGGCGACCCGTTGTACCCGATGAATACAACATTGACCCGCCGATGCTTTCATCTGCGATTCTTGTTGTCGGCATCTCTGCTATCGCCTCCTCCCAGTTCTCGAATCCGGCAGTTGCTCCATCCAGCATATAATTGTGATCTGGCAGACTAACCTGCAATCTGTCCACCAGGGCTTTCTGATCCTTTGAGGTAATAAACACCTTTGACTGGCAATCCTTGACAATGTACTCGACTTCCTGCTCCTGCAGACGATAGCTGATACACGTAAAATAAAGCCCCGATCGCATGGCGGCCAGACATATCTGCAAATACTTAGGATGGTTCTCCATCAGAATCGCAATATGGTCACCACGCTTTAGGCCGAGTTTCCTGAATAAATGAGCACCCCGATTAGACTCATCCTCCAATTGTTTGAAGGTAATAATCTGACCCGACTCAGCCATGATGTATGCGGGTCTTTCCGGATTCTTCTCAGCTCTTTCACCAGCGTGCATCTGTTTTCTCAACCTCTTTTCAATGAATGGGATATCAGCAAGGCTGAACAATGCCGTGAGGGGCGCCAAAACTCAAGTGGAACCGAATGCAGGAATTGATTGAACCACCGTCACTATCTTTGTTCGGATAGAATGCAGAATACCGGGTTAATAACAATGCAATCAGACAGGTCGGGTATTAAATGTCGCCCGACCAGGGATTATTGGCTTTCTGCTGCTGTCCCCTATCCCTGAGTGCCTGAACTTCAGCTCGTCAGGTCTCCAGTTCAGCAGCGATCAGTCTTTTCAACCTAATGAGAAGCAGGTTACCAGGAACCGCAAGAACCCCTTCCTTTGCTTGTTGGATTCAACGCATGACCCTCATAACCGAGCTGGTGGGAGTAATTTCCACCCATTTACTCACCGTCTGAATAATCTATATATTGTGTTCTGGCACGACGTATGGCACTATATATAGTCGCTGTCTCCATAAATTGTCAACAACAGAGATAGCTCACCAGCGGCTTATCTGCTGGCATTAGAAGGAAAATGCTGCACCCGCTTGCGTGCGACTTTTCAAACAATAATAATCAAAAACCCGCTGTGACCGATTAGGGACGCGTAAATGGATTCAACCGCTCCATCTTCTCAAGATAGTAAACCCAACCTCAAAGCCATTCCCAAATCTGTTAACGAAATCGAATTTCAGGAAACATCTCTGGACATCTGGGAAAGTAAATACTGCCTCAAGACCAAACAGGGAGAACCCGTCGATCAGGATATTGATCAAACCTACAGGCGAGTCGCTGAAGCACTTGCTGAAGTCGAGCCGGAAGAAAAAAGAAAAGGATGGAACGACAAATTTCTCTGGGCCTTACGTCATGGTGTCATTCCAGCAGGAAGGATTATTTCCAACGCTGGAGCACAGGAACACAAACCGGCGACTTCCACGATTAACTGCACAGTATCAGACACCATTCATGACTCGATGAATGACATCCTGAATAAAAATGTTGAAGCAGGTCTGACGCTCAAAGCAGGATGCGGTATTGGCTACGAGTTTTCTACCTTACGCCCGAAAGGCGCCTACGTTACTGGTGCGGGAGCATATACCTCAGGCCCGCTTTCATTTATGGACATCTATGACAAGACCTGTTTTACCGTTTCTTCTGCCGGTGGTCGTCGTGGTGCCCAGATGGCAACATTTGAAGTTGGACATCCAGATGTACTCGAGTTCATTCGTGCAAAAAGAGAAGACGGCAGACTGCGACAATTCAATCTCTCTCTGTTAATCACCCAGGGATTCATGGAAGCCGTCAAACATAACAGTGACTGGCCATTGAGCTTCCCTCTGACACAAGAGGAAGTCGATACAGACAACATTGATCTCAAAGATCCCCATCAGGTGCTCTGGCGGGAATTCCCGGTCAAGGACCAGTATGTCCAGAATGACGCGGGCCTTGTCGCCTGCAGAATCACGAAAACGATCAGGGCGCAGAGACTCTGGGACATGATCATGTCCTCAACCTATGACTTTGCCGAACCTGGATTCATCCTGATTGACAATGTCAATGAGATGAACAACAACTGGTACTGTGAAGACATTCGTGCAACCAATCCCTGTGGAGAACAGCCGCTACCCCCCTATGGAAGTTGCCTGCTGGGCTCGATCAATCTCTGCCGATTCGTCGAGAATCCCTTCTCTGCAGACGCTAAATTTAACTGGAAAGAATTTCGTGAGGTTGTCTCGGTATTCAGCCGAATGTTGGACAATGTGGTTGAAATCAATGGTCTGCCACTTGAAAAACAACGTGAAGAAATCATGAGGAAACGCCGACACGGTATGGGATACCTTGGACTTGGATCGACTATCACGATGCTCGGAATGTCTTATGGAGACAAGGAATCAGTCACATTTACTGAGGACGTCACACGAGAACTGGCTATCGTCGGCTGGCAGGCCGGACTCGAACTGGCAAAAGAAAAAGGTCCTGCTCCTATCATGGACGAGGATTTCGAGATCACCGGTGAAATGCTTCGGCTGAGACCGGAGATGGAGGAAGATGGCATAAAGCTTGGCGACAGGATCAAAGGTAAAGTGCTGCACACCCGATACAGTCGGTATATGCAGAAGATAGCAGCAGTGAATCCAGACCTGGTTAACGAGATGGCAGACGTCGGCTGCAGATACACCCACCATAGTTCAATAGCCCCGACAGGTACCATATCACTATCGTTAGCGAACAATGCCAGCAACGGCATTGAACCTAGTTTTGCCCATCACTATTCCCGCAATGTGATACGCGAAGGCAAGAAGTCCAAGGAAAAAGTAGATGTATACTCTTTCGAGCTCCTGGCTTATCGAGCCATGGTTAACCAAACGGCTGTACCTTTCAGCGACGATGCAGAGGCTCAACTTCCGGACTACTTCAGAACCGCTGATGATATCAGTCCAATTAATCATGTTGATATACAGGCCGCGGCCCAGAAATGGATAGATTCTTCTATCTCCAAAACTGCGAATGTGCCTACGGACTATCCTTTCGAGGATTTCAAAGACATCTATCTCTATGCCTACGAACAAGGACTAAAGGGCTGCACCACGTTCAGATTCAATCCTGAAGCGTTCCAGGGTGTTCTCGTGAAGGAAGCTGATCTTGAGAATACAACCTACCAGTTCACGCTCGAAGATGGCAGCATAGTCGAAGTTAAAGGTAACGAAGAAATCGAATATGACGATGAGATGCATACTGCCGCAAATCTGTTCGACGCGTTAAAGGAAGGATATTACGGTAAATTCTAGGCAACACTCTGAATACATTTGAGATGAACTGGAAAGAACGACGGACACGACCATGACTACCAAAATAAGCAGCAAAATCGTTAGTTACAATATCAAAAAGGAAGAAGAAGAAAAGGAGCGCCTGACTGACCTAAGAGAGGTCATGCATGAGGAGATCAAGCGACCGGAAGAATTAAAGGGTTATACCTACAAAATCAAAACGCCCCTTAGTGACCACGCTCTCTATATCACCATTAACAACATTGTTCTTAATTTTGACACTGAACATGAACAGGAATATCCATTTGAGATATTCATTAACTCCAAGAACATGGAGCATTTTCAGTGGGTTCTTGCACTGACGCGGGTAATCAGTGCCGTATTCCGGAAAGGAGGTGATACAACTTTCATGGTTGATGAGCTAAAGCAGGTCTTTGATCCGCAGGGTGGATACTTTAAAAAGGGTGGACGTTTCATGCCTTCACTGGTAGCTGAAATCGGTGAAGTACTCGAGACTCATATGAAGAAAAGCGGCCTGATTCAGGAAGAGGAACTGAGCGACGAGCACAAGGAATTGATTGCTGAGAAACGAGCTGCACTGGAGAATGGTGCGGCAAATGCCGAAGATCCGGGGGAAGTCGCCGGATATCCTCCCGGCGCGCAAATGTGCAAGAAATGTAATACCCAGGCGATGGTTCTGATGGATGGTTGCATGACCTGTCTTGCCTGCGGCGATTCAAAGTGCGCTTAATCTGCCTGGTTGCATATCCGAAAAAGAACATTCTTGTATAATTTAATACCCGACCTGAATTTGAGAATCCATGAGAAGTTATCTAGATCAGTTGCAACAGATACTGGACACAGGCACACGCCGAACGGACCGCACGGGTGTCGGTACAATCTCCCTGTTTGGCCTGCAGGCTCGATACAACATGCAGGATGGATTCCCGGCGGTGACGACCAAGAAGCTCGTTTGGAAATCAATGGTTTCAGAACTGCTCTGGTTCGTTTCCGGCAGCGGGAATATTCTTGATCTCAAAAACATCTACAAATATAACAAGCTCTGGGATCTTAACTACGAAGAGTATCTGAAACGCAGAGGACTGGGTGCCAACGACGGAGATATGGGGCGAGTCTACGGTCAGCAATGGCGCCATTGGAAAACCGCAGATGGAAAAGAAGTCGATCAGCTTCAGGATGCCATCACTCTTATCGCAAATAATCCCGACTCAAGAAGAATTATCGTCAACGCATGGAATCCCGGTGAAGCTGACCCTGAAGACGTTTCATTGCCACCCTGCCACTCCTTCTTTCAGTTCTATATTGCAGATAGCAGGCTGTCTTTGCAGATGTACCAGCGTTCTGCGGATATGTTCCTGGGTGTTCCTCTTAACATTGCAAGCTATTCCTTGCTGTTACATATGATAGCCAAACTCACCGGTCTCATACCGTGGGAATTCATCCACACCATAGGGGACTCGCATATTTATCTCGATGCAATAGATCAGTGCGAACAGCAGCTGACGAGAGAACCACTACCCCTGCCAAGACTTAGCCTCATTGATCGCGACCAGCAGAATATTGACGACTTCAAAATGGATGATTTTGAACTGATCGACTATCGCTGTCATGAAGCAATCAAAGCCAGGATGGCCGTCTGAGAACAGAACCTGATTATTCAAGTGGTCATATATGGCACAGAAGACTCGCGCTAAATCACTTCGGGAACTCAATCAGCTCTTTGCAGCAATGATGACACCGGAAGAGCTGAATCAGGGATTGAGCATTAAACTCCGATTTGATGATGTTGTAATCACGCCTTTTTCAAAAAGTGGTACAACCTGGCTACAGCAGATCGTCCATACCCTGCGAACCCGGGGAGACATGGACTTTGATGATATTTCGCGCGTTATTCCCTGGATAGAAACGAGTCCTGCACTCGGTATTGACCTCGACGTCGAACAACGGGCTAATCCCCGTGCATTCAAAAGCCACTTGGAATATGAGCAAATACCGAAGGGTGGTAAATACATAAACGCTGTCCGCAACCCTGAAGATGCACTTTACTCCGCACACAAGTTCTTTGAAGGCTGGTTTTTGGAACCCGGCACAGTCGGCCTGGAGGAATTCGCTCGCGAGCGTTTCATCAAGCCCGGTGGTTACTGGCGGCATCTCAGATCCTGGTGGCAACAAAGAAATAAACACTATGTGCTGTTCCTTGCCTATGAGCACATGAAACAGGATCTTGATGAGACCATTCGCCGGGTCGCTGAGTTTATCGATATACCCCTGGATGAAGATCTGCTTGACCTCACTCTGACCCATGCATCACTGCCTTTCATGCTTCGTCATCGGGACCGATTCGACGATGCACTCATGCGCCAACTGAGTGAACAAAGATGTGATTTGCCATCAGGTAGTGACAGTTCCAAGGTACGACAAGGTCAGATTGACGGGCATGTCCTTAGCGCAGAGCTGCTGAGAGATCTTAACGAAGTCTGGCAGAAAGAAATCACTGAACCCCTGGGATTCGAGAACTATCAGGCCCTGCTTGATGAACTGGCTGACAATTAATAGTGATCGAGCACAGCCGAGCCACTAACATCTCACCTGAGATCCACGCTGACACGACAAAGTCGTGGCAGAAACCGGTCGCCTCAGGCTAAACTATCTCCGACGTTTTAAACGGGAGGCATTATGCAGGTATTCGAAATGGTCGTTGCAATTGTGGTTGTGTCCTGCATTGCTGGTGTAACCAACAACTTCATCAAAATGAGGAAGTCTGAGCAGAACAGTCATCTCGATCCTGAGACCCTGGATAGAATTCACCTGTTGGAAGAACGTGTTCAGGTGCTTGAGAGAGTCATTACCGATGATCGAGAACATCTGAAACGGCAAATCGATGGGCTTGGTGGTGACTAGTTGCAGATTGATCTTCCGGTATACATCTATACCTTCAGTAGTCGGGAAATGTCCCATTAGCAGAACAAAAAAACCCGGATAGCAACAAAGCTTTCCGGGTTTTCATTTTGGTCAATGACTCAGACTATTGTATGATCCCTGTAGTCGCTAATCACCACCGAATGAATAGCGAATATCAATTCCCCAGTATCTCGGAGCCAGGTAAGAACCGGTTTGACGCCAGTTGGATCCTTCGCCACTGTTACCCACGCTCCGAACATTAGATTCATCCGTGACGTTGTTGATGAAAGCCCTGACTCTCAAGGTATTCTCCAGATTATTCCAGGTGAGACTCATATCGCTCCTGAATCGATCGGGAATCTTATCCAGTTCATACTCATATCCATTCGCATATTGCTCTCCGGTATAGGAATAGCTCACAAAAAAGCTGAAGTGGCCATAATCCACTGGCCAGTTATAGGAACCCCAGACGGCGTACTTGTTCTTCGGGATTCCCTTCAGCTGCTGACCTTTCGCGTTCACGATGAACATATCCTGATACTGGGTGTCTATCGTTCTTGTGTCACCATTATCATCTGTTACGACAAGCTCGGTACATCCTGGGGTCTGGAATATTGGGTTTAGTACCGCACACCCATTTTCTGGCAATGTAATACCCGAAGCCTCACCAAACAACGATCTAGGATGCTCCTGGTCATAGTTGATCGCCAGAGAGTAGCTTTCTGAGTATTCCGTCTTGGTGTAGCTGTAGTTACCACCAAGCATAATGCGATCAGTCGGCAACCACAAAGCTTCAATTTCAAATCCTGAATTACGCGCCCCAGGGGCAGTCTGGACGATGTTAACTGTGTCCTGTCTTGCGTCGTCAAAGACATTGACCTGATCCTGGTAGTTTTCGTAATCATAGGTATACAGCGCCATGGCCACCTGCAAGCTATTGTCAAAGTGCAAACCCTTGTACCCAATCTCATAAGCCGTCACAGCTTCTGAATCATACGTGGCTGGCCGTAGACCGCTGCCGGACTCACCAATTTTCGCATCCAGAACACCCAAAGAATATCCACCTGCTCGATACCCCGTGGTTACTGAGAAGTACATCAGGATTTCATCGGTTGGGGTCCAGTCCAGGTTAAGGCGGAAATTTGTATCATTCCATTTATCGCTACCCGCGATGTGAGAGCCGAAGCTGATTGGAAAGCCCTGGAGCAACAATGGCGTATCACAGGAATGCTGTTCTTCAAGAGGACATACCGGTGTTAATGTACCGGTCGCTCGATCCCAGGTAGCATTGCCCATGGCAAGATTCACGTAGGCCAGATCTGTCAGACCCGGAGTTACGGGAACTGCAACACCAGCGCCAAATGGATTAATCGGGGCGCCGTCTCCGTCAAACTCTTCAAAAATGCCAAGGCCCTGCAATGCAAGCACTCCGCCCGGTGAAATCATGAAGCCTTCAAGGGTACTTGCGCACTCACCAGCAGGAAATCCAAAACCAATGAAAGCACCGTCAAAGTAACCGCCAACGGCATCTAGTTCTTCACCATACTTGGTCCCAACCTGACATGGCTGGAAGAATGTCGGCGATGTCCAATCCGTAGCGTTGGGGAACGCCAAGCCGTTGTTAAAGGCAGAGAACGCCGTGGTTGCACTACCAAAGCCACCATTGATCACTTCCGCATAACCGCTGATTTGCTCCCGGGCATGGCGCTCGTCTTCTGCATAACGAACACCGAATACCAATGCAAACTCATCGTTAATTTCCCAGGTTGCCTGAGTAAATGCCGCTGTTGCACGGTTGCGTAAGGTGGTCTTGTTTTCGTAATAATCACCGCGTGCATCGCCTTCCCATGAGCCATAACCACTGGTGCCTTCTTCGAAGAATCCCAATGGTGTATGTATTCCCAAACACTGAATGCAATCGCCATTGGCATCAACATCATCAGGAGAATTAGACATGTCAAACGAGTTGATCAAGGTAGTACTGATACCGTCAATGGTTGCCTGTGTGTAGTTTGCACCTCGAACAAATTTGACTGTATCCGCAACGGCGAAATCCTGGTCGCGTATTTCATCAAACAGGTAGATGCCAGAGGTTATAGCCAAATCGTCACGAGGCGTCCAGAACAACTGGATCTCATGAGATTTACTCTGTGTGTCTGCTATAACAATTGATCGGGGTTTGGTGTGCTCGGTATCGCCGAAACCACCCTGAATGTTGAAGGTGTAAATAAAGTCATTAGTGCCAAAAATGTATTTGAGCGACAAATCATCATTGATGTCCCAGTTAACCTCATTTTGACTGGCACGATGCTCAAATGATTCATGGTGGCAGTTTCGAGTCGTATAGGGATACTCGCACTTTCCCGTCCCGTCGTCACGAATAATAAATCGGTCTTTGGGATCATCTGGTGATGCACCTGCAAGCAGTTCCAGACTTGCTGCGTTGTCAAAGGCCTGGTTCACCATATAGGACTCGCCGGCGGAATCAACCCCCGGGCGATTGTAGTCAGCCCAGAGCACCTGACCGTTGTCAGCAGTAAAACTGAACTGACCGGTTCCCTCGGCGACCTGGTGCAATCCATAGGCAAAGTTTTCTGTATTTCTCCAACGATCCTGGATGTTGCCCTCCTGCAGCAGTACACCCGAACCTATCCGTCGGTTTGACTTCCGGTCATTTCCTCTCAGCTCGACCGTGATATCGTCGCTCACGTTCCAAATCAAAGAGAGTGACAAGTTTCTGTCATCAGTCGTGTTTGGGTCTTTTGATCCATCGATACCCTTCTGGTTGCCGTCTCGATCGCGCTTGATCCCAAGCGCGCGAATCGCCAGCTTGTCTTCGATAACTGGACCGGAAACGACACCATAGTATTCACGAGTATTCAGATCTCCCAACTGAACCCTCGCATCCCCGGTCCAATCAAATGTTGGCGACTTGGTAATATAGTTGAGCGCACCGCCGATTGCATTTTTACCATACAAGGTGCCTTGTGGCCCTCTCAGTACCTCGATCCGCTGAACGTCATAAAGCGCGTTCTCTGATGCAGCAATACCAAAATCTGGTGAATAGACACCGTTATAGTAAGTCGCAACGCCCGGATCCCCTCCCAGCGAACGATAGTTTCGACCAACCCCGCGAATCCTGATGTCATAGTCATCCCGCGTTGTCGCCGGAATGTAGTTCACCATATCATCTGCCCCCTGCATGCCGAATTCTTCAATCGCATCGGATGTAAAGGCAGTAATTGCTATAGATGTATCTGAGACTGTGGCTTCAACTTTTTCAGCTGTCACAATCACTTCTTCAATTTGTCGTTCAGCGCCTATTACCGAAGCTGAAAACAAGCTGGCAACACCCAAGATCACTAGGTTGGATTTTTTCTTCGTCATTGCCATAGACAATATCCCCCGATTTTTTGAACAGTTCCGACTGGAACCGATAAATCTCCCTATAAATAATTCCGGTCTTTGTTTAATCCTGAACAGCCCAAGACTGCAGGATGAAACTAAACTACCCTCCCCCAATATAAACCCCTAAACCGCACAGCCTTCGCAACATTTTCTTGCTGAATATCCGACCCGGTTAAAGGCTTCTTTCTGGTGCAGGTATCTTACCTAATGCAGTGATCCCTTTCCACTTTCGGAAAGTCACTATTCGGTCTGCGTTTGAGCCTGTCTCCGGGTAAGAGGTTCGCCTAGCAACAGAAATTTTCTTGTCAATTAAGGGCTCATAAACCGATGAATATTGCTCATGTATTCAATCCTATGAATCCATGTAAACAAAATAAATAGTGAAGGAACCCTGCAAAACATGCCTTCTAGTGTACGATTTACGTACTAGAATGTTCATATTTTCTTCATATTCTCTTCATTTTCTAAGCTTTTTGCGGTATGCTGAGTCTCACAAACAGGGATCAAACCAACATACAGCTGGATATGCGCAGACAAAGAACAATAAATTCCGCCGTTTCTGCCGTTGGTATCGGCATTCATACTGGCAAGAAAGTACGCATCACACTCAATCCTGCACCGGCGAACTCCGGCATCGTTTTTATCCGTAGTGATCTTTCTGACCGACCTCAGGTTCGCGCAACCACCAGCAATGTTTCAAATACGATGCTCGCCACTAGCCTCTCTGAAGATGGTGTCACTGTTTCGTGCGTCGAGCATCTGATGTCAGCACTCTGGTCTCTCGGTATCGATAATCTCCATATTGAAGTGACCAGTGAGGAAGTCCCTATCATGGATGGCAGTGCTGCACCCTTTGTGTATCTGATCAAAAGTTCTGGTATAAGGGAACAAAAGGCCGCCAAGCAATTTGTCAGAATTAAAAAACCAATAGAACTTACATCGGATGATGCGTGCGTCGCTCTCTTGCCCTATGACGGTTTTAAGGCTTCCTATACCTTCGTCTGTGACCACCACGTCTACAATCGCTATCCAAAACACGCCTCTTTGGATTTCTCGGAAACATCTTTCGTCAAAGAAGTGAGTAGAGCGCGGTCGTTCGGTCTAATCAGGGATCTTGATCAGGCCCAGTCAGTAAACAAGTGCCTCGGTTCAAGCCTTGAAAACGCAGTTGGTATTGGCGACTTCAATATCCTCAACGCTGATGGACTTCGATATGAAGATGAGTTTGTGAAACACAAACTGCTCGATGCCATTGGTGATTTATACCTGGCTGGCAATACCATTCTCGGCGAGTTTGTCGGTTACAAATCAGGTCATTGCATGAATAATGAACTCGCCCGCACCTTGCTGGCCAGACCGGACACATGGGAACGGGTCTCTTTCGATGATGAAGCCCGGGAAGTGGTAAAGCCGTTTCTGCAACCTATCGCAGCATAGAACTGAACCCGGTCGCTAGCTACCCAACTTCGCCGCCTCTTCCCTTGCTTTCCTCACCTTCTCGTTGGTCTGATTAAACAGAAGCTCTTGTCGGTTTTTTTGCTCTTCTTCACTTAACTCCTGTTTGCCAAGATCACTGCCCACTTTTCTGCCTGCATAAACCTGTGGTCTCTCGCCGATCTCATCCACCCAGCGTTTTAGGGCAGGATAGCTCTCCCACATCGATTCATCGATCAATCGACCGATAAGAAAAGCCCAGGGCCAGGTAACGATGTCGGCGATGCTGTACTCACTCCCAGCGAGATACTGATTCACTGCGAGCTGCGCATCCATAACCCCTGACAATCGGTCCACTTCACCGACAAATCTTTTCGTGCCGTACTCTAGCTGAGCCGGATCACTCGCTATGTTCTTACCATAGTTCTTGAAGTGATTGGCATTACCCATCATTGGTCCAAGATTCGCCATCTGCCAGTGTACCCACTGCAAAACCCTGTACTTCCCAGCCGTGTCCGCCGGAAGGAACTTCCCTGTTTTCTCTGCCAGATACTCCAGAATGGCACCGGATTCAAAGATCGCCAGTGGATCACCACCAGCGACCGGATCATGATCCACGATCGCTGGCATGCGATTGTTGGGGCTGATTCGCAGGAACTCTGCTTTGAACTGATCACCTCCGCCAATATCAACAGGAATGACGTTGTAGGCTAATCCACATTCTTCTAACATGATGGTGGCTTTCCAGCCGTTTGGTGTTGGCCAGTAATATACGTCGATCATGAAATATTCACCTTTTCTTTTAATGAGCACTGGCCGCCCTGACGGCAGCAGTTGCGAACTCTTTTTGCTGTTTGAAAGAGAGAGATTAATCGGATTGCGCACAAGATGCATTTTTTTGTGGCAGAAGGTGCTTTCGCAGATATCAAAATAGACGTATCCATACCCGAATGGAACTTACTTAGCTGCTCCTACGGGGCACTCTTACGACATTCCACTCCCAGGTTCCTCTTTTCGCTTACTCGCGACTCTCTCATAAAAGGGGCTATTAGCTGCAACTTGTACCTTAAATAAGTGCCAATCTATCTTTACCCTTTTTAGCTCAATCCAACAGCTTCTCCAGTGTTTCCCAACGGTCCATCAGGGAATTGATTCTGGTCTGAACTTCCTCTGCCCTGCCTACCATATCCCGCTGCTCTGGCAGTGGTCTTTGATAAAAATCGTCAGAGGACATCAGTCGATGCAGCCCGGCAAGCGTCTCTTCCTCTACTTCCACTGTTTCAGGCAGGACTAATAACTCACGTTTCAATTTCTGATTTTCTGCCCTCTGCATCTTCCTATCGTCGTGCGATATCGCTGTACTGCTAACGGATCCTGACTGTTTATCTGGCTGACGCCGGACCTCGAAAAACTTACCCCCCTCTCTGATCCAGTCTGAATACCCACCAACAAATTCAACTATCGAACCATGGCCCTCGAAAATCAGCAGACTTGATACCACGTTATCCATAAATGACCGATCATGTGAAACAATCAGCACGGTGCCCTTGAAATCCAGCAGCAGCTCTTCCAGCAACTCGAGGCTTTCAACGTCAAGGTCATTCGTGGGCTCGTCTAACACCAGCAGATTTGCAGGCAAAGAAAACAGGCGTGCCAGCAGCAGTCGATTCTGTTCTCCTCCAGAGAGTGTTCGAATTGGTGCTCTCGATTGATCACCTGAAAACATAAAATTGGCCAGATAACCCACCACATGGATATCTTTGCCACCAATCGAAACGAATTCCCGGCCCTCTGAAATATAGTCTGCCACACTCAGTTCAGGATCCAGTTGATCCCTTTCCTGGTCAAAGTAGGCGACCTCAAGCCTGGTACCTGTTCTTATCTGTCCCTGGTCAACCTCAAGGTCATTCAAAAGCACCTTGATCAGGGTCGATTTGCCGATACCATTGGGACCGATGAGACCGATCCGGTCCTGGCGCTGGACAATCAGACTGAAATCCTCAATGACTGTTTCCTGGTCGAAGGCCTTAGACACATTAATCAGTTCCTTGACAATTTTCCCCGAGGCTATACCCGCATCTATTTCCATTTTCAGGTGTTTTTGCTGTTTGCGCCGCGCCCTTTCTTCGCGAAGCCTCTCAAGGGAACGCACACGTCCCGCATTCCTGGTTCTTCGGGCTTTGATACCTTGCCGGATCCAGCTTTCTTCTTTCTTTAGTTTATCATCAAATCGCTTGTTTCTTTTTTCCTCGACTTCTCTTTGGGCATCACGTCTTGTAACAAATGTGCGATAGTCGCAATCCCATCTAACGACCTTGCCATGGTCAATATCAATAATTGACCTGGCGACCGACTGCATAAGTTGTCGATCGTGGGTAACGAATACTATGGTCCCCTCAAAGGAAAGCAATTGTTCTTCAAGCCACTGAATGGTGGGGATATCCAGGTGATTGGTCGGCTCATCCAGAAGCCAGACATCCGGCTTCGTCACCAACGATTTCGCAATGGCGACCCTTTTAACCCAGCCACCCGACAGTTCTCGCATTGATTTGTCCGGATCAAGATCCATTCGACCCAGAACAGATTCAATATTGTGGTTTATAGACCAGCCATTCGCAGCTTCGATTTTTTCCTGCAGTTGAGATAACCGATCAACATTGCCATCATCTTTGAGATGGTTGGTAAGATGATGATATTCCGTGAGCAATTCACCAATGTCTGCATAGCTTTCGGCAACTGTCTGGAAGACGGACAGATCATTACTGCGAGGCAGTTCCTGCTCAAGGGTTGCACATACCAGATTGTCCTGCCGCCAGATATCACCTTCATCAGGAGGTAGTTCACTCGAGACAAGTCGCATTAAGGTGCTCTTGCCTGCACCGTTTCTTCCAGTCAGGCAGATCCTGTCACCTTTCTCAATCGTCAGATCAGCACTTTCGAGTACGTGATCATTTCCGAACGAGATGCTGACGTTCTTCAACGTGATAATCGGCATATTTTTAACGGAATTTAAATGCCTGACTTCTCAATCAGGTCATCAGATCAATGATGATGTTTCTCTTTATTCTCTCGCAGTTGTCCTTCGGTCGCTTCGGTCTGAAATTTCTGCTTCCAGTCTGAATAGGGCATACCGTAAATAATTTCTCTTGCCCCTTCATAATCCAGGTCAATTCCTTTATCCTCTGCCGCCGCTTGGTACCACTTACTGATACAGTTTCTGCAGAAACCAGCCAGGTTCATCAGATCGATATTCTGTACTTGTTTGTTTTCGTCCAGGTGCTGTACAAGATGTCTGAAGGCGGCTGCCTCAAGTTCCAGTTTTGTTTGGCTATCCATTTAGACACTCGCTGTTAGACTCTGATAAGCGCTACCTTAACTTACAGGCAGGATCAGATTCCAGCACACTTTTTTAAGCTGACTGCTGAAGGCTTCTAAGGCATAAATAATGAGTGATTTTATCATCGGTCAGAAATGGATCAGTAACGCTGAACCAGAACTGGCTATGGGCAGAGTAATACAGCTGACGCACCGAACGATTTCAGTTTTCTTTGATATTTCTTCTGAAGAACGCACCTATGCAAGAGGCCAGGCTCCACTGACCCGGGTTAAATTCAATCGCGGTGACAAGATTGCCACCCAGGATAACGTTGTGATTACCGTTGAATCAGTTTCTGAAAAGGACGGTATCTTTGTTTATCACGGGGATTATCTGGGAACAGACACCATTGTCATGGAGACAGAACTGGACCCTAACGTCCGATTCAGCAAGCCCCAGGATCGCTTGTTCACTTATCAACTTGACGACAACCAATGGTTCAATCTGCGCCATGAAACCCTGCGACATGCCTCCTATCTGTCCAGTGGCAAAAGCAGGGGATTATATGGACCCAGGATTTCGCTTATCCCCCATCAATTATACATCGCCAACGAAGTAGCCGGTCGATTTGCTCCCAGAGTACTGCTTGCGGATGAAGTCGGCCTGGGTAAAACCATCGAAGCTGGTCTGATCGTGCATCAGCAATTGCAGACTGGCCGTGCATCCAGGATTCTGATCATCGTACCCCCTACTCTGGTATTTCAGTGGTTCGTTGAGATGATCCGAAGATTCAACCTTCAATTCACAGTCCTGAATGAAGACCGCTGTCAGCAAATTACTGCAGACAACACAGAAGAAGCGATTCTCGCGGATGAGTTGATAGAGCCATTCAATCCCTTCGAAGCACAGCAGCTAATGCTCTGTTCTCTCGATCTATTCACATCCAATCCTGACAGAATTGAGCAAATGATGGATGCCGAATGGGATCTGGTTGTCGTCGATGAAGCTCATCATCTCCACTGGGCTCCTGAAGATGTCAGCCTGGAATATCAAATTGTAGAGCTTTTCTCAAAGGTCACCAAGGGTCTCCTGCTGCTGACCGCCACACCCGAACAACTTGGCCGAAGCGGGCATTTCGCGAGATTAAAACTTCTGGATCCTGATCGATTTCACGATTATGAGCAATTCATAGAAGAGGAACATCAGTTTGAATATATTGCTGATGCGGCCACAGATCTGCTGCAGGGTGAGCCAGAGGAGAAGAAGGCATCAAGAGAGGCCATCCAGGAACTGTTGCAACTGAGCGCGGACGATACAGACTTAATCAAGGCTCTACTTGATCGACATGGAACAGGCCGGGTTCTTTTCAGAAATGTGCGAAGCACTATTCAGGGGTTTCCAGGCCGCCTGACGTTTCCTCATGCACTCGCGTGTCCCGAAGAATATCGATCCCGGTCAAGTTTCTATCCTGAATCCGAGTCGCCGGATTGGACGCGATTTGATCCTCGTATTTCATGGCTGATTGAACTCATTCAATCCAGACCGAAGGACAAATTTTTACTGATCTGTGCGCACCAGCAAACCGCAATGGATCTCTCGCAACGGTTAACCGAACTCGTTACTAATCGAATCACTGCTTTTCATGAAGGCATGGATCTGATCGCGAGAGATCGTGCCGCAAACTACTTTGCGGAAACAAACCGCGGCGCTCAGGTATTAGTCTGTTCAGAAATAGGTAGTGAGGGAAGGAACTTCCAATTCGCCAGCGATCTCATTCTGTTTGATCTGCCACTCGGTCCAGACCTGTTGGAGCAGCGAATCGGGCGCCTCGACAGAATCGGGCAGAAGAACGACGTCAAGATACATATTCCCTATTTTATCAGCACCCCGGGCGAGCGGTTGTACCGACTCTATGAAGAAGGCCTGTCCCTCTTTTCTGCCCCAAATCCAGCCGCACAGAGTGTCTTCGATGAAATACAGGAGCGGTTGTTATCCAGCGATATCAACAAGCTTATCGAAACGGCTCAACTCCTTAACAGGGAAAGGCAGGAAGCATTAAACAAGGGGCGGGATCGCTTACTCGAACTCAATTCACACCGTCCCGAGATCTCCAGCCTGCTAGTTGAGAACATCACCGAAGCACAAGGTGGATCAGATCTTGAAGCCTATATGGAACAGTCATTTGAGATTTTTGGGCTGGAATCCGAGTACACCAGCGATCATGTTGTTACCATAAAACCAACTGAGAGCATGATAAGGAACGATGCCATCAGCATAGAGACAATGGGACATTATCATTATCCTGAGCTACCAGAGGACGGAATTCGGGTCACCTATGACCGAGATACTGCACTCGCCATGGAAGATGTCGGTTTTTTCAGCTGGGAAAATCCTGTTGTTCAACAGGCCATGGACCTCGCTATTACTGATACTAAAGGTAATAGCACTATGATAGCCGTCAAACATCCTCAGATCAAAGCTGGCGGCCTTTTGGTTGAAGTACTGCATGTAGTGGATTGCGTTGCGCCTGCAGAACTCATGGCAGATCGATATATGCCATCATCAATTATTCGAGCACTGATTACGCCGACACTTGACGATGTGTCAGAAACCATTCGATACCAGCCTTTCACCAATGAATTGCTTGATGTGCCAAAAGAAACTCTATGCCAAATACTGGATAGTCAGGCAGATGGCATAAAGGCAATGACTGACAAGGCCCGGCAGTTTGCACGAGATGAGCTTGAAGAACTGAAGAAGCGAGCACTTTCAGAAATGAACAGGTCGTTGCATCAGGAAATAGGCAGACTTACAGAGTTACAGAAGCTCAACAGTAGTATCAGAGCGGACGAACTCGATCATCTCCATCTCGCATTGGAATCTCTCACTGACGCAATCACCAATTCGGATGTTCGAATGGATGCCATACGAATTATTGTAGCTACCTAGTGTGACAGGAAGATCCACCAGCTATTTATAATCTACCACCCGATTCATGCCGATAATCACTGTGGCAACCAACAGAATTGTTGCTGACAGTAGCAGACGGGAAATTTCGCAGAACCTACAAGTGGATTCAGTTTCTTTCATTCATTCAGTATAGATGCATATAGTCAGATCAAGTCCGATTCAACCTGCCTCACTTCAAGAACTTGAATGTCAAAATTTAAAGCAATACCTGCCAGAGGATGATTGCCATCTACTGTAATGCCATCTTTTTCTACCGATACGACCTTGACTACCTGGGAGTCTGTGCCTGAACCAATCTGAAAGATCATATTCACTTTTATCTCTTCAGCATCAGTCTGAATCATATCCCTGGATATCGTCTTTATCAGTTGTCTTTGAGGCCATCCGTATGCCTCTTCCGGACCAACGGTAACAGAGAACTCATCACCAACCTCACGGCCCACAAATGCCTTTTCTAAGCCAGCAATCATTGAACCGTCACCCTCAACAAATGAAAGCACTTCACCGCCTGCGGACGAATCAACAATCTCATCGGATTCATTCCGAATCGCATAATCGAACTTGTAGTACATTGGCATACTTGAATATCTCTGCTTCATTCTGTTGATATTATATCTGCGCTAGCAATGACTGCCATGAATCTTTTACTCTCGAGTAGTCAACCTGATCCGGAAGCTTGGGTTCGGGTAACTCTCCACCAACAAATTGCCGGTACACATCCAATATCATATCTACCGCGATGCCATCATCCTGATAACGATATTCGGCAGGCACGAATTCTCTGTAAGACAGACCGTCAGGCACAACTGGTATACAGCCTGCCTGCATCGCTTCCAGCACTGCCAAACCCTGAAACTCCTGTTGCGCCGTAGACAGAACCAGGTGGCTCGAATTCAACAAGGCTATATATGAGTCTCTGTCTTCAACAAAACCTTCTTCACCCAACTTGTTCTCACTTCGTAACATCGCGAGAGTTCTTCTGATTTCCACAGGAATCTTTCTAAATGCCTGACCAATCAGGTGGAATTGAAATTCGATGTTGGTGTTTAACAGTTTGCGGACCAGCATTTCGAGCCTCACGACCCCCTTGTCTTGTTCCCATCGATGATTCCAGACCATACTGAAAACTGGTGATGTCTGTGCAGGTGATGCTGTCTGAGGTCTGAGTGCAACCGCGATGACCAGACTTTTATTATCCAGGGATGCCACGATCTCTGGCGGAACACCGTCAGGCATCCTGGCAAGCAGATCATCTACCCCACCAAGAAAAGTATCCTTATTGAAATTTGAATTAAATACCAGCCGATCGGCTGCTATGGCACTATACAGACTCGTGATCTGTCTCTCTAACAAATGCGCTGAAGCACCTGTAACAGGGTACGCGAATTGATTCTCATGAAAATACAAAATTGCCGGTACGTTCTGCAACGATGGACACATTCCCTTTAAAGCTGACAAATCGGTCATCGAAGTTGCGATTACAAGGTCGTACTCCTCCCTCAGACTTATGTCATGCGACAGAGTCAAACTGTTACCACGAAATCGCCAGCTGAAGTACCTAGGGGCCAGAGTTACAGTAACAACTTGATGGCCAGCCAGCTGTTCATCAAGCCCTTCACGCCAATACTGGTGACTTAGAGCATCATAAGGTGACAACAGCAGAATTCTCATTTATGTATTTTTCGATGGAGTTGACCGTTATGGTACCGGTATTCCCGTTGCTTCTGTAGAATATCGACCTCTCTAACATAACTAGTCGGCCTTGAGGTAATCATGACCGGAATTGTAATCATTGGTGCTGGTCAGGGAGCTGGCCAGGCAGCAGCTAACTTTCGTCAAGCTGGCTATGAGGGCGAACTAATGATCCTGGGAGAAGAACCCTTTCCTCCCTATCAAAGACCACCTCTTTCAAAGCAGTATCTGTCCGGCGAGATGCCATTGGAGAAGATTTTTGTTCGAGCCGAGAAATTCTACGCAGATCAGAATATCGAATTACGAACCAATACCCGAGTGATTTCCATTGATCCCGATTCGAAAACAATCGAGACCGCGTCCGGGGAGAAGATTGGATATGAGAAACTTTTAATCGCAACAGGCAGCCGCCCTCGCACCCTCGACGTTGAAGGCAGTGAGCTGACGGGTATTCACTACCTGCGTACCCTTTCTGATGTCGATGCCATCAGAGATGCCATGACAACTGCCGCTAACCTCGTAATTGTCGGTGGTGGTTACATTGGGCTGGAATTTGCGTCGGTCGCTGTCGCTGCGGGCCTCAACGTCACACTGGTGGAAATGGAACAGCGAATTCTCCAGCGAGTCACAACTGAAGAGATGAGCGACTACTACCATAGGCTGCATACTGAACGAGGACTGAACATTCTCACTAACACAACCGTAAGTGGATTTACCGGATATGATCATGTTTCAAAAGTGCACTGCTCTGACTCAAGTATCGATGCAGACCTTGTAATCGTCGGAATTGGTATTCTACCCAACATTGAACTGGCTGAAGATGCCGGGATTGAATGTGACAATGGAATCCTGGTTGATACTCACTGCAGGACTTCGGTCGAAGACGTATATGCGATAGGAGACTGTACCAATCACCAAAACTCACTTTTGAATCGCAGGCTGCGGCTCGAATCAGTACCGAATGCCATGGAGGCTGCAAGGGTTGCCGTATCCAATATGCTGGGAGTAGAAAAAGATTATTCTGCAGTTCCGTGGTTCTGGTCGGATCAATACGATCTAAAGCTGCAGATGGTTGGGTTTTCATCTGAAGGTGATACTCAGATTCTGAGAGGAGACAAGGAGAAGAACCAATTTGCCGTTTTCTATCTGAAAGATGGCGCTGTAGTCGCTGTCGACGCGGTGAATAGTCCAAGGGAATTCATAGTCTGTAAACAACTCTATGGGAAAACTGTGAGTCCTGACAGGCTGGCTGATCTAGAAACAGATCTTAAATCACTACTCACTCAAGTGTGATGACCGGCTCAGAGATGAAGTGGAATAATCCTAGCCCGGACCCTTGACGATACACTTGATTCAATTGCATTGCAGAACATCCTTGTCTTTTAAATTGACCTCGTCAGATTTTTTACCGTTGGCGCAGGTCCCATTGGCAGGGTAATTCAAGCGAGCGTGTTTATAATCAATCGCTGTCATATGGTAGGGATGAAACAATGCTACTGCGTTTACATCATGCTACTGCGTTTACATATTGTTACGGCATACTTCTGGGCAGGCATGATTGTGGTAGAGACCTTTATCGGGCTGCTGGCAAAAGAAGGTTCGGAACAGGAACTACAATTTGTTGACCCAGCCCGCGGCAATACTCTCATCCTCGATTTTACCTGGCACTTCAACGGCCATAATAATGGCGTATGACTCATGTACTTTCTCTCGTTGATCTGGCCAGGCAGTCGAGACCCTCTGGTAGACGACAACATGTGCCGCGTTGAGAAAGTAAATGCTGCCCTTGATATCGATGCTGCGCCTGGCCAGATCATCGGGCATAGGGCGCCTGGTCCGTGATAGTCTCGCCGCACCTCTCTTTCAGGAATAGATCGAAATAGGTGCGAGCAGGTTAACTAACCGCGTCTTCAGAAATGTTATCAGGGGGTGGCTGGCCCAAAGGCGGCCGATTTGATTCTATCGCAGGAATCTCAGAGTCGCGTGTCAGCGACTCGAAGGGAAATGTACCCAATTCTGCAGGTCGATGTCTTGACCGCACGTTGGGAATTAAATTTTGCTCTCACCTCACTCGCAACTGGAACGCGAGAATACCACCGATCAGCATGGGGATCGCGAATATCAGAAAGTTATCTGTAGTAGAAAGACCGCCGGCGATCATGTAACCGGCAATTCCCGGACCAATGACTGCGCCAAACCGCCCAAGACCAATAGCCCAGCCCACACCGGTACTACGGATTTCAATAGGATAAATTTTAGCTGCGACAGCATACATACCGGTATAGCCCCCCTGAAGGGAGAATCCGATAACAAAAATTAGGATCATCAGTATTAGCTGGCCTGCGTCAAACGATGCTGCCGCGGCAAATACCCACATAAGAACAGCAGAAATCACGGTAAAAATTGTAATGAGCGAGGAGAGCATCCATCGGGAAGCCAGGTACCCCAGGGTAATGATGCCGAGTACGCCACCGAAATTGAAAACGGAGAAGGCCATGTTCCCCACTTCTGGAGCGTAGCCTAGATTAATAAACAGCTTGGGTACCCAGCTCATCAGAAAATAGAGGGTGCTAATACACAGGAAAAAGGACATCCACAGGATAAGGGTTGAGCGCCTAAGCTCGGGTGTTAGCAGAGAAAACATCTTCTCGAGAATATTCTGGCGATCGGCTTCAAAAATGCTTCCTTTTTCGTCGATGGCTGGCAGGGCGGAAAGGGTTTCGCGAGATAACCTGGTCAACGTCGCATTGACTTTGTTGAGGGCACCTTCTGGCTGCTTTTTACAGAGGAATTGAAGGGATTCAGGGATCAGCAAGAATGCCACCAGGGCGAGCCCAATGGTAATACTGCCACCTGCGATAAACATCCCCTGCCAGCCGAAATCGGGCACAACACTGCTGGCAACAAGACCAGTCATCATTGCGCCTAAGGGATAGCCAGCGGTTACTGCCGTTACAGAAAGTGCGCGAAACCGCTCTGGGCTATATTCGGCGGCAAGTGTCGCAACGCTGGCCAGCATGGCGCCGGCGCCCAGTCCGCTGACAAACCTGAGAGCAATCAGCATGATTAGACTATTGGCCCAGGCCGTCATGAGAACCGTGCTGCCGACCAGAAGCAAGCTCAGGATGATCATCGTGCGACGACCAATAACATCTGAAAGTGAGGCGAGGAACATGGCCCCCAGCATCATGCCGGCCAGCGAAAAGCTGAATACCAGACCTAGTTTATCAGCGCCCAGTTGCATGTCCTCACCGATTTGATGCACAGTCACGGCCATGGCTGTGATGTCGAAACCATCGACCATGTTAAAGATAAGGCAAAGTAAGACGATGAGGATCTGTTGGTAGGAAATCCTGCCGCGATCAATCAGCTCAGCGATATTGTTGGTATGGCTTGTCATTCTTCTTCATCCCACTCTACGTAGAGAAATGATGGTCCCCTGAAAGTAATGTTGCAAGTAAATGAAAGTTGCTGGTCGGGGACCAGTCGAATACCAGGGATGCGCCGGGTCAGCGTTTCGATGGCGATCTGCCCTTCCAGTCGTGCCAACCTGGCGCCAAGACAGAGATGAATCCCGTGACTGAACACAGGAACCATTAACGCCCTATTCTGAGAAACCTGCAAGTGTGATTTGCCTGCAAGTGTGATTTGCCTGCAAGTGTGATTTGATAGCTACAGGCCCGGCCTTGATCGTTTAAGGACGCACATCTTATTACGCACATCTTATAAAGTTATAAGTTATTAATTTATTGAATTTTTATGCAAGAAAACTACTCCTTCTCAAGGCAACCTGCGTGACCGCATCGGATCGACCACCCTTGAATTGGATCTTTAGCATACATAAACCTTGTTTTTCTGATTAATTTCAAAGGGTTAACATGTAAATCTCAAGTTAGATCACAACTCCCTTCCAATTTTATACAGCTTGAAGCTGAGTCTATTTACAATTCTCCGATTGGCGACAATCGACAAATCATGTACCGTATGTTTTGATCCAAGCGCAATGGCGGTTCAGCTATTCAAGAGATAGCAATCAGGCCAATAATTATGAACGTCTATAACAAGAATAAAAACAAGGTCGCAGAAGAACCCTCAGACAGAGGAAAAAGCAAACTGAGGGCAGCCTGGGAAGAATGGCGCACTCTCATTATCTTCCTTATTGTTATGGTGTTGTTCAGATCTGCCATTGGCGACTGGAATCAGGTACCCTCCGGCTCGATGAAACCCACTATTCTTGAGGGTGACAGGGTTGTGGTTAATAAGCTGGCCTATGATCTGAAGGTTCCCTTTACCACCTGGCATGTTGCCGAATGGGGTGATCCCAGACGCGGTGAAATCGTCACCTTTTATTCACCCGATGATGAAAAACTACTGATTAAACGGGTTATTGGTGTGCCAGGAGACGTGATTAAAATGCGCAACAATCAACTCTATATCAACAATGAACCAGCCACCTACAGCCGGCTGGATACCGACATCTTCAATCAGCTGGACTATTATCAGCGAAGGACGCACGCGTTTTTTAACGAAAAGTATCAGGAAATCGAGCATGCGGTCATGCTTAGGCCTGCCCCTGCCAGTGAGTACAACAGTTTTGGCCCTATCGAAATCCCGCAGGACCAGTACATGATGTTGGGAGACAATCGGGACAACAGTCGCGATTCCCGTCGGATCGGTCTGGTCTCAAGAGACAGGATAACCGGCAGAGCGCATACCGTGGCATTTTCTGTCGACTATGAAGAATACTATATGCCCAGGATTGACAGGTTCTTGAAACCCCTTAACTAGACTGTCTGACTCGCAACCAAGAGGAAGCTGACATCGCGGAACAGGATCTTGCTGAACGTATCTTTCAGATTTCCCATCTGACAGGTGAATTTACATTAAGATCAGGCGCAAAAAGCACAGAGTATTTCGACAAGTACCTGTTTGAGTCTGATCCCTCAATATTGCAGGCCATCGCTACATCATTATGTCGTCTCATTCCACCCCGAACTGAAATTCTTGCCGGTCTCGAAATGGGCGGTATTCCCATTGCCACAATGGTATCTCACTACAGCAATATTCCCTGCCTGTTTGTCAGAAAGGTGGCGAAGCAACATGGAACCAGCAAACTGGCAGAGGGACAGGATTTCTCTGGAAAACAGGTCACTATCGTCGAAGACATTGTTTCAAGTGGTGGACAGATCATTCTTTCAGCGAAGGACCTGCGCGACCTGGGTGCTGAAGTGACGCATGCTTTATGCGTGATCGACCGGCAGTCAGGCGGAAAGGAAAAACTGGCAGAAAACCACATTACACTCACCAGTCTGTTCACAATGGATAACCTCAAACGACATCACTAGAACCTCAAACGACATCACTAGAACCTCAAACGACATCACTAGAACCTCAAACGACATCACTAGAACCTCAAACGACATCACTAGAACCTCAAAC
>Ga0066859_10000038_pt1 | contig 34839 bp, 36 predicted proteins | sample ETNtaG_16_FD_65600 | JGI IMG/M metagenome (GOLD analysis project Ga0066859, IMG submission 65600) | Marine microbial and viral communities from oxygen minimum zone, Eastern Pacific Ocean - ETNP201406SV199 | ecosystem: Environmental > Aquatic > Marine > Oceanic | place: Pacific Ocean: Eastern... | reverse complement strand
TTCAGAAAAAATTTTATCAGGTTATTTAATTTTATTTTCAATATTTGTAATTAGTCCCTTAAGTGCACTTGGTTGTTTAATCGGAACTTTTGTTGGAACAATATTTTTTCATTTATTTAATAATAATTTAAATGATGAGTTATTTAAAAAGGGCCATTATGGTTATGCTTCTGGAATATTAGGAATTATTTTAGGAGGATATTTAGGTTTTAATGAAAATTATTTAGCCATTTTTTTTGTTGCTATTATTTTTTGTTCTATAATAGACATTTATTTAAAAAAATTTTTTGCACAATTCCAATTACCTTCTCTTGCTACCTCAGCTATTTTAACAGCTTGGATTGTTTATTTTTTAATTTCAAAAAATGGTAAGGATTTTTGGATTTTTGTCGATATTTACCCATTTAAAAACTTAAGTATTTATTTATGTATTTTGGGAGTTTTACTTTGTTTGTTTATAACAGATAAAAAAGCAACTATTTTAACAGTTATTTTTGCAGCGTTGTCAATTTATTTCTCAAAAATTTTTATGAACCTATCAATATATGAAACAATAGGACTTTGGGCATTTACTGTTTCAACTTCATCGTTTTTTGCTTCTATTTTTTTTCTCCAATTTGGAATTTTTGGATTGTTATTAGTTTTTTTGACAGTAATTTTTAGCTCATTAATCTGGTTTTTTTGGGTAATTTCAAATTTTTGGGAGATATTGCCACCAATAATTGCTCCATTTACTTTAAGCGTAATAATTATTTCAATCTTTATAAATAGAATATTTGGTCCGATAATATACCAACCAAATGTTTGGACTGTAGTTGATCAAATAAAAAAAATTAAGAAAAATATATGCGTTCTTACAGGAGCCGGAACTAGCACCCCCTCTGGTATACCAGATTATGTTTCTGGTGAATGGATAGATAAAACTAAAAATGTATCTGATTATGATTTTCAAAATTTCTTAAAAAAAAAAAGCTCTAGAAAAGCTTATTGGGAAGTTTGTTATAAATTTTTTAATATTTCTAAAATTTCAAAACCAAATATTATTCACAAAATATTATCTAAACTAGAGGAAAAAAAAATTGTTAATTCAATTATTACTCAGAATGTGGACGGCCTTCATCAGTTATCAGGATCTAAAAATATAATTGAATTACACGGGAATATTTCTAAAGCTTCATGTATTAAGTGTAATAAAACTTATAAATGGACAAAAATTAATAAATTATGGAGGAAAAAAGATATTATTTGTGATTGCAAAGCTTTGGTTAAACCTTCTGTTATAGCAATGAAACAAGATTTAAACCCCTTTATTTGGAATTCTGCTAGAAAAGCTATAAGAAATTCTAAACTTTTATTAATTTTGGGAACACAACTTGCAATAACTTCTGCAATAACTTTATTAAAGGACGCAAGAAAAAAAAATGTAAAAATAATTGTTATAAATAATAATCCTATTGCAGTGCCATTGCAAAAAAATGAAATTATTTTATACTTTCCAGTTGAAAAATTCTTCAAAATATTGTCAGTAATTAATTTTTTATAAGATAAATTTAATGCGATTCATATGATTATTTAAAATGGAAATTAATAATGTCGTAGTAATTGGATCTGGAACAATGGGTAGTGGAATTGCCGCTCAATTGTGCAATGCAAATATATCTGTAACTTTACTAGATTTAAAAACTGAAATAAGTCAAAAAGCTAAAGAAAAAATTCTTCATTCAAAACCGCCACTTTTAATTGATAAATCAAAAATTGATAACATTAAAATTGGTAATATTGTTGATAATTTTAATGTTGTAAACGAAGCTGATTGGATTATTGAGGCAGTAGTAGAGAAAATTGACATTAAACATAATATTTATGAAAAAATATTCAAAAGTAGAAAGAAAGGAGCCATAGTATCCTCTAATACTTCATCTATTCCAATTAAAATATTATCCGAAAAATTGTCAGAAGATGAAAAAAAAGACTTTTGCATAACACACTTTTTTAACCCTGTAAGGTATATGAGTCTTTTAGAAATTGTTAAAAGTGAAAATAATGATTTAAACAAAATCAATTCTCTTAAATTATTTTGTGAAAATCTTTTAGGAAAGGGAACAATAATTTGCAATGATACACCTGGTTTTCTTGGAAATAGGGTAGGTGTTTATGCAATGCAAGTTGCTATGACAGAGGCTTTTAAATTGAAGTTATCCGTTGAAGAAGCAGACTCGATATTTGGCAGGCCTATGGGGCTGCCTAAGACTGGAGTTTTTGGATTGTATGATTTAATTGGCATCGATTTAATGGTCGATGTACTAAAAAGTTTTATTAAAGAATTACCACCAAGTGATGAATTTCAAAAAGTAGCAAAAGAGATTCCACTAGTTAAAAAATTAATTGAAACAGGATACACTGGAAGAAAAGGGAAGGGAGGATTTTATAGAATAAATAAAACTGATGGAAATAAAATCCTTGAGGCAATTAATTTAGAAACTGGTGAATATTTTGCGTCAAAAAAAATTGACATAAAATCAGATAAAGTAGATATAAAAAAACTAATTAATCGAAAAGATAAATATGGTGAGTATGCTTGGTCTGTTATCTCAAAAATTATAAAATATGCATCATCTTTAGTTCCTGAAATTACAAATGAATTTAATGATATTGATGAAGCTATGCGTCTTGGTTTCAACTGGGCCAAAGGACCCTTTGAAATGTTAGAAGAAATTGGTGTTAAAAACTTTTTTGAAAGAGTTGATAGTTTTGAAAATAATAAATTTTTAGAAAATTTATCAAAATCAAAAGATGAAAATTATTATGGCGAAAGACAAAAATACACAGATATTGAAACATTAGGAAAAATAAAACCTAAAGCAATTAAATTAGATAAACATGATTCTGCAGAAATATATAGGTTTAAGGATTTTAATATTGTTGAATTCACGACTAAAGCCAATACTTTAGATTATAATTCAATGGACTGTTTAAAAAAAGCAACAGATAAACCACTTATAATAATTAATGAAAGCATACAATTTTCTGCTGGAGTAAATTTGAACTACATTATAGAGTTTGCTGACAAAGGAGATTTTAAATCCATAGAAAAATTTATAAGATATTTTCAAGAAACTTGCAAACATCTTAAATATTGTGATCATCCAGTGATTTCTGCTCCTTCAGGACTAACACTTGGTGGAGGATTTGAAGTTTTAGTTCAAAGTAATTTTGTTGTTTCCCACACTAATATTGTTGTTGGATTAGTTGAAACAATAGTGGGTCTTGTTCCAGCTGGTGGTGGATGTAAAGAAATGTTGTGGAGGTGGTCGCAAACTAAAGAGTCTAAAAAAGATCCAGATTTTGCTCCATTAAAAGTTTTTGATATCATTGGTTATGCTAAAACCGCAACATCTCCAGTTGAAGCAGAACCATTAAAATACTTCAAACCAGAGGATAAAAAATTAATGAACAGAAATAGCTTACTACCATATTCAAGAAAGATACTAGAAGAAAATAGAGATTTTAAACCTCCAGAAGAGTGTAAATTTAATCTTTCAGGAAAAGAAGTTAAGGAAAAAATGATTAAAATTTTAGAGAAACTTTATAATGATAAAGTAATTTTAGATCATGGTATGGAAGTCGGAAAGGAATTAGCAAATGTTTTAAGTGGTGGTGATACAAATCTAGACAAAGAGGTTAGTGAAGATGAATTATTGAAATTAGAATTTAATTCATTTATGAAATTAATTGAATCAAAAAAAACTCAAGAAAGAATTAAACATACATTGCAAACAGGTAAACCTTTAATTAATTAATTGTTAATTTTTGGTATTTAATCTAAATTAATATTAATTTTTTATAGTGATTTTTTTGGAATTGAAATTTTATTTAAATCTAGAAATGTTCTAAAATTTCCAGAGTCAATTACTGCTCCATTAAATTTATCATTTACCAATTGATAGGCATCATCTAGTTTAGGCAACTCAATTAATTCATAATTATGATTTTTGGCAATATTTATTATCTCTTCGATCATTAATAAAAAAACCATTTTTTGTAAAACTGGACTTGAGGCAACTAAATTCTCTACAACTAGGCATTTTGAAAGATTTTCTCCATTTGTTTTTGATATCTGTTTATTTTGAATTTGCTGAAAAGTATAGACTAGCAATCCAACATTATATAAAGCTTCATTCTTAGCAACCAAAATGCCAGACACATCATTTTTACTTTCAATAACGATATCAATATAAGATTTTATTTTTTTCACACTCCAGTCAGGGAATTCTATTGCAAGCAAAGGTAGTAAGGGCACAATATCTTTGCTGCTGTATTTAGATATAATTAATCCAGTATTGAACCTAGAATCTTCAGAAATTGACATTACTTTATTCAAATTTTTTGTTTCTGGATTCTACTTCAAAGCAATTAATGATATTTGATTTATATCAATTTTATCATATAATTTAAATGTAGTCTTTTTGTTATGAGGATTGTAGAAAAAACCGACATGTTCAGTGAAATTACACGTTGTAGTGATTGTAGAATTAGATCGTATTCATTCTGCCGATGTCTTTTGGAGGGACAATTAAAAGAGTTTTCCAAAGTATCATGTGAAAAAAATTTTAAGGATAAGCAAAATATTTTTTTACAACAAGATGAAGCAACAAGTTTGTATAATATTACAGAAGGCAATGTAAAAATATATCAGTTATTGGATGACGGAAGAATTCAAATTATAGGTTTTTTGTACCCGGGAGACTTTTTTGGTTCATATAAGAATGGAAAATATAATTATTCAGCTGATTCAATAGGAGATGTTAGAACTTGCGTTTTTGAACAAAAAAAACTCGATGATTATTTAGAGAGAAATGTGACTCTAGCAAAAGAACTCTTAAACCAAACTTCCCATGAGTTAACTTTAGCTCAAGATAGAATGAGTGTACTTGGAAAATTAGATGCAATAGAAAGATTGTCAAAATTCATATTAAACATTTCTCTCCAAAGAAAAAGAATTGGCTGGCAAAATAATCCAATTAGTATTCCAATGTCAAGACAAGATATAGCGGATTATTTAGGCTTAACAATCGAAACAGTAAGTAGAGAAATTTCTAAATTAAAGTCGACAAACATCATTAAGGTAATTAGCTCTAAACAAATATTTATTAATGATATGGCTAAACTAACAAATCTTTCTTCATAAAATTTATTTAAAATTAAATGTTGGTTTAGTATAACCATAATATATCTAATTAATTTTATTTATTGATGTAGATCAATAATAAGATTCTAAAATCATTAATCATTTAAATTAATTCTTATTAATTGATATGGATCAACATTAAGATTCTAAAACCAAGTAAAACAAAAAAAGATTTAACAAAAGAAAAATTGATTAAATAAACAAGATCATTTCATGGTAGAAACTGTAATCGATAATCTAAAAAAAGTTAAATTTGAATCAAATCCTTTTAATCATTGGATATACGACAAGGTTTTGCCAGAAGAAACTGTCGACGAACTTTTAAAAATTCCAATTGATCCTCCCAAAATTAGTTTTTATTCGGGGAAAAGAGAAACAAATAACCAAACAAGAACATTCTTCAACGAAGAAAATTGTAAAAAATATTTTATTTTAAAAGATATTGTAAAAATTTTTAATCATTCAAATATTATTTTACAATTAAGTAATATTTGCGGAAGAAACTTAACAAAAGGAAAATTAAGAATAGAATATACAATGGATACAGGAGATTTTTGGTTAGAACCACATTTAGATATCAAAGAAAAATTATTAACTTTTCTCGTTTATCTTTCAAAAGATCCAAGATCTATTGAATGGGGAACAACAATTTATAATTCTGATTTATCTTTTCATTCAAAAGCACCATATAAATCAAATCTTGGATTGATGTTTATGGCAGGAACTGATACTTGGCACGGTGTTCCCAAACAAAACATCCAAGGAGTTAGAAGGAATATAATTATAAATTATGTAACAAGCGATTGGAAAAGTGTTCATGAGCTTGCTCCAAATTTATAAATGATAGAATACTAATTGCTTCCTTCTTTCAAATAGTCAACTAAATCACTCAATTGCTTCTCGTTTTTTATACCTCCAAAGGCCATTTTGGTACCAGGTATATTTTTTTTAGGACTAGTTAAAAATTCTTTCAATGTTTTTTCATTCCAAACTATATCCGAATTTTTCATGGCGTCTGAGTATTTAAAACCTTCAATAGATCCGGATTTTCTACCAAAAAGATTCATTAGATGAGGGCCTAATCTATTTTTTTCCTTATTTATGAGATGACAAGCTTTACATTTATTGAACACTTTTTTTCCAAGTGCAGCATCAGCCAACAAAATGTTAGAATTAACAATTAAGCAAAACAAAACTGAAGAAAATGTGATAATTTTTAAATTTATTTTCATTAAATTTTCTAACCTTTCCAATATTATATTGTAGAGAAAGAATAGCCCAATAGACTAGATAAATATCTGAATTCTATTTTGCAACTATAATTTCTCGATTAATTTTTTGTTTATATGCTAACTCTATTTTTTCAACATCAAGTGAACCAAATTTTTTAACAAATCTTTCTCGTTCTTTTTCAAACTGTAATTTAATTAAGAAATACAAATACGAAAAACTAAAGATTGTAAAAATATATGCCGGCCAAACAAATTTACCATATCCGTCTAATATTAAAATATCTAAAATCATAATTCTCTTAATAACCGAAATGAATTACAATTGGTTGATTTAGATCAATTTATTTAGTAAAAAAAAATTTTGGAATGGTCGTTATATTATAATATTTTTGCTATTTCTATTACAGGATAATGATTTGAAAGGAGCTATCAAACGTATTTTAATTGATAAGAAGCTAAAAAAGATCAGAATAATAATATTAAAGAAACATATGATTATAAAGAAATTATTTATAATATCTATATTGTTTAATGCATTGTTTTTAAATTGCTTAAATGCATCTGAGTTAAATGCAAAAATAATACTTGATAGCGTTGACGATCTTTACAGATCGAATTCAAGCCACGGTATCCTTTCCTTAGCTGTCGTAACTACAAATTGGCAAAGGACTCTTATATTGGAACAATGGTCAAAAGATCACAATAAACATTTAATAAAAGTTTTAAAACCAAAAAAAGAAAAAGGTCTTGCAACGCTAAGATTTAAAAATAATATTTGGAATTATATGCCTAAAGTAAAACGTGTTGTTAAAATTCCTTCTTCCATGATGTCTTCTTCTTGGATGGGATCACATTTTACAAATAATGATTTAGTTAAACAATCACGTATGGCTATTGATTACAATTTTTCTATAACCCATAAAGGAATTAAAGATGGTGTAGATATTATAGAAATTTCATGTATTCCAAAAAGAAATGCAGCAGTAGTTTGGGGCAAGGTAGAAGTAATTGTCTATCGAGAAAATTTTATTCCATTGAGCATTATATATTATGATGAAGAATTAAAACTTTCTCGTAAACTTGAATTTTCAAATATTCAAACTTTAAGTGGTAAAAAAATACCATTGCAAATGCAAATGTTCCCAATAGATGAACCTGATGAGTCAACTACAGTTCAATGGAAAGAAATTAAATTCGATTTAACAATAAGTGATGATTTCTTTTCTTTGCGTAAATTACAGGAGTAATTTTATAGAAATGAAAACAATAAAAATTAGTTGGAGAAATCTATGGAGAAACCGTACAAGAACTAATGTGACTATCTTAGCTGTTGCTATATGTATTGCGATATTAATTATTTTTCAATCAATGATTGTTGGTTTAATTGAAAAAGCTGTTTTTAATACGACAAACTTAGTTATAGGCGAAGTTCAAATTCACGCCAAAGACTATCTAAACGATAGATCTTTGTACAAATCTCTGAAAAATACAGAAAAAATTAAATCTATTGCAAAAAAAAATAATATTGGTTTAGTTGAGCGTAGTTATGGATTTGGATTAATTTCTTCTGGAACAAAGTCTGCGGGTACACAGTTTTGGGGAGTTAATCCAAAATTAGAACTTCATTATTTTGATTTTGCTAAGCATATTAATGAAGGAAACTTTTTAGATAATTCTTCATTAAATAATATTGTATTAGGCAAAAAATTGGCACTTTCATTAGATGCTAAAGTAGGCACTGAATTAGTAGTTTTTGTCCAAGGCGCAGATGGATCGTTAGGAAATGAACTTTTTTATGTATCAGGAATCTTAAAAAATGTAGCCGACAACATTGATAGAGGGGCTGCCATAATATCAAAAAGGGATTTTGACATATTGTTTTCTTCCAATAATTTAATTCATGAAATTGCTTTAAATTCAAAAGGCAATTTTAAAGCTGAAGAAATACAAAATCTTTTATCCACTGAAATAAAAGATGTAGAAATAGACACATGGAAACAATTAATGCCCACTATTTCTTTAATGACTGAAAAAATGTCTGTTTTTATGAGAACATTATTTAGTTTAATATTTACTATAGCCGCTGGGCTTGGTGTGATGAACACAATGATTATGTCCACATATGATCGAATGAAAGAATTTGGTATTATTAGAGCAATCGGTGCAACACCTTGGAGAATTATAAAACAAGTTTCTTTAGAGGCTATTTTATTGACAATTATTGCCTCACTTATTGGCACAATTGTAGGATTGAGTGCAGCTTTTTATTTTCAAAAATATGGATTTGATGTTAGTGGCCAAGGAAATCTATCTTTTGGAGGTGTTGTTATGGATCCAGTGTGGAAAGCAAGTGTTTCATTAGGGATTGTTTTGCTGCCAATTGGATTGATGATGTTAACAAGTATTCTTTCTTCTTTATATCCCGCAAGCATTGCTGCTCGAATTAAACCTGTTGAAGCGATACATTATAAAAAATGAAATCAAATTTATTATTAATTACAAAAATTGGATGGCTTAGTATTTGGCGCAACAAAAGGCGAACGTTAATTTCATTATTTTCTATTATAATTGGTACCGGTATTCCTACTTTTTTTATATGTATTGCTTGGGGATTTTATGCGGGACTTATTGATGATGTTGCTCGTTTAATGTCAGGACATATAACTTATGAGCATGTTGAATATCGTAATTCACCTTCTAATGATCTTTGGGTAAATGATATTCAAAAAATTAATAAAACTTTAAATAACAATGTTGAAGTTTTATACACAAAACAAATGGTTAATCTACAAGGTGTCGCTCATACAGCCAAAGGCTCTGTTGGTATATCTTTAATGGGAATAGAACCAGATAAAGAAATAGTAATTTCTTTTTTGCCTGAAAACATAATTAAAGGAAAATATTTATCCAAAGGAGACAAACGCTGGGTAGTTGTGGGAGATCAGTTAGCAGAAAATTTAAATATTGATGTAGGAAAAAAATTTGTTTTTACAACAAATGATGTTAAGGGTGAATTAGTTGAAGAATTATTTAGAGTCAAAGGTATTTTTAAGACTGGATCAAAAGAAATCGATGGTCATTTTGTACAAAGTGATATTGGACGTGCTAGAAAAATAGCTGGTTTGAGCAATGATGATGTTTCTCAGTTAGGCATTATTGTAAAAAATCCTGATACTCATGAAAGTTTTATTAAAGAGCTTCAAAAATCGCAAGCGAAAAATAATGGTGTGTTTTTATCTTGGCAGAAAATAATGCCTGATGTAGCAACAACCATTCGTATGGATCGAACTGCCATTAGTTCATTTATGATAATGCTAGTTGTTATAGTTTTATTTACTATGTTTAGTACTATCTTATTGTCTGCTCTGGAACGTAAAAGAGAATTTGCTTCTCTATTAGCAATTGGAACTCAACAAATAGAACTAAAAGTTCAAATTTTTATTGAAACTATATTTTTTGGACTAATTGCTTGTCCTTTGGGATCTTTGCTAGGTGTGGGTGTTGCAAAATGGGTTGAAGGTTATGATATGATGAATGTGGTTGGCGGGAAACCAGAAGACATGAGTGTTGGTGGATTTGGAATGGATACAGTTATTACACCATTGTTTTCTGTACCTTTGATTTTGCAAATCAGCTTTTTTTTCTTTCTTGCGGTTCAATTGCTAAGTATTCTGCCAATGTATTTAATATCACGTATTTCAATAACTGACGAATTGAGGTCTGTATGAATACAAAAAAAGAAATTACATCATTACGCAATGTTATAAAAGATTACGGCCATGGAAAAATTATCACAAAAGCTTTGCGAGGGATTGATTTAAAAATATTTGAAGGAGATTTTTCAGCAATGATGGGTCCTTCAGGTTGTGGAAAAAGTACTCTATTAAATATTATTGGAGGATTGGATAGAGCCACCAGTGGTGAAGTAAAATTTGATAGTAAAGATTTTAATTCATTATCAAACAAAGAATTAAGCATTATACGTCGTAATCATATTGGCTTTGTATTCCAAAATTATAATTTACTTCCAGTATTAACAGCTTATGAAAATGCAGAATATGTCTTAATGTTACAAGAAATTCCAATTTCTCAAAGAAAAGAAAAAGTAATGTATTTTTTTAAAGAAATGGGTTTAGAAGGTCTTGAAAATAGATTTCCTCGAGAACTAAGCGGCGGACAACAACAAAGAGTTGCTATTGCTCGTGCAGTAGTTTCCGATTCTTTGCTGGTATTAGCTGACGAGATAACAGCAAATGTTGATTCAGAAACTGCCCAATCTCTTTTAGAATTAATGAAAAAATTAAATGAAAATAACAAAACAACGTTTCTATTTTCAACTCATGATCCTGCGGTAATAAAATTTGCAAAAAAAGTAATTGTTTTAAAAGACGGTAGAATTGAAAAAGAAGAACTATCCTCAGAAAATATAGAAAAAAACACACAAAAATAATTTTTTACTATTAATGTTTTTAAATAAATTCATAAAGATTACATTAGTCGTTTTTGTATTTTTCCCTTTCAGATTATTTGCTCAAGATACTCAAATAAATTTTAGCGGGAATATTCAAACAGGTTATAATCTTTATAATAACTATAGTTATGCACCTTATTTTAGTAATGATACTAACCAAGAATTTTCATCATTAGTTCGAATTATAATAGATGCAAATAATTACAATAATCTTTCCTATGAATTTCATGCGCTCCAAGCTTATAACTATTCAGATGTTGATACTGGTGTTGATGCTAGGAGTTTATCGATGCTATCGATAGATCTTGATGGTGATCGGATAAAAAATTCAGATGAATCGGCTCATTATTATATTGATAGAGCTAATATCAAACTTGCATTAGAAAATTTAGATATTTCTTTTGGTAGATTGGCAGCTAGTTTTGGCAAACCGTATTTTTGGAACCTTTTTGATTATTATGGCTCTTCATATCTCAATCAAGAATACAAAGCTGGAATTGATGCACTGAAATTAGATAAATCTTTTGGAAATTTTTCTGGTTTCAATCTAGTTATAAACAAGATGGATATGATAATTCAATCTGGAAGTTATTTAGAAAATTCTGCTATTAAATCTTATCAATGGTTAGGTTTGGAAAGGGATATAGGTTTTTTATTAAGAGGTTACACTACCATTAAAGATACGGATTATGCATTATTATATAAAAGTGAGCCAGAAGGACATCGTGTTGGATTTGAAGTAGATAGTGAAATAGGTTCAGTTAATGTTTATGATGAAATTACTTATCTTTGGGGAACAGATAGAATTTCGATGCCGGGGTCTTATCAAGGAAATTTACTTAGTAATTATTTTATGAATGTTTTGGGAATTAACTATCGTTTTGACAATGATCTACAAATTACAGTAGAGCATTTATTTAATGATAGGGGCGACTCTGATAATTTAGATGTATCTAATATTCGTTTGAAAAATGGCGTAAATACATCATTAAATAAACATATCAGCGGATTATCATTAAATTACGAATTTAATCCACTGTTAATAGGAAAATATGATTCCAAATTTGCATGGAAAGATTCTTCCCATCAACACAATTTATCTTTAGCTCGATCTTTGAGAGATAATATAGATTTTATAATCGGTGGACAAATAAACATTGGAGATAGACCCAAAGGCAACAATTGGCAAAACCCGAATATTCAAAGCGAGTTTGGCAATCTTACAAATAACTATTATTTAAAATTAAATTGCTATTTCTAATATTAAGATTAGACGTAAATTGCTACAGTTTAATTCAAATGCGACAAATTTTATTGATTTGATACAGATCAAGTACTGTAAATTTTCGAATTATATAATCTAGCGGATTCGTTAATATTTAAAACATAAAGGAAACACACAATGGCACAGATAGTTACCAAAGATATTGAAATACCAAAAGTTAGTACAAATAATAAAAAAGGATTATTAGTTGGTGATCCTATTTATAAACCTTTTAGATATCCGTGGTGTTATGATGCTTGGCTAACCCAACAACGTATCCATTGGTTGCCCGAAGAAGTTCCTATGTCAGATGATGTAAAAGATTGGCAAAAGAATATCACTCTATCAGAAAAGAATTTGCTTATGCAAATTTTTCGATTCTTTACCCAAGCTGATGTAGAAGTAAACAATTACTACATGGGTCATTGTATGCATATGTTCAAGCCTACTGAAGTTAAAATGATGCTTTCTGTTTTCTCTGCTATGGAAACAGTGCACATTGCAGCTTACTCTCACTTATTAGATACAATAGGACTTCCTGAAACAGAGTATTCAGAGTTTTTAAAGATTAAAGCAATGAAAGATAAGTATGACTATCTAAACAAACAGGAATCTAATTCACTTCATAACATGGCAAAGACAGTAGCTATCTTTAGTGCTTTTACTGAAGGTGTTCAATTATTTGCAAGTTTTGCGATCTTGTTAAATTTCCCTAGACATAATAAAATGAAAGGTATGGGGCAGATCATTACCTGGTCAGTCAGAGATGAATCACTACACTGCCTTTCTATGATAAGATTATTTAAAGAATTTATTAAAGAAAATCCTGAAGTTTGGACTGATAAATTAAAAAAAGAAATTTACGAAGCATGTAGTATTGCTGTTAGTCAAGAAGATGCATTCATTGATTTAGCTTTTGAAATGGGCCCACTTGAAAATTTGAAAGCTGAAGAAGTTAAACAGTATATTAGATGGATTGCTGATAGAAGATTAGAACAATTAGGTTTAAAAAAAGCCTATCACATAAAAGAAAATCCTTTAACTTGGCTAGATGCAATACTAAATGCTGTTGAACATATGAATTTTTTCGAAGGCAGAGCAACTGAATACTCAAAAGCCGCTACCCAAGGTACTTGGTCTGAAGCATTTGAAGAATTAAAATCTCCATACTTTAATCTTCTTGAAGACAAAAAAATTGTTGGTGAATCTGAATTTTTTAAACCTGAGGATAAACATGCTAATTAATTGCATGTTAAGCTAATTTGTTTTATTAAACTGAATGAAATATTTAGACAAGTTTGAAGAAATTTTAGCAACTCTAAAAAATGAAGGTAAATACAGGATTTTTAATAGCATATTAAGAAAACGTGGAAAATTTCCTAATGCTATTTGGTATTCTAAATATGGTGTGAAGAACATTGTAAATTGGTGTTCAAACGATTATTTGGGAATGGGTCAAAACCAACTTGTTATTGATGCAATGAAAACTGCATTGGATAGCGTAGGAACAGGTTCGGGAGGTACAAGAAATATATCCGGAACAACAAAGTATCATGAAGCGTTAGAAAAAGAATTAGCTAATTTACATAAAAAAGAATCCGCATTAATTTTTACTTCAGCTTATGTTGCCAATTTAACTACTCTTGAAACTATTCCAAGAGTATTGCCTAATATTACCTATATTAGCGATAGTGAAAATCATTCTTCAATAATTCAAGGTATTCGTAATAGTAGAGTGAAAAAAGTGATTTGGAAACATAATGATTTAAGTCATTTAGAAGAGCTACTAAAAAAAATACCTGATCCAAAATGTGTTGTTTTTGAATCAGTATATTCAATGGATGGCGATATAAGCCCAATAAAACAAATTGTTAATTTGTGTAAAAAGCATAATGCCATAACTTATTTAGACGAAGTACACGCTGTTGGTTTATATGGTTTACACGGTGGCGGCATTATTGAAAGAGAGAATCTGCAAAATGAAATTGATATTATTAATGGTACTTTAGGAAAGGCTTTTGGGTTACAAGGCGGATATGTTGCTGGAAGAAAAGATTTTTTAGATGCAATTAGAAGTTTAGCTCCTGGATTTATATTTACAACAAGTCTTAGTCCAGTAATTTGCGCTGGAGCGTTAACCTCAGTAAAATATGTTAGAGAACACAATGATCTAAGAAATCAAATAAAAGAAAGATCTTCAAAAACAAAAATTGAGTTATCTAAAGTTGGCATTAATGTGTTGAAAAATAATTCACACATAGTGCCTGTAATCATTGGCGATCCCATTAAATGCAAAAAGATAAGCGATGATTTGCTGTACAAAGATGGAATCTATGTTCAGCCTATAAATTATCCAACAGTTCCTGAAGGCACGGAAAGATTAAGATTTACTCCAGGTCCGCTCCACACCGATTCTATGATTTCTGAAATGGTTGCTAAATTAAAAAATGCAATGATCACAAATCAAGTTTTAGAAACAAGTAATATAATCAGTTTTCCAAATAAAGCCTCATAAGAAAACTAGATTAACTTAATTAGATTATAATTAATTTATTTTTTTTTATCATTACAACCACTACAACGCCAACATTGAGCAATTAATATGGCCATCAATATCCATATAATAAATGTGTCTCCATGAGTCATATTGTAATCAGCTCCTGCAGTTCTAGCAATTAGCAGTATCGCATAAACAATGATGGGGGAAGCCACAAGGCAACCAATTAGTTTAAGCAACGCACATTTAGAAATTATCTTCATACATAACCCCTCTCTTTTTTTTAATATTACAAGATTCCTTTATTGTAATTTATTAACTTCAGAATATCGAGAAATAAAATTGTTTATCAACTATATCAATTTATATTTTTTATTCTAGTACGCTTAAGAAAGCTCGTTTAACTGGCTTAATAGTATTTGCCACTCTAAGCGCTAGTTTTCTTGCAAGTTTGGCAGGATAAGTAGTGTTTGTATATAAAGTAACAATACCATTTGTGCTTAGATATAAAGGTATAGCAATACTATGTAGTTTGTATTGATATTTTCTGAGAACAGTTGATGATCCAATATCAATTTTACATTTTATTGCTGACTTAATTTCATTGCTTAATATTTCTATCCCTTTTAATCCTAAATTAAATCCATGCGCTGTTACTGGATGCATTCCAACAGCAGCATCGCCGATCAAAGCAAAACGATCTGCAACAAATTTTTTTGAATAAACTGTAATCATTGGATAACAATATCTTTTTCCTATCAATTTCATTGCACCAAAAAAATTACCGAAATTACTTTGAATTTGTTTATTGAATTTATTTTCGTTTAATTTCATCAAACAAGAAGAGCTTTTTTTAGAAACAGTTGTTACAATTGATGATTGATTATTAATATATGGTAAAAGAGCTAGTGTTTGATCGTATTGAAAATATTCATAAGCAATATTGTCATGATATTTTTCATGTTCCATTCTACAAACAATCATATCTTTATTAAAATCATGTACAAATGATGAAATACTCATCTTTGGTCGTGTCTTTGAAAAACGGCTATCTGCCGCCACAACTAAAGAAGATTTAATTTTTTTTTTATTAGATAGTAAAAGAGAAGAGTATTTTTCATTAACAGAAATATCTAAACATTCTGCTTCTATACTCGTTACATTGTTTTTTTTCTTTAATAATTTGTAAAGATATTTTCTTATTAAATGATTTGGAATTAAATATCCCAAATAATCCTTTTTTATATCTTGATGTTTAAAATCTAAAAAAAATTTGGAACATCCATCTAGAACTCTAGCCTCTTTAATTATTGATATTAAATGATCTGGAATTAGATTCCAAACTCCAATTTTTTTTAATATTTTTGCCGATCGATGAGTTAGTGCAATTTCACGTCCATCAATACTTGGGTTTTCTAAAACTTTTTTTGGCACTTTATCAATAATTGCAATTTTAAGATTTTTATCTGCCAAACTACAAGCTAAAGCTATTCCATTTGGACCGGAACCAATAATTGTAATATCATATTTCACTTTTTTTCTTCTTAAACATTATATTCCTAAACTATATTTAGTTTTATTTACTTTGAAGTATTGATCAAAAGATGAACAGATTGTTCTAACTAAAGGACGTGCCTCAGGTTTTATTGATAATATGTCATTTTTTAGATTTACAAATCCTTTATCTATAAATGGTTTTACTTTCAAAAGTTCTCTAAAAAATATGTTGGGCTCATTTTCTTTGTTAAACTTATGAATAATTTCATTTAAATCTACATTTAAATAGCACATCAGTTCTTTAATGATTGTTCCATACATTTTGTCTTTATTTTTAAATTTACGACCTCTTAAAATTGGAAGTTTATTTTTTTTTAAAGATTCAATGTAATCAGGTATATATGTTATATTTTGTACATATCCATCAGACAGTGAGCTAATTGATGAAGATCCTACGCCAATAAGTGTTTTGGCTTCATCTTCAGTATAGCCTTGAAAATTTCTCTGTAATTTTTTATTTTTTAGTTTCTTAACTATTGAGCTATTTTGTTTTGCATAATGATCTATTCCAATTGCTATATAGTTTTTGTTTAAAAAATAATCAGAAGCCAATCTATACAGTTGAAGTCTTTCTGCATTATTTAAAATCTTTCCCTTAATTAGTTTTTGGTGTTTTTTCATCCAAGGGACATGAGCATATCCAAAAATAGATATCCGATCTGGTTTTAATGAATTAATTTTATTAAGTGTCGTTATAAAACTCTTTATTGTTTGAAATGGTAGGCCATAAATTAAATCAATATTAATCACAGTAATTTCATTTAATCTTAGATGATCAATTAATTCTTTTGTTTGTTTAAATGTTAGTTTTCTGTTGATGTTTTTTTGAACTTTAAGTGAAAAATCTTGAACACCAATGCTTATTCTAGTAAAACCAAGATTCTTAAGAACTTTTATAAAATCTTTTTTGGGAAAAAATCTAGGATCTATTTCCATTACAATTTCACAATTTTTAATAATTTTAAATTTCTTCTTAATTAAATTCATTATTGATATTAACTCATTTGGTTTTAATATGGATGGCGATCCTCCTCCAAAATGAATATGTGAGACTTTGGATTTAAATTTTAATTTTGAAGCTATTAACTCAATTTCAATCAACAAATAATCAACATAATTTTTTATTGGTCCATATTTATTTACAACACAAGTGTGGCATCCACAAAAATAACATAATGAATTACAAAACGGGATGTGAATGTATAAAGAAATTTTTTCTTTAGAATTAGTGTTTTTTAACCATTTTTTATATATGTTCTGATCAATTTTTGAATGAAAATTTGGTGCTGTTGGATAACTTGTGTACCTTGGAATAGGATGTTTGGGAACTAATTTTAAAATAGATTTGTCTTTATTTAATAACATAATATTTTTATTTAAATTGAGAGCAGTGAAAAATAATTTATAATATTGAGTTCTTTATAAAATAAATATAAGCAATAGTAGATACTCCTAAACAAACTAAAGATATTGATCTTAATTTAAAAGCTGTTCTTCCTTTATTAATACAAGACATTGCAATAAGCACAAGAAAAGACAAATAAGAAATGGTGAAAATCATTTGTGTAGACATTAAGAAAAAAATACACCATATAAATTTTTGGTATTTGATTTGGATCAAAGTAAAAAAAGATTATTTCAATCTATTACTGCCAAATTAGTTTTGAAACACAATGTCTACGCCCAATACTATAATAGTGACTGTGGAAAGAGGCAATGTTATTGGACGTAGAATAAGTTTATACTAACAAATAAAAAAAAATCTTTTTTGATCTAGATCAATAAATTAAAGCATACAACTTTTAGCAAAATCAATGAAATTAGATAAATACTAAATTTTAACTAATTATGAAATGGGTGGAGAATTAATTATTGCTCTATATCAAATCAAAATATTATTGATTTAGAACAATAAATTTTATTTTCAATTTAATATTTATATATTAAGAAGGAGCAATAACAATGAAAGCTTTATCGATTATAGATTCATTAAGACCTTTATCAGTAGGTTTTGATGATGTCTTTAGACATTTTGAACACTGTTATAATGAGGATTTGGATGCCTTTGAAACGAATAAATCTAGCTATAACATAGTTCAAACTAGTGATAATTCTTATGATATAGAATTTTCTATGCCTGGACATGAAAAGAAAGATGTTGAGGTAAGTATAGAAGACAATTTATTAAAGGTTAAGTCATTACACGCAGACGAAGCTAATGATAAAGACAAAAAATATATTCATAAAGGTGTTGAAAAGAACGGTATCTCAGCGAGTTTTTTTATTGGCAAAGATGTCAAAGTTCAAAATGCAGTCATGCAATCTGGTCTGCTTACAATAACATGTATTGTGGACAAGCCGGATGGCAAACATGTAAAAAAAATACCAGTGACTAATTGTCAATAATTAATAAAGAATAGCCCCATCTCCACGCAATTTCTTTATTTGATATGCATTGGGAGTTATTCTTTGAATTAATTATTATGAATTCTGCTAAGCTTTTTTCAGATTTTTCAATAATATTAGCAGTATTAGCTGTCTTATTTGTATTAGAAGATCGTAATTTTAGCTACGTTAATTACATGGAATAAACGAAATCAGCTTATATTAGTAAAAAGGCACTACTCATGTAGCTGCTCATTGCAAAGCTTTTATTAAAGATGAAATAATGGTTAAATAACAATTGTTTTGAAAAAGAAGAAAGATAAAAATACTATTCAACCAGTTAGTGGAACCAAAGTTCCAAGATTTGCTGGTCCATCGACATTTGCAAGATTACCAGAATTAAGAGATGTTGAAAGTTGCGATTTAGCAATAGTCGGAATCCCATTTGATGCTGGAACTAGTTACAGACCCGGTGCACGTTTTGGTCCTCAAAGCATAAGACAAGCATCCAAACATTTAAGAACCAACTATCATCCAAATTACGATACTGAACCATTTAAAGTTCAACAAGTTGCTGATGCAGGCGACATTACTTGTAATCCATTTAACATCAAAGAAGCTATCAAACAAATAGAGAATGGAGCTTTGGAATTATTAAATAAAACAAGGGGGATAATAAGTATGGGTGGCGACCACACCATAGCTTTTCCTTTACTGAAAGCGATTAATAAAATTAATAATGGACCAGTAGCATTAGTTCATTTTGACGCGCATCTTGATACTTGGGATACTTATTTTGGAGCACCTTATACACATGGAACTCCTTTTAGGAGAGCAAGAGAAGAAAATTTATTTTTAGATGATGCTTCGATGCACATAGGTATTCGAGGGCCTCTTTATAGTAGAGATGATTTAAAGAATGATGCAAGTTTTGGGTTTAAGATAATTCATTGCGATGAATTTCAAACTCAAGGAATTGATAAAATAGTTAAAAGGATTAGAAAAAGAGTTGGAAACAATCCATTATATTTATCAATTGATATAGATGTTTTAGATCCAGCTTACGCACCAGGAACGGGAACTCCAGAGATTGCAGGTATGACAACTAGAGAAATTGTAAATGTTATTAGAGGTTTATCTGGATTAAATTTGATTTCTGCTGATGTAGTTGAAGTATCACCAGCTTATGATCATGCGGAAGTTACCTCATTAGCAGCCGCAACAATTGTTTATGAGCTAACAAATCTCTTTGCAAAAAAATAACAATAAGATAGTTTTCAAAAATGCTAAATAAAAAAAATTTCTATATTAATGGTGAGTGGGTTTCACCTGTTGAACCAAAGGATTATAAGGTAATAAACCCAGCCAATGAAGAACCGTGTGCTGAAATATCACTTGGAGGAAAAGAAGATGTAAACAAAGCTGTTAGTGCTGCTAAGAAAGCTTTTGAAACATGGGCATTTACAACTAAAGAAGAAAGACTTGAACTATTAGAAAAATTATATGCTATTTATAAAAAAAGATGGGCGGAAATGGCAAAGACTATATCTCTTGAAATGGGAGCACCAATAGATTTTTCGACTGAACTTCAAGCAGCAACTGGAGCTAGCCACATAAAATCATTTAAAAGGATATTAAAAGATTTTAAATTTGAGAGAGATTTAGGAGAGCAATCTAATAACCAAAAATTGTTATATGAACCCAAGGGTGTTTGCGCTTTAATTACACCATGGAATTGGCCAATAAATCAGGTTAATTTAAAAGTAATTCCTGCGCTAGCTGCAGGATGTACAGTCGTATTAAAACCTTCAGAGGTAGCGCCACTATCATCAATGATTCTTGCAGAAATGATTGATGAAACAAAATTTCCAGCCGGAGTCTTTAATTTAATCAATGGAGATGGGGCAGTAACAGGCGATGCTTTAACTAGCCATCCCGATGTAAATATGATTTCATTTACTGGCTCAACTAGGGCAGGAGCATTAATATCTCAGAATGCAGCTAAAGATTTCAAAAGAATAAGTTTAGAACTAGGAGGAAAAGGAGCGAATATAATTTTTAAAGATGCTGATGCAGAAGCTATAGAAAGAGGAGTTCAAAGATGTTTTAGAAATTCTGGGCAATCTTGTAATGCTCCAACAAGAATGCTAGTTGAAAAATCTATTTATAATGAAACAATTACAAGGGTTAAAGAATTAACAGCTAATACTAGAGTAGATTCTCCAGAGAAAAAAGGGAACCACATAGGTCCTGTAGTTTCTGAAACACAATTTAACAAAATTCAAACTTTAATTCAAAAAGGAATTGACGAGGGAGCAAAATTGATAGCAGGAGGAACAGGCAAACCTGAAGGACTTGAAAAAGGATACTATGTTAAACCAACTGTCTTTGCAGATGTAAATAATCAAATGGATATTGCAAGAACAGAAATATTTGGTCCAGTACTATCCATAATACCTTTTGAAACTGAGGAAGAAGCAATTTCAATTGCTAATGATACTCTATATGGTTTAACAAATTATATTCAAACTAAAGATCAAGAAAAAGCCAAAAGAGTTGCAAGAAAACTAAGATCTGGAATGGTAGATGTAAATGGAGTGGGTATTGCAGGAGACTCACCATTCGGCGGTTATAAACATTCTGGTATTGGAAGAGAAGCAGGTATCGAAGGTTTAATTGAGTTTTTAGAAGTTAAAACAGTAGGTGGTTGGAACTAAAAACTAATTAAAAACTGATTGATTTTTAATTCTTTCAAGTAATATTAAACATTTTTTTAATTCATCAAGTTTTATATATTCATCAACTTTATGAGCTTGTTCAATTGAACCAGGTCCACAGACTACAGCGCTAATTCCTATTTCTTGAAACAATCCAGCTTCAGTTCCAAATGACACTACTCCTCTAGAATTATCACCGGTTAAACTTGATATCAGTTCACAAGCTTGAGAATTTTCTTCTTTATCGAAACCAATAATCTCACCAATAATTTCTTTTTTAATAAATGATTTTGGATATATTTTAACCATTTCCGGCATAAGAGTTTCTTTTGCAAATTTATCTATTTCTGAATTAACAAACACTCCATCTTCTTTAACAACTGGTCTTAAATCCCATTCAACATTACATTTATCAGCAATAACATTTCTTGCAGTTCCTCCGGAAATAACTCCTATTTGCAATGTAGTATAAAGTGGGTCAAAAGTAGAATTTTTAGGAGCTCTTGATTTCAATATTTCTCTTATCTCTATAAGTTTATTGATATATCTAATAGCATATTCAATAGCATTCACACCTTTATGTGGAGCAGAACTATGTCCAGCCAATCCTTTAAATTGAGTATTGTATTCATAATATCCCTTATGAGCATTAACAATTTTCATACTAGTTGGTTCACCGACAATACAAATTCCATCTTTAATTCCTCTTTTAATTAATTCTTTAATTAATATAGGAGCTCCTTGGCAAGCTGTTTCTTCATCAAATGTAAATGAAAAATGAATATCTCTATCTAAATTTGCTTTAGAATATTCTGGCGCATAGGCAAGTGTACAAGCAATAAATCCTTTCATATCACAAGCACCCCTTCCATATAGTTTATCGTCTTTTATTGTTGCTTTAAATGGATCTGTGCTCCAACTTTTAGAAACAGGAACAACATCAGTGTGGCCAGATAATATAATTGGTTTTTTTCCGTTTGGATTTTTTGCTTTTAATGTAGCAAAAAGGTTTACTCTTTTTTTTTCACTATCAAATGTTTTAAATGAAGTGGCACCAATTTTCTTTAAAATTTCATCGCAATAATTAATCAACAGATTGTTATCTTCTCCAGAAATAGTTTTAAATGATATTAGATCTGATAAAATTTTTATTGAATTTTCGTAAGTAATATCAATATTATTTTCTGTACTCATAAATATAATCGATTATATATTAAAAAAATGAAAGAACAAATAACCTACGATATTTTTGACAAAGTGGATATTCGATTAGGAACAGTTATTTCTGTTAAAAAAAATGAAAAAGCTAGAAAACCTTCATTGATAGTTGAAGTTGATTTTGGAAAAGAAATAGGTATCAAAAAATCTTCAGCTCAAATAACTCATTATTACAACGAAGAAAATTTAAGAGGCAAACAAGTGATTGCTATCTGTAATTTTCCAGAGAAAAATATTGCAGGAGTTCTTTCTCAAGTATTAATTCTTGGTGCAATAGACTCTGAAAGCAAAGTTACACTTGTTCATCCATCTCGAAAAGCTGAAAATGGGCTACCTATAGCCTAACATAATGCATCCTGAAATATTATCAATGTCACTATTTATGTTTGCTACCAGTTGCTCACCTGGTCCAAACAATATTGTAGCATCTTACTCTGCATTTAATTTTGGAGTAATAAAAACAATGCCACACATGTTTGGAGTAATTTTTGGTTTTACAAGTTTAGTTATAGTTGTCAATTTTGGATTAATAAATATTTTCAAAATGTTCCCAATAATTCAAGAAATATTGAAATACGCTGGAACAATTTTTTTAATTTATTTAGCTTACAAAATTGCTTTTTCTAAATCTAATTCTAACAATTCATCAGAGAACCCAGTAAAATTTATTGAAACTTTTTTTTTTCAATTTCTAAATCCCAAAGCTGTTATAGTTGCAATTATAATTGTATCTACTTATGTAGAAAGTGGAGAAAATTTTATTAAATATTCTTTATGGGTGATAACAGTAGCTTTTATATTTGCTTGCTTTAGTATAACTTTTTGGACTTTAATAGGAAAGTTTTTAAAGAAATTTGCTACAAATGAGAAATTTATAAAGTGGTTTAATTATGTTATGTCCATTCTCTTACTAGGTTGTATAGCAACTTTTTATTACTAATATTATGAAACCAGGAAAAAAAAATTCATTTAATTCATTAAAGTCAATAAAGATAAACGGTTCAGATTACAAATATTATTCCATAGCAGAGGCTGAAAAAAATGGACTTTCAGATGTTTCTAAACTGCCAAAGTCATTAAAAGTCTTACTAGAAAATTTATTAAGATTTGAAGACGATCTTTCTGTTACAAAAAATCAAATTGAAGCCATTAAAGATTGGTTGAAAGATAAAAAATCCACTACTGAAATAGCATATCGACCAGCAAGAGTTTTATTACAGGATTATACGGGAATTCCAGCTGTTGCTGATTTAGCTGCTATGCGGGAAGCTGTTAAAGAAAAAAATAAAGACCCGAACATAATTAACCCACTTTCACAAGTTGACTTAGTAATTGATCACTCAGTTCAAGTTGATCAATTTGCTAACCAAAACTCTTTAGAAAAAAATGTTGAGATTGAATTTCAAAGAAATAGTGAAAGATATTCTTTTTTAAAATGGGGACAACAAGCATTTAACAATTTTAGAATAGTGCCACCAGGCACCGGAATTTGTCACCAGGTCAACTTAGAGTATTTATCTAAAGTTGTTTGGTCTGAAAAATATCAAGAAGAAGATTATTTGTTTCCAGATACTCTAGTTGGAACTGATAGTCATACAACAATGGTAAATGGTCTGTCAGTACTTGGCTGGGGTGTTGGAGGAATAGAAGCTGAAGCAGGAATGTTAGGTCAACCAATTTCAATGTTAATTCCAGAGGTAATTGGATTCAAAATTACAAATAAATTGCCAGAAGGTACTACAGCAACAGATTTAGTTCTAACTGTTGTTAAAATGCTTCGAGACAAAGGAGTCGTCGGAAAATTTGTTGAATTTTATGGCGAAGATTTGAAAAATTTAACGTTAGCTGATAGAGCAACCATTGCAAATATGGCTCCTGAATATGGAGCAACTTGTGGATTCTTTCCAGTTGATGAAGAAACTTTAAAATATTTAAAATTTTCAGGAAGAAGTAATCAAACTATAAAAATTGTTGAAGAATATTCAAAACTTCAAGGATTATGGGCAAGCGATAACATGATATTTACTGACACTCTTTCTTTAGATATGTCAACAGTGGTTCCAACAATTTCTGGACCGAAAAAACCTCAAGATAAAGTTCTGTTAACTGAGGCAGCATCAAATTTTCAAAAAGTATTTGAAAGTATTACTCAAAGAAAAACTCCCAATGTTTCAAGAGTTTATGGTACCGATTATGATATTAAAGATGGTTCAATATTAATTGCTGCAATCACTTCATGTACGAATACTTCTAATCCCAATGTTTTAATTGCTGCTGGCCTGCTTGCAAAAAAAGCAGTTGAATTTGGATTAAAAACAAAACCTTGGGTTAAAACTTCTTTAGCACCTGGATCTCAAGTTGTAACAGACTATTTAGCTAAAGCTGGATTAAATGTATTTTTAGATAAATTAGGATTTAATCTGGTTGGTTATGGATGTACAACATGTATTGGCAACTCCGGCCCATTGCTAGAAAATATTTCAGAATCTGTAAAAGAAGAAAATATTTATGCAGTCTCTGTATTATCAGGGAACAGAAATTTTGAAGGACGAATATCTCCTTTAGTTAAAGCGAATTATTTAGCATCACCTCCATTGGTAGTTGCCTATGCCCTAGTTGGATCAATGCAAGTAGATTTATACAAAGATTCTCTTGGAAAAAGTTTTGATGGAAAAGATGTTTATCTAAAAGATATTTGGCCTACGAATAAAGAAATAGAAGATACTTTAAAAAATTCATTAAACACTGAAATGTTTGTAAACAGATATTCAAACGTTTCTAAAGGAACAGAACAATGGCAAAAAATAAAAACTGAAAAAAGTAGTATTTATAATTGGGAGGAAAGTTCAACATATGTAAAAAAACCACCTTTCTTCGAAAATTTAACAGAAGAACCTGAAGGATTTACAGCTATTAAAGATACTAGACCTCTATTAATTTTAGGCGATATGATTACAACAGATCATATATCTCCTGCAGGTTCCATACAAAAAGAAAGTCCAACTGGTGAATATTTTATGAAAAGTCAAATTTTACCTAAAGATTATAATTCTTATGGTTCAAGAAGAGGCAATCATGAAGTAATGATGAGAGGTACTTTTGCAAATATAAGAATTCGAAATGAAATGGCGCCAGGAACTGAAGGTGGTTTTACTAAATTATATCCTGAAGAAAAAGTTATGCCAGTTTACGAAGCCGCTGCTGAATATAAAAAAAGAGGAATCGACTTAACTGTTATAGGCGGTAAGGAATATGGTACGGGATCTTCAAGAGATTGGGCAGCAAAAGGAACTAAATTACTGGGAATAAAGGTAGTTATGGCTGAAAGCTTTGAGCGAATTCATAGATCTAATTTGATAGGAATGGGCATACTTCCGCTTCAATTTATTGATGGAATGAATAGATTAAATTTAAAATTGATTGGATCTGAATTAATTAGTGTGCTTAATATAGAAAATGGAATAAGGCCAGGTGATAAGGTTGAAGTAGAGATAAAATATAATCATGGAGACATAAAAAAAATACAAGCTTTATGCAGAATAGATACAAAAAATGAAATTGAATATTACAAAAACGGTGGAATCCTTCAGTACGTTTTAAGAAACATGATTTAGTAATGGAAGAAGATATAGCAATAATAGATAAAAATACAAGAAACGAAAAGATTAAAAATTTTTTTATTAATAATAAAAAACAAATAATTATATCTATCTCAGTAATTATTTTAATAATTTTTGGGTATTTTGCTTACGGAGATTTTAAAAATAAAAAAAGAATTAAAATAGCCGAAAGATATAATGGTGTGACTATTAATTTTATTTCAGGAAACAAAATAAATGTAAAAAGTGAGTTAATAGAGATAATTGAAGAAAAAGATACGACCTACTCACCTTTAGCGTTATATTTTATAATTGATAATAATATAGAAACTACTAATGAGGAAATTAATAAATATTTTGATTCATTAATTAATGAAGCTAAACTTGACGAAGAGATTAAAAATTTAATAATTTTTAAAAAAGGTCTATTTAATTCTGATTTTGAAACTGAAAATAATTTAATCAGCATTTTAAGTCCATTAATTAATTCTAAAAGTGCATGGAAATCACATGCTCTTTATTTAATAGCTGAATATTTTTATTCTAAGAATCAAAAACAAAAAGCTAGGGAATTTTATAATAAAATAATAAGTTTAGAGAATAGTAACGAAAATATAAAACTAGAGACACAAAAAAGATTACGTAGAGATTTCAGTGAATAAATTTTTTAATTTTTTATTAATATTTTTTTTTGTAAACAATTGTTCACTAGATACCAAAACAGGTTTTTGGAGTAAATCTGAAAAATTAAAGAGTGAAAAAACTATAATTGAAAAAGAAATATTTCAGGAAGCCAAAATTTATGAAAAAGAATTTAATCCTCAATTAAAAATAAAGTTAAAAAGTAATTTTAAAAACAAAAGTTTTATAAATAATTTAAGTAATAACAATGGTATTGTTAAATTTAATGGAGATCTAAAAGAAGTATCTAAATATAAATTTTCAAAAATTAGTAAATTTGATTATTTTCAGCCTGATTTATTGCTAACAAAAAGAAATAGTATAATCTTTTTTGACGACAAAGGATCCATATTAAACTTTGATGAAAATTCTAAGCTTATATGGCAAAAAAATATCTATTCAAAAACAGAAAAGAAATTAAAGCCAATATTATATTTTGACAGTAATGAAAAATATATGGTCGTTGCAGACAATATTGCAAAGTATTATGCAATTGATATTAATAATGGTGAATTGAGTTGGTCTAAAAATAATATTGCTCCATTTAATTCACAGATAAAGATTTTTAAAGATAAATTCTTTGTAATTGATTTTGACAATATATTGCGAAGTTACTCAATTAAAAATGGCGAAGAAATTTGGAATTTTAAAACTGAGAAATCCTTTATTAAATCTCAGCAAAAATTGTCATTAGTAGTAAATGATAATAGAGTAATTTTTATTAACACCTTAGGCGATGTTAGTGCAGTTGATTTAAGTTCAGGTAATTTGTTGTGGCAAACACCTACACAAAGTAGTTCAATTTATGAAAATTCATTTTCACTTAAAAATTCTGATTTAATAGCCGAAAATAAATCAATCTATTTTTCAAATAATAAAAATGAGTTTTTTGCCTTAGATGAAAGAAATGGAATTGTTAAATGGAAACAAGCAATAAACTCAAACTTGAGACCAACATTTGCTGATGGTTTACTTTTTACAGTTACAATGGAAGGATATCTATCAGTGTTAGATGCTAGAAATGGAAATATTGTTAGAATGACTAATATTTTTGATGTAATAAAAAATTATAAAAAAAAAAATGTTGAACCGATAGGCTTCATTGTTACTAAAAATAAAATTTATTTGAGTTTAAATAATGGAAAATTAATTGTTGTTGATATTACAACAGGAAAAACAACAGATATTATAAAAATTGATAGTGAAAAAATTTCAAGACCTTATGTTTTAAATGATAATATGTATATAGTTAGAGATAATGCAATATTAAAATTGAATTGATGTGTTTCCAAAACTTCTTGAAAAATTAGGAAGAAAAAAACTTATTTTAGACAGAGGTCCTTCTCATCCAAAATATCATGAAGCCAAACCTTGGATAAACAGATATTATGTTTTATTTAGACACAGACCTAGATGGTTTCCATTTAATATTATAATTCATGAAATGTTAGACGATGATCATGGCATAGGTGTACACAATCATTTGTGTCCTTACTTAACTATCATTTTACGTGTAGGATACTGGGAAACATTAATAACTGGGAAATATTGGAGACCACCAGGATATATTGGTTTTAGATCTGCCAACAATTATCACAGAGTGGATTTAAAATCTGAAACAAGACCTTTAACATTATTTATACCTGGGCCATTTGGTTTAAGAAAAGAACCAAGACCAGAATATGGGATAGATTTTAAAACGAAAATTAAATGATACAAAAATTTCATAATTTAGAAATCAACACAAATGGTCAAAGACTTTATGAATTTACAGATGATACTATCCAATGGATAAAAAAATCAAAATTTAAACAAGGAATATTAAATTTAAGTATACAACATACAAGTGCATCATTAATAGTTCAGGAAAATGCAGATCTTGATGTACAAACTGATTTAATAAACTACTTTGATAAATTAGCCCCAATGGATAATAAGCTTTATGTTCACACTACTGAAGGAAAAGATGATATGCCAGCCCACATTAAGTCTGCTTTAACAAACAATCAAATTTCTTTGAGTATTAAATCTGGAAAATTACTACTTGGTACTTGGCAAGGACTTTATTTATTTGAGCATAGACTAGAGAATCACTCAAGAGTCATTATTCATCATTTTATTGGAGAATAGACCCAAATTGCTCGTTTTCCTTGTATTTTAACGTAAAATTTAGCTTTCAATCAATATATAGTATGTTAATTATAGGCCAAAGCTACTGGTAGTGACTTGGTGGCTGAACATAAAGACAAAAAAAAAGGGAGCTAGATATGAAAGTATTACAAGGTCTGAGTGGGACAATCAGTAGTCTTACTAATGTAGTAATAGCTTTACTAGGACTAGGTATCGTTGTTTCTCTTCTAGGTGGAAATGTTCCATTTGTAGGAGGAATTGCTGATAATATAGTAGGACTAGTGCAGGGACTAGGTGATGCAGGGATAGTTGGATTAATTGCAGCTATAATCATCTTAAATTTTTACAAATAGCTACAAATTAAGTTTGTAAAACGTTCCACGTGTACAATAGATAGATACATTCCCTAATTTTACACCAGAGTAGAATTAGGGAATTAAACAAGGAGAATTATGAGTGTTTGGATATCTAGGATAAAAGGTTATTTAAACAAGTTTCTAGAACTTGGGGTTCTTTTGTTGGCTGTTTCTGTTATTGCTGAAATATTGTTTGGTCCGAACGTAGCTTTTTTTGGGACACAAGTTACTGCAAATCTAATTAGTTTGCTTAACAGTCTTGGAGAACAAGGTATTGCTGCATTAATAATTGTATTTGCTGTAATATATACTTATCGAAAATTACTAAAATAGTTAATAAAGATTTTAAGATAAATCTTTATTAACTATTTCTTTTTGCTGCTTATTTCAAACAGAAAATTTACTCTGTATTGTTTCCAAGTGTTAAAAGTTTATTGTACATTTTTTCGTCTGTGGCGCCTTCACAACCAAAGACTAAAACTTTTGAATTTTTATTTAATTTAATATTATCTTTTAATTCTTGGTTAAAACAAATTCCTTTTAGAGCAATAATTCCTGGAGTAGCACATTCCCCAGCTTCAATTTCATTTTTTGAAAAATTTTTGTTAGCAAGCAATGAGGAAACTCTTGCAACCATAGTATCAGGTATTGATACGCAATAGTTGGTAGATGACTTTAGTATATTCCATGCAACTTTTGAAACTTCTCCACAAGACATTCCTCCCATTATGCTTTCTTTTTTTATTTCTATTCTTGTAGTTTTATTATTCTTAATGCTTTTTAGAATACAATCAGCATTCTCTGGTTCAACGATTATTATTTTTGGTATTGAATTTGAAAATTTTGCGATCCCTGCAACCATTGCACTTGCCATTCCACCTACACCTGCTTGTAAAAAAACGTGGGTTATTTCATCATTATTTATCTGATCAAATATTTCTTTCATCATAATTGTATAACCAGCCATAATATATTGAGGAACTAACTCATAACCCAACCAAGCTGTGTCTTGAACAATTTCCCAATTATTTTTTTGAGATTGAGCTATACATTCTTTTAAAGAATTATCATAATTACCTTTAACTTGAATTACATCAGCACTAAAATCTCTCATAGCTTTAGCTCTAGACTCACTTACATTTTCACTGATAAATATTTTGCAATTTAAACCTAATTTTTGAGCACCCCAAGCCACTGATCGACCATGATTACCTGCTGTTGCCGTTGCTACAGTTATATTTTTTCTTCCATTTACGATTTTTTCAACTGCGAAAGCACCACCTAATGCTTTAAATGATTTTAAAGTAAATCTTTTAGACTCATCTTTATAATAAATCTCTTTTAAGGAAAGTTCTGAGCTAAGTTTATCTAATCTTAAAAGAGGGGTAGGCTTGTAATCATTCCAAGAAGAAATAGATTTGATAGCTTCATCAATGAGTTTTTCAGGAAGAAACCTTAATATTTCTGATTTTGAGAAATTATAGTTTTTATTTTTTACTATATTAGAAATTGACCAAAAATCTTTTTGATTGGTTGCTTTCATTTTAGCTAACAATCAAGAGTGTTGTTTTTTTCCCATTCTGTTATATCTTTTTTCTTATCAAAAACTTGGTTTTTATTAAATTCATCAATTTCCTGATTTTTTAATTTTATATAACTGTTAATAACTTCATCGCCAAAAGCTTCTCTCAAATTTTTATTATCATCTAGTTGACTTAAAGAGTCTTCTAGATCATGAGGTAGTTTTTCTAAATTTGAATAATTTTTGTAATCAGTATACATATTACATGTTAACGGTTCTCCAGGATCTGACTTATTGTTTAGACCATAAAGACCTGCCGCAATTACTCCTGCTTGTATCAAATACGGATTGGCAGAACCATCCATAAGCCTTAATTCAAATCTTCCTGGATCAGGTATTCTAATCATGTGAGTCCTATTATTTCCAGAATAAGAAATGCTACTAGGAGACCACGTTGCTCCAGATGTTGTAGGTGGTGCATTAATTCTTCTGTAGCTATTTATTGTGGGATTAAAGAAAGCTGATAAAGACTCAGCATTCCGCATAACGCCACCTAAAAAGTTATAGGCAAGTTTGCTTAGGCCATATCTATCTCCTATATCTAAAAATTTATTTATTTTACCATTCCATAAAGAAATATGAGCATGACAGCCATTACCGGTAAGTTTTTCAAATGGTTTTGGCATGAATGTTGCTCTTAATCCATGTTTTTCTGATAAATTTTTTACCATAAATTTAAAAAAAGCGTGGCGATCTGCAGTGACTAAACAATCGTTATAATCCCAATTCATTTCAAATTGGCCGTTCGCATCTTCATGATCGTTTTGATAAGGGTTCCAGCCTAATTCAATCATGCCATCACATATTTCTTTTATTAATTCATATCTTCGCATCAAAGCTGACTGATCATAACAAGGTTTAGATTGAATATCTCTAGTGTCAGCAATACTAGATCCATCTGGTGAAATTAAAAAATATTCACATTCAACACCGGATTTCATCTTTAAATTCTTTTTATCTAATTTTTTTATTTGGTCTTTAAGCATTACTCTAGGAGAAGCTTTAACGGGTTTTCCATTCATCCATAGATCAGAAGCTAACCATCCTACTTCCTTATTCCAAGGCAATTGAATTAAACTATCTGGATCTGGAATTGCAAACATGTCAGCATCTGCAGGTGTCATATCCAACCAAGCTGCAAAACCAGCAAATCCTGCGCCATTTTTTTGCATTTTACTTATAGCTTGGGCAGGAACTAATTTTGATCGAAGAACACCAAATAAGTCAACAAAACTGATTAAAAAATATTTAATTTTATTTTTTTTTGCGATTGTAGCTAAGTTTTTTGACATAACTTATCCTAGCATGTTTCTATTTAAATAAAGATAAAAAGAAATCTTTATAATAAACTAGATTGACAACTATTATCACGATTACTGCAAGTATAGCTCCATATTTTGCTTTCGGCCATGCTAATCTGGCCATTTTACTAGGGATTTTATTAGGATTGTTATCTGATTCTTGGTCTTCCATAAGAAAAAAAGGGCGCATTGATCATGCGCCCTTAATTTTAATTTTAGCTAATTACCCATCGGTAACATTGCTTTTCCAGTCATTTGGACTTGGTCTTCGCCTTGCAAGTTTTTGTAACTTACTAAACTCCTGCTTAGAGCTAATTACGTGCCATCCAATCCAAAATACAACACCAAGAAGTACTAATAGGCCTTCCGATCCTGCACCAGGATATACCGCACCTTGAACTTCAGGGGCGCTTAAATGATCTATCCAGTTTGTTACTGCCATAATATTTTCCTCCTTTACCTGGTTGCTGATGAAACTGCTTTTTCATCATCTTTTGCAGCTTCCAATATTTCGTAGTCTAATCCAGCTAACTCTACTTCTCTTGGAATTCTTAATTTACCCATTCCGTGAAGTACTTTAGCTATGATCCATCCTGGCAAGAAACCAAGCACTAGAAACATTATTATTGCACCTATGAACATTCCAATTGGATTGATTGGAGCATAATCAGTTCCAACCCACATTGATCCAACGCTGTATCCAGACGATGGATATCCCCATAGAACAAATCCACAGATTATAAGACCTGCAACACCAGCGTAACCGTGTACTGCTACTGCACCAACTGCATCATCTATTTTGAACTTACGTTCAACCCAGTAATGAAGATTATATGCAACAACAACTCCGATTGCACCAATAATCATTGCTTGAATAGGGTGATACAAGTCATTTCCTGCAGAAGCACAAATTATACCTGCTAGTCCACTTGAATATGTCCAGAAAGGATCTCCTTTTGCAACTACATATCCAGCCAGTAAACCTCCTGATAACGACATCAAGAAATTCATTGTAATGCCACCAAGTGTAGTAGGGGTTACGTATATGTTTGTTGCTGTAAAGTAAGTTACGCCTTCCATTCCATATTCAGGTCCAAGATTAAATATAGGTATATTACAAGCTGCGTAAAAACCCCAAAATCCTGTATAAATTAGAAACAATCCGATTGTTACTAACCATGGATTTCTTGGTCCAATATTTCTTGGAACACCACTTGATGAGAACTTACCTATTCTTGGTCCCAAAACTACAAGAATACCTAAGGCAAAACCACCTGCTATAGCATGAATTACACCTGAGGCATAAGCATCATGATATCCAAGAAGTTTGAGCATCCAGCCATCAAAGTGCCATCCCCAAGCAGCGTCGATAGTCCAAAATACAGAACCAATTGCTATTGCTAAAATTCCAAAAGCAAATGTTGTAATTCGTTCAATCACTGCACCCGAAACAATTGATGCTGCAGTCCAAGAAAATAGTAAGAACGCAGCCCAGAATACTCCAGTAATATGGTCACCTAAATTAACTGCCAATATGTCACTAGTAGGCAAGGCCCATTTTGCACTAAACGCTGAATCATCAGTAATCAGTGCGGTGCTTTCATTCATTATTGATGGTGCTAAACCCGGTCCCGTTGGAAACGCCCAATATATCCACCAACCAAATAAAAACCACGTTACTGTAACCAAAGGTATCAGCATTGTGTTTTTCATTAATGTGTTTTGATGATGTTTATATCGAGAAGCTCCAACTTCATACATGCAGAAGCCCACGTGAATCAAAAACATGAGCACTACTGTTATCCAGTAGTAAAATTCTGTAAATATGGTGGTCAGTGCACCTAGTTCGTCAGTCATGTCTAACCTCCCTTTTGTTTGTTATAACAAAACAATCAGATTCTATTAAATACATCAAAGAGTACAACAATAAAAAATAGATCTAAAAAGTAGAAATATAAGTCAATAACTAAAAAACAGGGAATAATTTAAGCTTAACAACCTACGGTAGATTATATTTTATAGAATCCCTAAAATTTTCTGTAAGCTTTTTTCAGATCTACAAGAGGATGATTCGGAGACATTTGGAATTTAACTAAAAGCTCTCGTGCAATCATATCTCTATCTTGCTGATTGTTAGGTAACTTAATTTTCTTTGGAATAGTAACCCAGCCATTTGCATTTCTGCAAAAAACAGCGGGTCGACCTTCTTCATATCCCATGTGAACGTCTTCTAACCAATTCAAATCATCCCACCCCATAGCTTCTACATATTTTTTTAGAAAGGGAGTAATTTTTTTATAATCAGGCAGCATGTTAACATCATATCGATAACCGATATGTTGTCCTATCATTTTTTCTCTAGCAGTCTCTTTTGAGGTTCCTAATTTTATTTTTTTTTCTTTTTTCTTTTTATTTTTTTTTCTACTCATAATTATTCCTTATATTTTATGGAAATTATCAACACCAACAGTGTGATTTGTTCCAGTTAAAGGTACTTTTGCTAAAGCAGAAGCTTCCATTGTTAATGCAGCTAAATCTTCTGGCTCTAACGAGTGAATATTAGTTTTTCCACAAGCTCTAGCTAGAAGCTGAGCTTCCAAAGTCATTGTATGTAAATAATTATAAACTCTTAATGCAGCATCATCAGGATTTAATCTTTTC
>Ga0066859_10000031_pt1 | contig 37520 bp, 28 predicted proteins | sample ETNtaG_16_FD_65600 | JGI IMG/M metagenome (GOLD analysis project Ga0066859, IMG submission 65600) | Marine microbial and viral communities from oxygen minimum zone, Eastern Pacific Ocean - ETNP201406SV199 | ecosystem: Environmental > Aquatic > Marine > Oceanic | place: Pacific Ocean: Eastern... | reverse complement strand
GTCGAATGGCGCCCACTCCGCTTCTGGCTCTGGGAGCGGCTCGCTCGCCTCGACCGCATCCGCCGAGCGCAGTCGCAGCACGTCCCAGGCCCATCCTAGGATAGCGCCCGCGAGTGGCAAGTCCAGCGCGCCTGCTCTGAGCGCGTGGTTCTGATATTCCTGTAGCACTAGACCGAGGTCTAGCTGCCATGGGTCCAGCTCATGCTCGCGCACTAACTGGAACAGCACTGCGATGCTCCTAGCGAGTGGATCCTCAATGGCCGTGATTTCCGCCCCCGCCTCTGAAGCCTGTGCCAACTCCAGGTAGCCGTCAACCCGCTCCGTGTCGCCGCCAACGATAGCCTTGTGAAACAGCAGATGGTTCTCGACCAGGCTCACGCCGCCACATCCCCGGCGGGCAGCGAAGCGATGAAGCTGTCAACGTCATGAATCTGATGCATGTGCGAGATTCCGTCGTCAGCCATGAAAACACCCAGCACGTGTGCCGCCTCACGCAGTGCGGCATGGTGCAGGCTCACGACCAGGAACTGTGCGACCGTTGATTGCAGCGCAATCGCGCGACCGATGTGTTCGGTGTTAACCCCGTCCAGATTCTGATCAGGTTCATCGAGCAGGTAGAAGGGGCTCGGGTCGTAGCGTTGGATGGCGAAGATGAACGCCATGCTAACGAGGGATTTTTCACCCCCAGAAAGTAATTCAATTGGGAAGAGCCGCTTGCGCGGCATGCGCGCCTTGATTGAAACGCCCCCCTCGAAAACTGCATCCGGCTTCTCCAGTTCCAGCCATGCCTTACCACCCCCAGCGAGCTCGGTAAAAGTGGCTTGGAAGTTCTCGTCGATGTGTTTATAAACTTCAGTAAACCGTTCCAGCTTGCGCGCCGATATCTTGGCTTCGAGCGCCTCGAGCCTTCGCACCTCCTTGCGCAACTGCTTGCGGGCTTCACGGATGCGTGCCAGCCGTTCTTCCTCCTGCCTGTAGTGCTCGAGCGAGAGCATGTTGACGTTACCCAGCCGGGTGCGCTGCCCTTCGAGCGACTCACGCTGCACTTCCAGTTGTTCCGCGCCACCCACCTGCGAGGGTTGCTTTGCATTCTTAGGCAGTCGCTGCCGCGCTTCCACCAGCTTCGGCTCGCGCACCTGGATTTCCAGCTGCAGTTCGTCTATAGCAGTACGCCGACCACGGCCGAACTCTTCGCGCTGTACTAGTGTAGTTCGCTGCTCGCCGAGCTGGTCGCGCAGGCTGTCACGTCGCTGCCGCAATCCATCCAGCTCCTCGAATTTTTCATGTTCCTCGCGCTCTAGTGAGGTAACTTGCTGCGCCAGTTTGCGCGCTAATTTCCGCTCGGTGGCATGTTGCTTCTGGGTCTCGCGTTGGCCAGCGTTGTTTTGCTCCAGCGCGGCGGCGAGTCGCTCCGCTTCCGCTGTTGCGGGCATCTCTCCCGCCTCCAACCGCGCTACCTCAGCGCGCGTCTTGCCCAGTTCGTCGCGTAGCGTGGTGAGCGTCTCTTGCAGCTGCGCCAGTGCCTTCGCTTCGGTACCGCCGGTAAGTTGCTGTAGCTGTTCGGCGGCTTGTGAAACGCTCTCGTGCTGTGTCACAATCTCGCCTTGCAGCTGCACCAGCGCTTTCTCGCGCTGTGCCAGTTCGGTTTCCAGCACCGTCACGGCACCTTGGCGTGTCACGAGCGCATTAGCTACCTGCTGCAGCTGTTCGGCGCTACGCGACACAGTCGAGTCGTAGTCGGTCACGCGCGTCTGTATGGTTGCGCACTCGCTTTCCAGGGCAGCCTTTGCCTGCGCTACTATAGCTACTTCCTCGCGCAGCGTGCTGGCGGTCGCCCCTAGCTCTAGGTTGTGCGCCTGCGCCATCTTTACGAGTGTGGCCAGTTCATCGAGTGTAGCACGGTCACCAGTCGCAAAGTGTACCCGCGCCCGCGGTGACGATCCACCAGTCATTGCACCGCCTGGCTCGAGTAGTTCACCCTCAAGCGTGACCATGCGCCCCTTGCCTAGGAGGGTGCGGGCTTCACGCAGTGAGTGCATGATGACTGTGTCACCAAAGACGTTTCCGAAGGCGTCCGCGTAGCGCGGGTCGAACTGCACCAGTTCCTGCGCGAAGCCAATCGCACCGGGTTGCTTGAGCAGTAGCAATGCGTTGGCGCGGGGGCGGTAGCGTCGTAGCTTGTTGAGTGGCAGGAATCGCACCCGTCCCAGCCGGCGTTGTTTCAGGAACTCGATGGCCGTCCCGGCCGCCGCATCGTCCTCGACCACTACTGATTGCATGCGACCGCCCGCTGCGACTTCCAGCGCCAGAGCGTGCTCTTCATCAACCCGCCCTAGCTCGGCAATCGTGCCTACGATGCCAGGCAAGTCGCCCGCGTCGCGCGCCGCCAGTACTCCCTGTACTGCGCGTGCGTAGCCACCAAGTTCATCTTGCGTGCGCTGCGCAGCCTGTTCAGCCGCTAGCGCAACGCTTGTTTCGTGTAGCTCACGCTCCGCCCTCTCGAGTGCTTTACTAACTTGCGCCAGTTCCCCGTTTAGCTTGTCGTACTTGCGCGTTACCTTGCGCAGGTTATCGGCAGCGGACTTGCGCCCCAACTGCAGGTCTTGCAGATGAAAGTCGACATCATCAACGTCAGCCTGCGCCGCCACGAGCAACTGTTCATTACCCATCGCCTGCTCACGCGTCTGTGCCAGCTGTAGTTCAAGCTGCTCGCGCTCGCCTTCCAACCGGTGACGCTGCATTTCCAGCGTGCCTGCTGCCTGCCGTAGCTCGTCCAGTGTAGCGCGCTGAGCCTCGATTTCCTGCGATCCACTCGCAGCCGCTCCCTCTCGTTCCGCGAGCTCCGCCTCATTCTCTGCCGCTTGCTCCACGAGCATCTCTGTTTCGCTGCGAGTTGTATCGAGCGATTTGCGCAGCATCTTTAGTTCGGCAGCAGCAGCGTGATGCTCAGTACGGAGTGTCTTGCGCATTGTTTCCAGCTCCGCCAGCTGCTTTTGCGCTTGTTCTGAATTGCTTTTGGCCAGTGCCTGCGCGACGCGAGCCTCGTCTAGCTGCTGCTGCAATTCGCGAGCACGGTCGCCGCCGGCAGCAGAAATGTCATCTTCTACATTTTTATACTCGTGTTCGAGAGTTCCAATAGTCGCCTGCCGCTCTTTCAGCTCGCTTTCCAGCTCTTCTAGCTCCTCCCGGTAGCGAATGACAACCTCGCGGCGCGATTCTAGGGAAGCTTCCAGGTCAAGCACCTGCCGCCAGTGGCGCAGCAGTTCGTTTTCCTGCAATTGCAGTAATATGGCTTCGAGTCGTTCAGCATCCCGTTTCTCGCGCTCGAGCTGTCGCAGCAGCCGCTGGACCTCCCGCATTCTCTCCTCCAGCAGAGCTAGATCTGCACCCACATGTTCGCGAGCGGAACGGGTCTTGCGCAATCGCTGGTCGTAGGCAGTTATGCCAGCAACATCCTCCAGTTTGTGCCGTCGCTCGGTTCCTGACATCAGCGAAGTCTGCGTAACGTCCCCTTGCTGGATAATGTTGTAGCCGGTAGCATAAAGTCCGGCACGCGAGAACAGGGCTTCAAACTCGCTTGCCGAAGAGGGCTCGTTGTTGAGTCTATAGCGGGTAACGGGCTTGCCGCCGCGTAGCCGGATGCTCTTAGTGAATTTGACGAGGTCACTCTCGATTGATAGATAGCGATCGGAGTTGTCGAACAACATGCTTACCCGGCAATGCTTAGCTGCAGATTTGCGTTGCTTTCCTTCTTGGTAGCCGTAAATTAGCTGGCTCAGCCGTCGTGCGCGTAGGAGTTTGGTCGAGCGCGAGCCGAGGATGAAGAGGATGGCGTCGGTGATGTTGCTTTTGCCTGAGCCGTTAGGGCCAGTGATGCAAGTGAAGCCAGTTCCGAGGGGAACGGTGACGTGGCCTTTGAAGGATTTAAAGTTCTCGAACTCAAGTTCGAGAAGTCGCAATCAGAAGGCCTCCAAGTGTGCCTGCCGCGGCTCGGCTGGCAGCACATCAAGCTCGCCCCTGACTCCGGCATAGTGCTGCTGCCGGTACATTTTCCAGAAGCCGGAAATAAGCCGGCCGCGATCACCGCGATCGCCTGCGACCAGTGCCGAGAGGTAGCTGCTGCGGTCCTCGCGTTGCCAGAGTGGAGCCGGTAGTCCCGCGCGGGCGTACATTCCCTCCAGCAGCAGTCGCGCCACGAGTCCGTTACCCGCTGTGAAGGGTCGCAGCTGCAGCAGACGGTGGTGGAACAGCGCCGCTCGTTCGAACGGGTGCAGCGGCGAAGGTTCGTGCCACCACTCGAGCAACGCTTCCAGTTCGTCTTCAACCAGTACCGGAGGTGGGGGAACGAACGCTGAACCAGGCAGACTGGCACTCTCCTGCCGTAGCAGGCCGCCGTCGCCTTGCCCTTCGCGCAGTTCCTGATGCATCTTTAGGATGGTGCGCCGTTCGAGCCGTACAACACGTTCGCCCGCTTCGTGGTGCAGTCTCCGCAGCGCAAGAATTACCAGCACGCGTGTCAGTGGAACCCCCGCGGGCGCGCGGTCGTGCAGTAGAATAGCCTCAGTCTGTTCACGTGCCAGTGGCTCGGAGGTGAGTAGTAGGTTGCCATGTACCGCCTGTAGCTCGAGACGCTGTGATTCACGCGCTAGGGCTGCAGGAGGTTGTAGCCGTTTCATCGCACGGCGCAGGAACTTGAGACGTTGCAGTCCCTTCAGCGCCTTCAAATCGAGATACGGGGTGCGGAACATGCCGGCCGACGCCTTCACCATGCGCTCCACCGCGGCTAGCTCCAGTTCTGGTCCGTAGACCGCCTTGAGCCGCTCCTGTTCGTCGTCATCCGGCTTTTCAGGACCGATATAATGCTGCACTTTCTCGACGCGTCCATTGAACTTGAACGATTTGACAAGGTACCAGTACTGCTGCCCGCGAGTGGTCTTGCGTGTAAGGTAAACCATAAGCCTGGCCCTATTGGTTCCACCTTTTAAAGTTTTTGGATTCAGGTATCTAGTGAAAAATACGGTTGTTGCACCACCTTTCCATAGGAAACAGGGTGTAGTGGGGGAAGCCATGGCCGACGAGCAGGATGTAGGTTTTTTGGCACACGCCGCAGGGTTTCACACACTATGCACTTGCTCTTCGTCTGCACCGAAAAACGGTGCGACACGTGACGACAGATTTGCGCGCGTGGGGAAGCTACTGGCCGCTTCTGGAAGTAAAATGGTGTATGGATAATAATAGCTAATATTTATTTAACCCCCTTCCAAGCGGCGTCTAATGCTCGAACTGATGATACTGCTCGCCATTGCCGTAGCGGCGTACATGGCGTGGAACATTGGTGCCAACGACGTCGCCAACGCAATGGGCACCAGCGTCGGAAGCGGCGCGTTGACCCTGCGCAACGCCATAATCATCGCTGCGGTCTTTGAGTTCTGCGGTGCCTTCTTCGCTGGAGACGCTGTAACCGACACGGTACGCAAGGGAGTGCTTGTTATTTCCGAGGAAGAGATGGCACACCTCTCCCGCGAGCTGCAGTACGGCTTTATCGCTGCCATGCTAGCAGCCGCGCTCTGGATTACGGTTGCCACCCGCTACGGGCTGCCGGTCTCGACAACTCATAGCATTGTAGGCGGTATAATCGGTTTCGGCCTCTTTATCGACCCGACCCTGATAGATTTCCAGAAAGTCGGTCAGATAGTCCTGAGCTGGGTTTTTTCCCCGTTGCTGGGCGGGGTGCTGGCCTACGGGACTTTCATGGTCATACGCATGACCATCATGGAATCCGAGGACCCCATCCAACGCTCCCGCTGGATGGCACCAATCCTGGCTTTTCCGACCTTCTTCGTACTTGGTCTAGCACTTCAGTACAAGGCGCTCAAGTACCTGCTGCCATCCACCTGGCTGCCGGCTAAGGATTGTGCCGCAAATATCAGTTTCACGGAAGCGGTTGTAGAATGTCTGCCTGTGCAGAGCCTGCAAATAGCGCTGTTATTAGCTGCACTGGCTAGTCTGTCTCTCTACTTGCTGTTGCGCAATCATGAGTTCAAGCAGACCGGTTATGCAGGTGTCGAGCAGATATTCATTTGGCTGCAGATAATCACTGCCTGCTACGTCGCCTTTGCTCACGGAGCGAACGACCGTAGTAACGCTATTGGACCAATGGCGGCAGTCTGGCAGGTTTACCAGATGGGCGTACTGAGTTCGGAAGCCGAGGTCCCCCTATGGCTAGTACTGCTGGGAAGTGCTGGCATCGTCATCGGCATCGCTACTTGGGGCCATCGCGTTATGAAGACGATTGGTGAGAAAATAACTCACATCACCCCCACTCGCGGATTTGCAGCCCAGTTCGCCGCCGCAACCGTCGTTCTCTTATTCTCCCTACCCTTCCTAGCCGTGCCCATCTCCACTACCCATACTCTCGTGGGCTCGGTGGTGGGGGTCGGGCTGGCAAGGGGGACATCATCAGTGGATTTTGGCGTTTTCGGAAAGATTGCCGCCAGCTGGGTCGCTAGCATCCCAGCCGCCGGCATCGGGGCAGTCCTGCTTTACCTGGTTTTCGGGCTGAATGAAACACGTTTCGTCGTCTCAGTCAGCCTGATACTGGCCGCCATTATGTGGATACTTTACCAGTCATTCAGGTCGGAACCCAGAATTGAAATCGAAATTGGGGGTGCGGAATGAAGTTTTTCGATAGCCATATCGGCCCCAGCGTTTTCGAGACCTACTACCGTCATGCCGCCAAGGCGCTCGAAACGGTTGAGCACATGAAGCGCTGCGTAACGGTCGCCTGCGAGGACGGCGATACCTCCGAGGCGATTACGGCAACCTCGAATGCCGAGCTGGAAGCGGATGAACTCAAGACCGAGCTGCGCGGGGTAATGCGCGGCAGCATCCGACTCGCTATATCGAAGGAAGTGTTCCTCGACATGATTTCGCGGCAGGATCGCATCGCCGACTACGCCGAGAACGTCACCGAGATAATTTCCTTCCGTCCCCTCTTTGATGACGCGAAAGCTCGTCGGCTGCTAACGGAGCAGGCGCAGGCAGTACAGGCGACGGTGAACGAATATGCACAGGCAGTTGAGAAGCTGCAGGAGCTGATGGAGTCCGGCTTCGCTACCCGGGTCAAGGAGGAGCTGCACCAGTTCATCGGCGCGGTCAACCTGCTCGAGCACAAGGCTGACGCCAAAGAAGTGGCGACCGCCACCTACATATTCTCGCACGGCGACGACACACCGCTCGCGGCGGCGCACATGTATCGCGTCGCGCAGCGGCTGGACGACGTCGCCAACGCCGCCGAGCACGCGGCGAATTCGCTGATACCGCTGGTAAGTCACTAAACCCCGGGCTGCCCGGCGACCGACATGGCCGAGGCAACCATCATTTTCGCGTCGCAGGACTGATTAACCGACCGCCGCTGCCCCACCGTGAAACTGGAGGCGCCTTTCTACGCACAGACCATGGATTTCAGTTGCGGCTCTGCGTGCGTAGTGATGGCGCTGGGTTACTTCAACCTCGCTAGCCCTCTAGACCGCGACCTAGAGGTCGAGATATGGCGCGAGACCAACGCGGTAGAGGTTGGTGGCTGTGGACGCTATGGCGTCGCGGCACCGCTGGCACTGCGTGGGCTGCGACCGCATATTGTCTGTAGCGCTAATGGTCTCGGCCTCATGGACCGCATTCACGAGCGTGTAGGCGGTATCGATCCCAGTACACTGAAGTTTTTCCACGTCATGCAGCAGCGGCTCTGTGCGCGCAACGGAGTTACAGAGGAGCAACGGCAGCCAACCCTGGCCGATATTCGAACCGCTCTGGCTGCTGAGCGTCTGGTGCTGGCCTTGGTTTCGACCGCTCTGTTTCCCGAAGAAGAAGAAGAAATCTCGCACTGGGTGCTGGTAACAGGTATGCGTGACAACGAACTACTGGTGCACAACCCGCTAGACGGACCGGAAAAGGCACATCGGCCCGTTGTCGCGCAAGCGCTGCTGGCCAGCGCAGCGAAGTTAGGCGAACAGTCATTAGTTACCATCGGCAGTCGCGAATGGTCTGATGGAGAGCCAGTAGTAGAGCCGCCGTTACCGGAGGAATATCTTGAATAGCTACCAGCCGGCCACCTAGAGAAGGCTGGCTAGAATATAGTTGTTGAAAGGAAATAATATATCAGGTATAGCCCAACAATTACCATGACCACGCCTCCTCCCATCTCAATCTGGCGAGTAGAAGCTTTCAATTTGTCAACAATCGTGGATTCGGATGCAGCCACAACCATCGTGAATGCAACCATAAGAGCCCCAGCCGTAGCCGAGAATATCACGAAAACAAACATTCCAGTGAGGAGTCCTCTACCGATGCTGGCAGTTAACAGCCCTACAACGACTGGGGCTACACAACCTGTCGCAGCAGAGCCATAGGCAACACCATACCAAAAAAGTCCAGTTCTAGTTCCGTCTGCGTTATCGGAGAAACTAAATTCTTTCCCCGTAATCACCCTGATACTACTTTCAATCCCACTCTTGACCATAATCATTGGTTGTGAACCGGCTATGGTTGCCATCAGGTTTCTGAATGGTCTGACTATCATATTGGAGTCATATTCCATCACCATCACAATACCCATGGATAGAATCAGGATTCCTACAACCAGCTCGAGTACAGGAATAAATCCTCCGATTATACTAATAAATGGAATTAGCAAAATTCCAATTAACAACAGAATCCCCATTAATCCGGCAGCAGCGGCTAACCCATCCGGTAAAGTCTCTCTTGCAGTTTGTTCGTCAAATTTGCCGGTGCGCTGTTTCTTGCTAGAAAGATAGAAGGACATGTAACCAGGTAACATGGGGAATGAACATGGTGAAAAGAAAACCATAACGCCCGCTCCGACGGCAAACAAGTATATCGATGATTCCCTTACCTTAACAAGTGTACCCTGTCCTGTCAGGGCTTTATTCACTTCTAATTCCAGTTCATTTGAACTCTTGGGCACTGATTTCCCTGTTGTACCGCCTGCTTCGTAGGTGATTTGTCCATTCTTGTCAATAATGAATAGTTTAGGAGTTCCAGTAACACTATACGCGAGTTCGATATCGCCATTGGAATCACCCATCGCATGTATCCATCCAAAATCCTCTGCATAATTTCGTAGCTCTGCTTCATCATCTTCACCGAAGACACTTACTGAGATGATAACTACGTCGTTGTCTATATTCTTGGAATATGGTTCAAGTGCATCTTTTACGAATTTTTCACATGGTACACATGTAGTGAACATAAAATCCAGAACAACTACTTTTTCACCTTCGTAATCCGAGAGTGAGAATGTATTTCCTCTAGTATCTTTTAGTGTGAAATCCGGGGCATCGGACTCTCCCCCAATCATTCCATACAGGACAACAGCTAAAATCAAAACCATGGCTGTTCCTATACCAAATAGGACTTTGTTCTCAAGAATTGTATTGTATGCTTTGCTCTGGCTTACGTCTTCGACCAGAACATCCCAATTTGTCTTTTGAGTCATGCCTACGATAGGGCTTACTACAGTTTGTATTTATCTATTTGTTATCTGCTCTGACCCTACTAATCTGTAACTACAGAGGGTTTCCTAGCCCAGAAAATGAATCCAGATACGCTCGCTATCAATATACCAACACTAATAATCAACAATACAGGCAGGCCTTTCTCTTCTTCGGGTGCCATAGCTGAGACGGTAGCTACGTCAGTACTCCCTTTCGTCCAGTTACCATCGTATGCTACGATGCTATACTCAACCTCTGCAGAATCATCCACGTTGAGAACAGCAAAAGATTCTCCGCTCCCGATTGTACATACCTCACCATCACACACCTCTCCATCTATGGTCATAGGCTTGTAGGACCAATTATAGGATACATTTGAGATGTGGGAAGCCTCGCGATAGATGACCAGAGCTGCAGTCAGTTCCCCCCCATCATCCTCGATAACGGCATTAATCCTCACGTTTCCATCTTCAGAAGTTGGTTTCTCTAGCACTATCGATGGTGGGCTTGCTTCTTCATCGTAGGCAGTACCTTCGGGCGTTGCTGAATTCAGTGCTCTGGGGGATCCGTCATTTCCGTCTCCTCCATCTTCATTACCACTTCCATCCCCCCTACCAGAACTAGTGTCATCCATGTCATAAACAACAGCAACCGGGTACACGTTCCGGGGGTTAATAGGGACTCGAATAGGTTCCTCTATTCCATCTCTAACGATAGTTGTAGGGACCACCCAGTCAGCATAAATTTCATTCAGAGATTCACCTGGCTGAAGTTCAAAATCTTTCCCCTCAAGAGCATATTCCCTGAACACATTGTGCATGGTTACGTCCGCATCATTGACGGTACTCCAAGCCGTAACATAATCCTCTACCATGAAAATGTGAAGCTGTCCGTTGAGAGTATCATCTGGCAATTCCATGCTCATTGGATCAAAATTTTCGTTGTTCTCGACATATTCTATATCTACCCTGACTGAAAATCGCTGACCGTCATAAATGGAGGCGACCTTAAGATTCACCATCTTAATCTGGTCCCTTTCTCCAGAATCTTGGAGTGCGCTTTTCATTTCCTCATAATTTGCACTTGGAGCATTTGCACTGTGAGATCCCCCCATCTCTACATACCCCCCATCAGCGTCTAGAGAGGGAGTACCGGAAACACCCGGCTGGTAATATTTCATTCGATCCCGCGACTCATCAGTCATCAAATCATCCTCACCGCCACCGTTCAGTTCATGGAATTCTATGTAGTTCCAAGGGTTCCCCTCTGTGTATCCTTCTTCCTCCCAGAGTCGTGTTGCGTCGGGATGCGCACCACTCATGCAAGGAGGACAGGAAAGCCCAGTGAAGTGCTCAAGTATAGGCCGATGTGTCCACTGATATGGGTGTTCAGAATTTCCGGTCTCAACACCCTGAATCTCAGCCGCCAAGCTGGAAGTAAATGACGTGCAGAACGAAAGTGCAATCACTATTGCTACGGCAACCTTAACCGACTCGAACACATTTCTGTACCCAGCAGGCAATATATGACACTATCTGTGTTCAAAGAGCTAGCATTGCACGAACTTTCGTCTCAACATCTGCCGGCGCGAGTCTCTGGTGTGGAATTTGTTCTGCTTGCCCGCAATTGCCTGGCCGTGTAGTACCCATATGGGCATAACGGGGGGTCAGTCCACGCTCTAGCAGCCAGGTGCCGTAGCGAATGCCGAGCCCGGTGCGCTGGTTGAGACTCTCGACGACTAGTATAAAAGGAGAAGTACCGAGTCTGGCAATAGTATCCTCATCTACTGTATTTAGAGTGGGCTTGTTCACCAAGCCTACCGAGATCCCCTCAGTGCGCAATATTTCTACCACGTGTAGGCAGCGATGTAGCATATCGCCAAAGCTCACAATCCAGCCGGCATCACCTTCCCGTACTATCTCATCGCACCCCGGCTCGAATTGGTAGTCGCCCGCGTGTAGCGGGTTGCCTTCTTCAGTGAGGATTTCTGGCAATTTAGAGCGGTTTGAGAACACGAATCGCATACCTCCTTTGGTGAAAATATGCTTGATGACGGCGTCCATCTGGTGCACATCGGCGGGGAAGTAAAGCCCGGTCTGTGCGCCCTCGGATACGTAGTTGTCAGCGAAGAAGTTGTTGAGTCCGAAGTGACATGTGTTGTCGGACATCGCGTCAACCCCAGCATGCGAGAAGTGACAGAGCAGGTCACACTCGTTGAGTCGCGACATAGTGATTTCGGAAATTACCATTTCTAGGAAGGCGGAGAAAGTGGCGAAAATGCCTTGGTGGTCCGACTGCGAGCCGAATCCCGCCGCTGCAAGGAAGTTGCCGCGCTCTTGCACCCCACCACTGGTGAAACACTCTGGAAATTGCTCACGAATCTGTGTGAGGCCCACCGACCCTTCTAAGTCTGAATCGAAGGCCCGAACGCGCTGCCGGTCTGCAGGCGACAGTCCTTTCAGGATGGCAGCGAGTGAAAGTCCGAATTGCTTGCGACATGCACCGGATGCACCGCTGCCGAGCAGCTTCGCTGGGGGAACGGTCGCCTCTCCCGTCTCGATTTTATCAAGACACATCAGCGCTGTGTTGTGACCGCGCGCAGCGAGGTACTCGCGCGCTGCAGCGAGCGTGATGACGTCGTGCAATTGCGGTGTCCCCTCAAGCTGTGGGATGTCAGGTCCCATGCTCCGGCGGCAAAGCACCGCCGCCGGGCCGTCCTGCTGCAGCGCGCTGACGATAGCGGCTAGCAATGCCCGCGAATCCTCGCCGTCGGCCGTGAATATAGCGAAGCCGTGGCCCCCAAGAGTGCGCTCCAAGTCGAACCCCGGAAGGTAGCGGTCGGGGTAGCCAGCTATCGTGACGTTATTGTCATCGATAATCCACTTGACGTTGAGGTCGTTGGCGACTGCCAGTCGCGCCGCCTCGCCGTTGTTGCCCTCCATTTGTGAGCCGTCGGAGCCGAACATCACTACCGCACTTCCTGGATTTGCAAATGCGACGCCGTTAGCGTGCCCTGCAGCGTGGCCGAGTCGTCCACTTGAGAAGTCGATGCATTCCAGTAGTTCCTTCTCCGGGTGGCCGGCCAGCCCTGAGTCATATTCACGGTAGTGCAGTAGTTGCTCCGACGGCAGTCGCCCCCTCAGCGCAGCACGCGCATACTGCAAAGCGGCGCGATGGCCTGCCTCATCGAAGAACTCGGGGTGGATAGCTGCGCCGCCGTCGCGCAGCGCGTCGACAATCAGCACTTCCGGCACGATGTCATACGGTCCACCAGTGTGGCCACCGAGGCCACGTGCGCGGGCGACTGCGGTCAGTGTAATGACGGCGTCGCGCAGCAGGGCGATGTCGCGCTCTAGCTGCGCCAGCCCCGACTCGCCAATCTTAGGTTCAAGAGGTAATTTCAGCCGCGAAAAGCCGCTTATGTTGAGGGGGAAATCCATGCCCGTCGGGGCAGCCTGAGTCCCGGCTTAAACGTAACCGTCAAAGTGCTGCGCGCAGTCCCAGAATTTCGGAGTTGCCGCCGTCCAAGACGGTCACGGCTGAAATTCCAAATGGTTTGCCGCATGCTATACCTAAGTCGGCATTAGTACCGTCGAAACGGTATACCGGCACCTCGCCCCGTTCGATTTCCTCGACAGCTGCTGCGGGGCAGTTGCAAGCCAGCAGCACCAACTTCGCCTTACCCGCAGCAACAGCCTCACGGCATTGGCTAGCGCCGAGTCGCACGTTGCCAGTGCCGATAGCGCTGCGTAGCTCACGGTTAAGGTCCATCAAGTCTCACTGGAAGGATTGTAGATAACGCTCACGGCACCGGTACCTAGATGCACCGGCTGGCCAACGATAATATTCTCAGCGACGCCGGTTAGCACATCCTCCTCACCGGTCAGTGCAGCCAGCAGCAGGTGGGTGGAAGTAATCTCGAACGCCGCTCGCGCCAGCACCGAGGTTTTCGCCCCTGAAATGCCGTGGCGGCCGATAGCACGTATGTTACCGTTATTGGTCATCACGTCGGCGACCAGCAGATTGTGGCGCATATCGACTACAAGCCCCTGCTCTTCCAGCGTCTCGTTCAGTTCGTAGGCAATTGCGGTCCGAGTCGCCTCGATGCCAAGCACCGCGCGTATTTCATGCAGCGAGTTGGTGGAGGTTCGGGCCAGGTCAACTTGCTCCATTTCCAGTATTTCCTTCAGGTTGGATCCTTCGGTGAAGATAATGTACTCGTCCTTCTCCTTGCGCACGATGGCGCGGGCGATAGAGGCGATACCGTCTACTTTCGCCCGCCGCACCTTTTCCTCTAGGACGTAGAGTTTCTTGAAAGAAGGTTCAGGCTCCGTCATAATGATAGAGTCGCCCTCGATGACGATATCGCACCGCAAGCGGGCGGACTTGCGGACGCGCGCCCCGAATTCGGCGATCGTGATACCACGCTTCTTTAGCTCAGTCATGTCTGGTTCAATTATCAGTCGCAGGTTGGTCATGTCAGTACGGATGTTAGCTAGGCTACCCGCCGAGCGCGACTCGATGCGTGACGCTAGCTCGAGCACCGTCTTACGGTCGGTTGCGTGCTGTGGTTCGAGGAAAACCTCCATAATCGGAGTTTTCGGCTCTCGTCTCGCATCGACAATCTCGATTAGCCTTGGCAGTCCTAGTGTCACGTTCATCTCTGCCACGCCGGCATAGTGGAAGGTGCGCATGGTCATCTGTGTCCCCGGCTCGCCGATAGACTGCGCGGCAATGATGCCGACTGCCTCTGTAGCATCGACCTTTGATAGGGCGTACTGCCCGACCGCTCGCTGTGCGATTTCGCTGAACTGCTTTGCTGAGAGCTTGCGTCCGACACTCAGCTCTGCCAGTTGGCGCACGATACCATGCGGCAGCGTGGCCTCTTGCTTCTCTAGAGCTTTCTGCAGCTTTGTTTCAGTTGCAACCAGCTCTTCGTAATAGGCGACCAGCTCTCCGACCGCTTTTTGCTTGAGCCTATCGCGCTCTGTTTTCATCACAATTTCCTTGCAGTAGTGCTCTGGCAGTCTTTTTGCCAGTTTCAGTGCCCGGGCACGGAAGGGGTTGAGCTTCCGTTTAGTCTCTAAATTAGCAGTCTGCGTTTCGACCAGCTTCGTTTTATCAATGGGAAGGGGCTGAACTAGTTCCTGTGCGGCAGCCGCCTCGGCCGCCCTGCGGAACTCTTCCAGACGAGTCTGTGGAACTTCGGCTGTTTTCAACTCTATGTCAGTTGCGGCGGCAGCCTGGCTCGCGAGATGCAAGCCGGCACAGAATAGCCCAGCAGCGGTCTTTCCGGAGAAGCCTAGCTCGATGTAGAGGTTGCGCGATGCGATACGCTCCTGCTCGAATCGCAGTCGATCGCGTTCTAAGTCGAAAGTGTCCTCAATCTGGGTGTAGTTGCGCGCTGACCGTACCGGTTTTCCATCCATCTTCTGGAACTCGTTCAGTCGCAGCGTACGCGGCAGCTTAACCAGTCGTGCAACGCGCAGGAAAGTGACGTAAGGCTCCTGCGTATGCTGCGGCAGCAACGCTTTTTGCTCCTCTGGAATGCCAGGCCGGTCGAACGAGACCACCTCTGAGATAACAGATAGGAAGCGGATACCATGCGCTTCCTTTAGATAGATATAGCCGCTGAAGGGTGGCCGAAATTGTCTGGCATTGACTGGGAACGCGACTCCCACCAGTGTCTCGCCGTGCCGGCCCATATGCTCGCGAATTTCATCAATGGTATATCCTTCTGGCAGTGACCAGATTACCCCTAGTTTCTTTTCGACCCTCCGCAGCGCGGCTTCGGCTGAGACTACCCCTTCGCCGGCAGTCTCTTCTTCCTGTGCGCCAGCGATGACCGCCTCGCGATCAACTTGACGGTTGCCCACAGATTCGACTAGCTCTAGGATTTCGCGGAAGTGGAACTGCTTGCGCAAATCATCCAGACTCGCTTTCTTGAGCGATCCAAGCTGGTATCCGGCGTCGACTGCCTTCTCGGCTAGCGCCAGCGACATTCCGCGCCGCTCAAGCGCCCGAATGGTATCGAAACGGGCCATCAGGCGTCGCCTCCCGTGACCGCGCTAACAATGCCCTCGACGTCAACCCCCTCCCCCTCCTTGCTGCGCGTCGGGTCAATACCGTCCCCGCCGTAACGGAACTGCACTACCGTGTTGGCGGTGTTGCGCACAGTGCCATCGTACTTGACGCGCAAATCCTCGAGCGCATTAACCAGCCGTCGCTGCATGTAGCCCGAGCGACTAGTACGCACGGCAGTGTCTACCAGCCCTTCGCGACCTCCCATGGAGTGGAAGAAGTACTCAGTTGGATTCAAGCCCTGTTTGTAACTGGAGCGGACAAACCCCTTCGCCTCGGCGCCAAGGTCGTCCTTGTTGAAATGCGAGAGCGTGCGTTTGTTGTAGCCGCGTGAGACACGCTCACCACGTATAGCCTGCTGGCCAATGCTGCCCGCCATTTGTGACAGGTTTAGCATACTGCCCCGCGCTCCAGAGCGTGCCATGATGACCGCAAAATTGTCCATGCCAAGGTGCCAGCCGGCAATTTCACCGGCACGGTCGCGTGCCTCTCCTAATTTCTTCATCACCTCGACCTCTAGCGTCTCCTCCAGGCTGCGGCCGGGTCGCCGCTCGAGTTTGCCCTTGTTATAGGCAGTAGCTAGCTTGTCGACACCAGTCATCGCTTCCTCCATTGCATCGCTGATTTGCCGTGACGCCTCGGCCGGGATGTCCTCATCATCGATGCCAGTGGTGCAACCAGTCTCCATCAGTGCGCCGACGGCGAGGCGGGTGACGCGATCAATGAACTTGCGTGCTGCAGTCGGCCCCTTGAGGCGTGAAATCTCCTCGAGGATGATTCCCTTGAAGGCAGAGATGGAGCGGCCGTCGACTGGCCCGCGCAGCATCTCGCCATTCTTGATTTCGACAATCGTATCCAGCTCGGCATTCTCTTTCTCGCTGCGGTCAGCAAAATAGACCGAGGCATTGAACTTCAGGTTCATGTCATCTGGTAGCAGGACTGAGAAAATCTGCCGTCCCGACCAGCGGGGACCGTCAGCAGTCTTGGGCCAGGCTGGCTTTGGCAATGCACCTTGGAAGTCGATGCGTGACAGGATGCGCACCGTCTGGTCGTGGTCGTAGTTGGCGTCGCCGTGGGTTAACAGAAACATGCCGGTGATATGGTCATGGATAGCGCCAATCACAGCGCCGCCGAAGCGGGGTGAGCGGATGTGCTCCTGCACCCGCATCAGAATGCGCGCTTCTGCCCGTGCCTCCTCGGACTGAACGACATGTAGGTTCATCTCGTCCCCATCGAAGTCGGCGTTGTAGGGGGGGCAAACACAGAGGTTGATGCGGAAAGTTTTACCCTTCATAATCCGCACCTCGTGCGCCATCATCGACATGCGATGTAGCGACGGTTGCCTGTTGAACAGTACTATGTCGCCGTCCATCAGGTGGCGCTCGACAACATAGCCAGGTTCAAGCCGCTCTTGGTTGAACTCCCAATTTTCTTCGCTGAGCTTGACACGTCGCCCGTCGGGACGCACCATGTAGTTGATGCCGGGGATGTAGCGCTCTGCGTCGGTCGGTTCGAAGTTCTCCTTCATCAGCCATTTCATGAACTGTAGATTATGGATGTTCACTCGCACTGGAATAGTCAGCTCACGCGCTGCCATCTCAGGGACGCCAACCTGGTTAATGCTCAGGTAAGGGTCAGGCGTAATCACGGTGCGGGCCGAGAAATTGACGCGTTTACCGCTCAAGTTGGAGCGGAACCTACCCTCCTTACCCTTGAGTCGCTGAATGATGGTTTTCAGCGGCCGCCCGCTGCGGTGGCGCGCGGTGGGGATACCAGCGGTTTGGTTGTCAAAATAGGTTGTAATGTGGTACTGCAGCAGCTCCCACAGGTCGTCGATAATCAGTTGCGGGGCGCCGGCGTCGCGGTTCTCGCGCAGTCGCTGGTTGATGCGCAGCACGTCGACTAGTTTGTGGGTCAAATCGTCCTCCGACCGCTCGCCGCTTTCGAGCGTGATAGTGGGGCGCACCGAGACTGGTGGCACCGGCAGTACGGTGAGCACCATGTATTCGGGACGCGTGGTTTCAGGATTGAATCCGAGCGCCCACAGGTCGCCGTCTGGAATCTTCTCCAGCCGCGCGCGGACGTCGCGCGGGGTGAGCTTGTTGCCCCCCTCGCGGAAAGTCGTCGGCTTGTCGAGCGTCAGCTTGATTTGCCTCTCGTTGCAGTGGGGGCAGGTCTTTTGCTTGACGGTCTCGCGGATTGCGCGCCGGATAAACTCCTGCATTGTGACTGTGGTCCCCGCTTCCGACTCTTGGATTGCGCGTATCTGAGAAATATAACTGTCGATGCGTTCCTGTGGTAGCAGCATCCGTCCGCACGCTGGCGCCGCGCAGGTAGAGGCGAGAACGTCCTTGATGTTCTTGTTGTAGCCGGCGTGGATGACCGGCAGCGCAAAATCGATATGACCGAAGTGACCGGGGCACTCATCCAGTTTCTGGCTACACGTCTTGCAGCGCAGGCCGGGTTCGATGACACCCAGGTGCATGTCCATCAACCCCAGCGGGATTGGAAATCCGTCATTGTCGTAGGTGTCGGCGGTGATAATCTTAGTCCCGCTAGAAAGTTTCCGGATATCACCTGGTGACATCAGACCGAAGTCGATGCTGCAAATGCGCTTGGGAATCATGTGCCGAATCACGAGCGGTCCTCCAGCCGCAGTTTAGCGGCGATTCCGAGTGCCTTCAACTCTTCCAGCAGCAGTTTGAAGGCATACGACATGTCGACCGGATAGATGGCAGTGTTGTCCCCCATCGGTGAGCTGAGCACCCCCCGCCGGTCTTTGTACGCCAGATGGCCCGAGCGCCCATCGACGAATTGGGTGGTTTTGTCACTCTCATCAAGTAATCGGTCTTTGATAACCATCGAGGCGCCATGGCCGATGAGGCAGTCGCGCTCCATTTCACCGAATCGTAGGCCACCCATACGAGCACGCCCTTCAGTCGGCTGGCGTGTCAGCAGCTGCATTGGCCCGCGGCTACGTGCGTGCATCTTGCCGCTGACCATGTGGTGCAGTTTCTGGTAGTAGATGACACCGATAAAAATATCAGCGTCAATACGACGGCCGGTTTGCCCATCATAGAGCGACTCACGACCGGAGTGTTTGAAGCCGTGGTCTGCCAGCTCGCCACGCAAGTAATCTTCCTTCTCGCCAGAGAAGGCGCTAGCGTCAATGAATCGCCCAGCCATGGCGCCCACCTTGCCACCCACCATCTCTAGCACGTGTGCGATAGTCATGCGGCTCGGAATAGCGTGTGGATTGATAATCAGATCCGGGACGATGCCGGTGGCGGTGAAGGGCATTCCCTCCGAGGAGACAAGGTGACCGATGACTCCTTTCTGGCCGTGCCGGCTAGCGAACTTATCCCCTAACTCGGGGATGCGCTGATCGCGGACACGGATGCGCGCAATGCGCGATCCGTTTTCAGTCTCGGAAAGCATTACCGAGTCGACAGTGCCTTTCTCTCCGTGACGCACCGTCAGCGACGACTCGCGCACGCGTGCTGGTGTCATGAAATCTGTCGGCTCGGCAAGGAAACGGGGTGGACTAGTCTTGCCGATAAGCACCTCGCGACCACGTAGTTCCACTTCCGGGTAAATCAGCCCGTCTTCCTCCAGGTTGAAGTATGCATCCTCGGAGCGCGCGCCGCGTACTTCCGGGTCGGGGATGAGAAAGCGGTCCTCCTGTCCGCCAGGGTAGCGCCGCTCCTCCGAAATGTAGGAGCGCATGAAGCTGGAACGGCCGAGGCCGCGGTCAATCGAGCCGCGGTTGAAGATGAGCGCGTCCTCCATATTGTAGCCGTGGTAACTCATTACCGCTACAACCATGTTCTGACCTGCCGGACGTGTGAGTAGGGTGTTATGCTTCATCGCCTCGGTCTGCACCATCGGTTTCTGGGCATAGTGAAGCAGGTGGCCGCGCGTGTCGGGCCGCAGTCGATAGTTGGACTGGCCCATGCCAAGAGATTGCTTCGACATGCCAGCCCCCATCGTGCAGCGTGGTGAGGAGTTGTACTCCGGGAAGGGGACGTTAGAGGTTGCGACACCTAGGATGACCATTGGGTCAACTTCCATGTGTGTGTAGGCGTGTGTTTTCCGGTTACGTTTCAGATCTTCCTCATTAAGTGCAATGAGGCAGTCTTCCTCCTCTTCGGCGTCAATGTACTCGACAAGCCCCATGTCGAGCAGGTCTTCCCAGATTAATTTTCCAGTCCCGAGGCGGTCGATGTGCTTCTGCCCGAGCGCCAGCTTATTATTACGGTGGATTAGCAGCAGCGGCCGTCGGATTCGCCCCGGGTCGCTATTGACCAGTACGTCGTTTAGATGATCCTCGTAACGTACGTTGACTGTGTTACTCAGGCGCGCCTGTCTTCGCAATCCCCTCAGCCTTTTAACCAAGTTGAGTGGTTCAGGCGTGCAGCCTGCCAAGTCGCCGTTGAAGTAGACCTTACCCCACTTTTCCTGCAGGTTCTCGAGCGGCTGCATGTCCAGCTCACGCAGCGTTTCGAGCACATCGTCAGGAGGCAGGTTTTCCGAAACATCAATCATCAGTGCCAAGTTCTTTACTAGCCCGCAGTTCTGCCCTTCCGGCGTCTCGTTAGGGCAGAGTCGCCCGAACTGGGTTGAGTGCAGGTCACGTGCTTGGAAGTGAGGTTGGCTACGTGTCAGCGGCGAAATAACTCGCCGCAGGTGACTCAGCGTTGCCATATTGCAGGTACGGTCGAGCAGCTGCGACACACCAGCGCGGCCACCAATCCAATTCCCCGTCGCCATGGCGTGCATGATTTTGTTGGTTAGAACATCGCGCCGGATAGCGTTTTTGACCCGTTTTTCCTTGCGCTTGGTGTAGGAACGCTCCATCTGGTATTTCATGTCGTTGAGCAGCGCCTGTAGACCGGCGCGAAACAATTCCTCCATCAGGTTGCCCGCAAGCTTGAGCCGCTTGTTAGCGTAGTGGTCCTTGTCATCCGGTTCTCGCGTCCCGGTCGCTAATTCCAGTACCTCGCGCGCCATGCGCCCTATGAAAAGCGCTTTCTTGTACCGCGCCTCCAGACTAGTTGAGAGGTGTGGCAGTAGGGTATTGTCGAGAATGTAGTTGATACGCTTGCGCCGGTACTCCTTAGATTGCCCAGCTGCAAAGCGTCGTTCCAGGTACTCCAGCGCCTCCTCAGTAGTATAGACCAGCTCTTCGCGGTGGATGCCCTCGATGTTGGCCAGAACAAGGTTCCGCGTTGCATCGTCATTGGTGATAGCCTCCATGATGTCGTCAGCAGATTCCATTCCCAGCGCCATCATCAGTACCACCAGTGGGACTCCCCCCGAGGCGACAGGGATGGAAACATGCAGGATGCCATCCTTTTTCTTCTCAACCATGGTCAGTGCACGGAATCCTTCACGCTGCGAGAATACCTTGGCGTATTCGGTCTGTCGCTGGTACCGAGCCTCGCGCTCGACCATCACTCGGTTGGGCGCTAGGTCTTCAAGGCATACGAGCACCCGTTCGGTGCCGTTGATAATGAAGTAGCCACCTGGATCTTCCGGATCCTCCTGCTCCAGTTGCAGGATAGTGGCGTATTCATCGTCTGTAAAGCCTCCATCGGGCCCCAGCCGCTTTTCGTACTTGGTGCGGAGGTATTCACTCTCCCGGTGCAGGTTGCAGCGCGTTGACTTCACCATTACTGGCATCATCCCGATTTCCTCCTCTCCTTCCTCGATTTCGAGGTCTTCCTCGATAACGGTGAACTCTAGGAAGACGGGTGCAGCGTATGTGAGGTTGCGCAGTCGCGCCATCATTGGCGTCGCCATCGATTGCGAGCCGTTCGCCTCGACCACCATCGGCTGCCCCATCCGCGCCTTGCCAAGCTTCACAATTACATCCAGATCACCTAGTTCGAGCCGGATTGAACCGCGCACCCCCTCGTCTGTGCCAACAGCAATATTGTTGACAACACGTTGCATCCAGGGTGCAGGATTGCCTTTGTGTGGCAGGAAATCGTTATATGAGCCCAGCTGGTGGTTCACCAGTGCCGCACTTGTACCTGCCGCATTCTTACTCTGGAAGAAAGCTCTGATAAGCGGGTGGTCCTCATTATGCTGCCGTATCTGTGTCATTCTACCACCTTGCGGTACGCCAGGTTAAACCCGGCTCGCTCGTCGGTTCGCTCTATTTCGATGACATCGCCCGTAGCGATATCATCTCCCAGTGCCTGCACAGCCGAGTCAGTTTTCAGAATCTTGGGCAGCTGCTCAGACACTATGTTCAACTTTGCCAGCTTTTCAGCTGCCTGCTCCGGCTCTAGCCGTCGATGCCTAGGCACCAGTTTATGATGCCATAGTTCCTCATCATCCAGACTACTTCACCATCCTCGCCACCTTTGCTCACCTGCTATCGGCGGGCCTGAAGGGATTCGAACCCTTGACCGTCCGGTTAAAAGCCGGACGCTCTACCTGGCTAAGCTACAGGCCCTTCTACGCACCGCCGACACCCTGGGAGCGGGTCGCCAAACAAGCGGGCTATTTAAGAACTGCCAATTTCCACCAGTTAGGTGGGTCTTTCCACGATGACAGTGGCTCTTTTTCTATCTCTAGAGCGACACCCGTGTGGATTTCGCAACCACTATTATAAAACCGCGCGCAATCACGGCGCGTGGGGCCCGTGGCTGAGCTGGCGCCGGAGTTCCTGCGCGCCACCGAGGCAGCCGCTATCGCCGCTGGGCGCATGCGCGGTTGCGGTGACAACAAGGCAGCTGATGCCGCCGCGGTGACTGCGATGCGCGCTATTTTTGATACAATTGCTTTCGATGGCCGTGTCGCTATCGGTGAGGGCGAGCGCGACGATGCTCCAATGCTTTGGATTGGCGAGCCGCTCGGTTCACGCCAAGGGGACCCTGGGGCGGTGGCGGTAGATATTGCCGTAGATCCACTCGAGTGCACCAATAACTGTGCTCGCGACGAGCCCGATGCACTAGCGGTAATGGCAGCGGCGCCGCGCGGTGCTCTATTACACGCACCTGATTGCTACATGAACAAGATTGCAGGCCCACCAGAGCTGGCCGGTCATGTCAGTCTCGATGCGCCTGTCGCTGACAACTTGGCTGCAGCGGCGAATGTGTTGGGGAAGCCAGTATCTGAGGTTCGGGTCATTGTTCTGGAGAGGTCGCGCCACGAGCGTTTGATTGCTGAAATCCACGCGGTCGGTGCGAAACTACAGCTGATTGGCGACGGCGACATCGCGGGTGCACTGCGCGCTGCGACTGGCGAAGTCGACCTGTTGTTGGGTATCGGTGCCGCGCCCGAGGGAGTCATCGCAGCCACTGCGTTACGCGGAATCGGTGGTGTTTTCGAAGGACGTCTTCATTTCCACGAGCCTGAGTTCAGAACACGTGCGATCGAGATGCTGGGTGAAGACGTCGACCGACTTTGGCAGCGCGACGAGCTTTGCACGTCTGACGACGCAGTTTTCGTCGCGACGGGCGTCTGCGACGGTTGGCTCCCTGGACCTAAACTCAGAGGAGGCGGGACGGTGACAACTAGCCGTATCATCTCGGTAGCTGATGGCCGTGACGAAATAATCCGGCATGAGCACGCGCCAGTCTCTTAAGCTGCGCGAGCCTCGGGGGCACATGGACAGAGCTGCCCTCGAAGCGACGGCTCACGCACTGGCGGTGCCGGGCAAGGGAATTTTGGCGGCAGATGAGTCGACCCCCACAATGGGCAAGCGTCTATCGCAGATTGGAATGCCGAACGAGGAACGGCTACGGCGCGAATTCCGCGAGACGCTATTCACTGCGTTAGGAATGGAGGAATTTATTTCCGGTGTCATCCTATTCGACGAAACGCTACGACAGTCGGCCAGCGACGGCCGCGACATGGCTGAAATCCTGCAGTCGAAAGGAGTCATCCCCGGCATCAAGGTTGACGGCGGCGCGCACTCTATGGATAGCGCACCGGACGAGAAGCTGACCGCTGGCCTCGATGGACTGGCAGAGCGATGCACTGAGTACTATGCGCTGGGGGCTCGCTTCGACAAGTGGCGCGCAGTGATTACCATCGGAGCCAATCTCCCTAGCGCGGCGTGCGTGCAGGCCAATGCGGACGCGCTGGCCGACTACGCCCGCATTTCGCAAGACGCCGGCCTCGTGCCGATTGTCGAGCCGGAGGTGCTGATGGATGGTACTCATTCCATCGCGCGCTGCTACGAAGTTAGTGAGTGGACGCTCAACACAGTTTATGCGGCTCTCGCAGACCGTGGCGTGTACCTGCCGGGCACACTACTCAAGCCCAATATGGTCAACTCTGCTAGCGACGCTGACAACCGCGCCGACGTGGAGGAAGTTGCTGGTGAGACGCTACGCTGCCTCAAGGCAACAGTCCCTGCCGAGGTGCCGGGCATCATGTTCCTCTCCGGCGGCCAGTCCGAGGTGGAGGCGACAGCGCACCTCAGCGCGATGAACGCAATGGGTGGTGGGCCGTGGGAACTTTCCTTCTCCTACGGACGTGCGCTGCAGCAGTCAGCGCTCTACACGTGGGGAGGTGATTCAACCAACTGTACTGCGGCACAGGCGGCGTTCCTGCACCGCGCACAGCTAAACGGCGCTGCGCGCTACGGTACTTACACGGCAGCGATGGAAGCTGAAGCTTAACATCATCATTGTTCCAGGCCTAGTAGTTCCCGACTGGAATCGCGAATCAATCCGAGCGCCCAGCGCGCAATCACAACTCCGCCAACGATGCCGACCAGCGGGTCAAGGAATACCAGGGCACTGCCAGGGAACGCCATCCCCAGCAACAGCGCTATGATAACGAAGACCGAAACGAGCGCGTCAGCGAGCACATGCAGGTAGGCGCCACGCAGATTCAGGTCAGCGATATCTTGTGAACTGGCAAAGAGGCGTTCAATACGGGAGAGGATGAACTCGAAGTCTTCAGCGTAGGATTGTACCAGCCGGTTCCACTGGCCGAAATTGCGTGGCGCGTGCTTGCGCTCGTGTGTGTGCATGTGGCCATGTCCGCCGTGTCCCTGCCCTAGAATCCAAGCACACCCTCCGTTGACTAACAGGCCTACGACTGCCACTGGCAATGCTTGTCCATAGCTTATTTCTGGATGGTCAACAAAGTGGCGGAAGGCCTCGTATCCGATGTATAGCGCTACGATGCCAAGGACGATAGCGCTCGCAAAGCCACCCAGCGCATTGGCGCGGCTCGCCTGTACACTACCTTCCTCGATGCCGGGGTGTACACGCGTAAAATGGTAGGCGTAGAGTGTGATTCCTAGCGCAGCAGCGTGGGTGCCCATGTGCCAGCCGTCGGCGAGCAGAGCAACCGAGTTCGTGATTAGGCCGGTGGCTATTTCGATAACCATCATCACTAGTGTGATGGCGACGACGACTTGCGTGCGACGCTCGCCATCCTCAGCTATGGCCTGCGGGTCACCGTGCATTGTGGGGCGGCAATCCGCGTTGGCTATAACATTGGCGCCGAGTTAGTACTGATCTGTGAGGAAATCTCGAATGCGCCCCTCTAGTTCCGGGTGCGTGACAGGTGGTGCAATTCCGACGCGTCGTAGCCGTCCTGCCATACCTGCGCTGGCAATGGAATAGATAACCCGCCGCCCATCGCGCCGCCGTTGGAGGATGCCTGCTTCGACCAGCAGCTGCAGATGGCGCGATACTGTCGTACGATCACGACCTGCCGCGACTGCCAGCCACCCCGCTTCTTGCTCACCTTCGAGAAGAGCGCTGACGATGCGTAGCCGCCGCTCGTCGCTCAGGGCCTTGAAGAATCGAGCCAGTCCAACCATATAAGTGTATAAGTGTACAAATATAAAAGTATTGGGTTGATTTGATAGCAATCGTGGTATCTTAATCTAGCGAAACCAGATTGCGTTGCCGCCTAATCCAGATACGTGTTAAGCACCGGCTTCTCGTCGAGGTGGAAGAACATGTAGAGCGCCCACCAAGTGATGATATCGAGCGAATTGACCATGTTCTCTTCTCCCGTAGCGTTGTTGCCGTAAGGACGGGCGGGGGCGGAATTGTCCATCCATTCGGTCATCTCCTCGAGAGTGTCGCAGGTTTGGTGGTAGCACCAGTAGCCGTCAACCAACCCGCCGTAGCCGAGAGTGATGGTGCCAAGATTGTCCTGGAAGCTGGCGTGGTCGCTGCGCGCGGTAGTATCTTCGTAGACGATGATCTCGGGGCGCTCCTGCCGAAGCCAGACATCATATTTCCAAGTCGCGGCGTCGTCGCTTTCGTTGCCGACCAGCACGTCCATCTGCGCCGAGACGTTAATGGCATCGGCGCCGACCCAGCGCGTCAGCTGCACCATCCCAGGCTGGTTGACTGCGTTGTGGTCTAGCGACGGGCCGATGTAGAGCCGCAACGGCCACACCTCCGAATCTTTAGGATAGCCACTTTCTGCCGGTTGTGGGTCTGGATCACCGTGCGGGGCACCGCCTCCGCCAGGCCAGTTGACGCCTGCCATGTCCAGGTTAACGTAGTTGGTGACGGTGACTTCGGGGTGGTCGCCCTTGACGTAGTATTCGGTCCAGTAGTCGCTGCCGCGCTTGCCCCCCTCCTCGCCAGACCAGAGGCAGAAAACCATCGTGCGGCGACTGGCAAAGTCGCTCATCGCTTCAGCGACGTTCAACACCATGCTTGTGCCGGCAGTGTTGTCGTACGCGCCGACGCGGGTGCCGTAGCTGCGACTGCCAGTAACGTGCGGATCGAGAAGACCAGCGTTGGTCGGCGGTGCGACGTCGAAATGCGCGCCGAAGACCAACCACTCGTTAGGATAGAGTGTCCCATAGCGGTAGCCGCAGATGTTGTATGCCTCCGGGTTTTGCATGCCTAAGATATCGGTGAATTGGAAGCGGTGCGCCTGAACATCCAGCCCGTACGATCCCAGTTCGCCAATCAGGAACTGCGCCGCGTCCTCGTAGGCAGAGTTGCCTTGCCCCGCCCAACGGTCGAGGTATCCTTCAGCAAGGTCTGGAGGAAGCCCTGGTGTATCATCAGTAAGCATGTGGATGGTGTTAAACACTGAACGCCCATCAATGACCCCCGTCGCATAGCGACTGCCTTCATCCAAAGTATACGCAGGGGATTGTAGCCGCATGACCGGCACACGTAGTGGGATGACGCGGCCGCTGTCCTCGCTTGAGGCATTGAGGGCGTCAAACCCAGTTTCTTGCGGGATACGTTCAACCATCGTCACGGCGGGCATTCCCCGCCCAACCCACACCTCCCAACTTTCGCCTGGGTCGCGTGCCGGCCAGTATTGTCGACCACTCTTGCTGATGAACAGGTAGGCTGAATCAATGCGCGGCGGTGCAAGTATTTGCAACTGCACGGTTTCGCCCAGCGCTAGGTCGATGACGGTTGAATTCTGGATGTAACCGGTCGCCGGGTTTAGCAGCAGGTACGGCACGTAGACTGCCATCGGCTGCCCCGCAGTCAGCACTAGTGGCTGAAACTCGCCTCCCGTCAACACTTGCGGCGCGACCGTCAGGTCCCCGGCTGAGAGAGGCTGTATTTCCTCGCTATCAAGGCAGCCCGCCAGCGCAGGAAGCAGGAACAAGAATGCGGCTGCACAAGGTTTCAGCATTGCCCCGTTAGCGCTCTGGAGAATAAAGCTCACTCTGCCACACACGCCGGATGGCGGCACTGTGGCGGCAGGAAGTAATGCTCAATGTCCGGATTGACCTCGTCAACGCGCAGGACGCTGTCGTCGCCGGGCTCGATTTCAACCGGGGCGGAGGTTGAGGCGGGCAAGTAGTCATCACCAGTCGAGCGCAGGCTCAACCTCAGCGTGTGGCCTTGTGGGATAACGACGTCCATTGCCAGAAATTCCATTTTCGCGTTGATAGTAACACCAGGAGCCACGACTTGGTAGTCAGTGCCACCGGCGTGATAGCGCAGGTCCATAATGGCGTGGCCGACATGAATGCACCCTTCGCTGTTGCACTCCTGCAATAGCGCGTAGAGCTGCCCACCCGACCCTTGAGGCGTGACATCAATGTGCAGCTGAGGCAGCCCGCCAAAACGGAATTCTGCTGCAAATGGTTCCGTCTCGAAAACTACGTCCTGACTGCCAGGATAGACTAGCAGGCTACCTCCGGGGTGCGCTAGTTCCTCACCAAGTGCGAATTCGCGTTTCTCGACGTCTGCCTGCGGGTAGCGGTCGGTAGCGCGCCACTGCCCCTGGTTGTCCTGGATTTCTGTCCACATGTTCGGCTGGGGGCCTTCCTCACGCAGGTACCAGGTAAACCACTCCAGCAAGTCTTGCATCCAGTCGTAGCGCACCATTTGCGGGAACGCCTCCGAGCCACGGCCCGGGTCGCTGCGGTCCCGCAGGTAAGTTGGCCGGTCAGGATAGTCGTGGTCCCACTGCCCCATCAGCAACTTTGCATCGATGCCGTGGTCCTTGAGTATATTCAGTGTTGGGAGCGCCATATGTGGATCGACGTTCCAGTCGTGAAAGCCATGGACAATGTAGACGCTGCCCTGATAGTTTTCGAGGACATCAGGTAGGAAGTAGCGCTCCTCCCAGTAGCCCTCAACCAGCGCATTTTGGAACTCATTCCCGCCGAAGACGTAGCCATTGGCACCGTGGATAGGTCCGGCGATGTAGTCCGGACACGCATTCTGCAGGTCCTCGTCGTCGCCATCGGTACCGAATCCACCGTAAACAACATTGTGCATGAACGGCGCCCGTGCTTCGGAGGAGCCATTGCGCCACATGAGTTCGCGCACACCAATCAGCCCCGAGATGGGGACAATAGTTTTCAGGTGTGGGTTGCCGAACTGCGCCGCTTGCCATTGGGTCGAACCGTCGTATGACTTGCCAATAATGCCGACGTTTCCGTTGCTCCATTCCTGAGACCCGAGCCAGGTCACTGCTGTGTTGACTCCTAGCTGCTCGGCGTACCCCATCAGATCCATGCAGTGGTTGCTCGCACCAGTGCCAGAAACCGAGACCTGCGCAAAGGCGAAACCGTGCGGCAGGATGTTGTTGATAATATTCGCGCCGAGCCAGCTCCCAGGTACGGTGATGTCGGGGGTGCTGACTGCCTGCTCCCCGAAGTAGGGGCCAATTTCGACGATGACTGGCACCTGTTCCCCTGTTGGAACCGCAGGCCGCCAGTAGGCGAGTGAGACGCGCGGGCATTTGTCTGGGTCAAGACCGCTGACGCAGAGCGGGTCGGTCGCCGCACCCAGTTCGGAGGCGGGTAGTTCGACCGAGATGAACTCATGGACTGAGCTCCACTCGTTATCTGTCGCGAGCAGGCCATACTGCCCTGGCTCCAGCACATGCCCCCAGTCGCCAGTAGTGTTGTAATCCTCATAGATACGGCTCCAGACCGGGACGTAGTCGACAGGCAGCCCGCGCTGTTCTTCTTGCAGGGCTAGCCAAGCTAGACTCGAGAGCATCAGCAACGCGGTGAGCAGAGCGAAGCCCCGCTCGGAGACAGGCGTCATCAGTCGGGTCCATTCTGGCAGGATAAAGAAGTTCGCCTCACGCAATTCACGGAAGCAGTTCCCCCGTCGAAACAGCGCGGGTCAATAGTAACATTCCCATAATCACGGGTTGATGCAGCAGGTAGATGGGCAGCGTGTGCCGTCCCAGCCAGAGCAGCGCGACTGGCCACTCGTATGAAACCCACGGCCGACTATCTGCATAGGCGTAGCTGCCAGCGAAATATGCAAGCAGGAACACTCCCAGCCACGGTTTCAGTGGAAAGTAGTCGACTGTCACATAGTCGTAGCCGCGCAGTCCGAGCCACTCGCCGTCTGACAGCGTTAGCCACGGCAGCAGTAAGCAAACTGTCCCAACGGGGAGCGCCAACCACGCGCGCTTCCGCATCAATAGCGCAACCAGTCCGGCCAGCGCCAGCAGGTGCAGCACGCCGAAACGGACGAACGCCTGTGGGATAGCAAGCCATGTAACGAGCGTAATTGCGTAGGCGTAGCCGGCAAGCCGCAATGAGCGGTGCAGTACCTGCTGTGTGTCTTCTTTGTGGCTGGCCAGGAACGCTGCCACACCGGCAACGGCAACGAATAGCCCAGCCGTCAGGCGCGAAAACCACCACCAGCCACTGCCTTCGGCAACATCCATGATGTCGAAGAAGTCCAGATCGCTGACAAAGTTGGAGACTAACATCATGCCCAGCGCAATCCCGCGCAGAGCGTCCAGTTCGTCGAGACGGCGAGTCATGTCTCGAATTCACGCCGCCCCAGCAGGTGCCTCAGAGCGCCCTCCAGATTTGGTAGCCGGAAGCGGTAGCCGCTTGCGATTAACCGTTCCGACGAAACGCGAGCGCTACTGAGCAGCAAGAGCCTCCCCATCTCACCCATTGCCCCGCTGACGGCGAATCGTGGTAGTGGAATTACGGCAGGACGGCGCAGTACTCGACCAACGGTGGCGGCAAAATCACGTTGCCTCACCGCCCCGGTAACGACATTGTGCGGTCCGCGCAACCTCTGGTCGCAGAGTGCATGATGGATTGCACCAATTGCGTCATCCATCGCAATCCACGGCCACCATTGCTGTCCACCACCGATGGAGCCGGCACCTAGCGGTGCAAATAACGGGGGCAACATCCGCGACAACGCACCGCCTTGCGGGGAGAGCACGATTCCAAAACGCAGGTTGACAACACGTATCCCGGCCGCCACCGCAGGTTCGCAAGCAGCCTCCCAGTCGCGCACCACTTCGGCGAAGAAATCGTCGCCCGCCGGTTCATCCTCATCGAGCACATCATCGCCACGGTCACCATACCAGCCGACGGCCGACGCGCAGATGAGTGTGCGCGGCGGAACAATCATTGCAGCCAAATGCTCGGCAAGCAGTCGTGTCCCGGCGATACGACTCTCGTGGATGCGCCGGCGCTTGGCGGCCGACCAGCGCAGAAGTGCGCCGACGTTTTCGCCCGCCATATGCACAATGGCATCATGCCCCTCCAATGGGCCGACATAGTGCCGCGTCGGAGACCACTCGATTTCACCGTTGTGCGGTTCACGGCGAACCATGTTGGTCACAGCGTGGCCACCCGAGGTCAGGAATGGCGTGAGCGCCGAACCGATAAGTCCGCTGGCGCCGGTAATTGCGACACGCAGTTTTCCTGGCAAGCGATAGTGCCCCTCAACATCGTGACGCGTGACGTGATGCCTGTAGGCGAAGAGCTGATGCACACGATTATCAACACCGCCGACGGCACGACCGATCGCTCCGAACGGTGCTTCATATTCGACACAGTCCCGTAGCAGCGATCGCCCATCACGTCGCGGTTCGAAAAGATGAGTGTGCTCCCAGTGGCGGAACGGTCCTCGCTCCATTGTGTCGACGAATTTCCGTTGGCGGACGTAGCTGTGGTGGCGCGCGACCCAGCGACGGCGGAAAGGTGCACGCACTTTCAGCTCAACCCTCCCGGACTGCAGGTCGCCTTCACGGCGCAGCAGCGTGACGGGGTCGAAAGGCGGTACCAGCCGTTTGAAGGCGCCGGGCCGTTCGTGCCACGCAAACAGTTCTTCGACTGGCGCAGCGACCTCTGTCTCCTGCTCGAATAGTACCACGCGCCCTAAACGGCACCACACCATAAGTAGCGTGGCCGGCGACCTTAAGCCCCACGAGTCTTGCCGCGCGTGGCACGTCATCGCGAACACATGCCGTCCGCCTACCGCACACTGATACGGGGTTCGCGACAGGGAGCGCCACTAGAAGGGCTGGTTGAGCAGGCGCACGCGCTTGAACCCTACTATCGAGCCCAGGCGCTACTCGAGCTCTCAAGTCGCAACGACGTCGCGCAGCGACAGGCGCAATCACTGGTTCGCGACGCGCTCAGCACCGCCGAGCGTGTGGAGCAAGAGTGGCGCCATGCCGAGCTGGTAGGCGAGCTGGCAAAGGGTCTCGCCGATTGGCGCTCTGCAAGGGACCGTCCGCCAGCTATGCGTGCTCTGATGGTCCACCTGCAAACGCTGCACGGTGAAGCACTAGTGACTGTGCTCAAGGAAGTCGCTCCGCGACTGCCAGCGCAACTACAGCACGGTTTGCTTGAGCTAGCACTCGCCAATACAGGACAGGAAGTGGCGTCCGCCAAACCAGTACTGCGCGCTTGGGTGAGTGACTTGCAGCCAGCAGCAGTAATGGCGAACCTCTCCCAGCTGCCACGCCAGCAAGCGGTGCGGCTACTGGGCTACCTGCACCTGCAATTACGGCGAAAAAAGCGCACAGTATCGCCGACACCGTTGGAACAGGCACTCACGCTCGGTCCGGGTGCAGAGGGGCTGCGCTACCTGGCTTCGGTCGCCGAACAGGATGAGCTGAATCTACTGACTGATGCATCCCGAGAGCGCCCACCAGATGAGGCTGCACGGTTGCTTGGCACCCTCGCCGGCACAGTACACCGACTGGGCAATCGCACACTAGCGCAGGAGTGGCTGGTTGAGGGGAGTAAACTGGCTGGAGAAATCAATGATGATACTACACGCCAAAAAGTGCTTGAGACTCTTGCACGCGGTCAGGAACGACTGAGCAGCAAGGCTGCAAAAGCTACTCCCGCAGTCGTCGCTGAACTGCCAACCTCGGCGGGAAAGCATGCACTTGGCCTCTGGAATGGCTACCGTGGAGGGTTGAAGGGACCGCACTTGCGGGCGCTGGCGCGTGCTGGAGCCCTCTGCGCTGGATTCGGGTTCGAGCTGGCGCTGGTCGATTTTCCCGAAATGGATTTGCCCATACTGGCACGCAGGGTTGCGCAGGAATCGCACGCTGATGGTGGTAGCTGGTTTGCCGCGCTTGTTGCGGAGAAACGGGTACGGCAGTTCAGCGGCGTCCCAGGGAAATGGGTTGGCACGTTGGTCGCAACGACCCCGCAACCGGCCAAGCCAGAACCGCCTGATTCGTTCGAAGGACGGCTCTGCCTACTGATGGGGGTCGGTCCGCAAGGATTACCGGGAAAGCTGCTCAAAGCGTCTAAATTCCACCTCGAACTGACCGGCCACAGCGTTGAATTGGAGACCGCAACTGCGATGGGTGTGATTGCCGAACGGCTATCTCGCCTCTAAAATCCTGTTCGCTTGAATTTGCGATCGAGTTCCGCTGGTGTGATAGTCATCACCGTCGGACGTCCATGGACGCAAGCATAGGGGTTGGGAATGGATGCCATCTCACGAATTACGAACTCCATTTGTGCTAGTGTCAGCTTGTCACCGGCGCGCAGCGCTGAGTGGCACGCAATCGAGTAGAGCAGTCGTTCATGCCGTTCTTGCGCCGACTTCATGCTGCCCGATTCAATGATTTCCTGTAGCGCCTCACGCACGCGTCGTGGACCACCACCAGCGAGCAGTGCCGGGACCGAGCGCACGATGAAGCTACTGGCGCCGAAGCGCTCGATAGCGAAGCCAAGTTCGCCCAGTTCCGGTAGCACCTGTTCCAGCGCTGAGCTTTCGGCGCGCGACAGCTCCAGACTAAGCGGTTCGAGTAGTTCTTGCGTACCCACTCGCTGATACTGCGACTGTAGTCGCAATCGCTCGTACATCACTCGCTCGTGCGCGGCGTGGAAGTCAATAATATAGACGCCATCCGGGCCTTTTGCTATTATATATCGGTCGTCGAGAAGTTCTAGTGGTCTCATCCCCGGCAGATTGCTTGTCGACAGCGTTTGGTCAGTCTGCTCTACCGCCAGTTGCGCCTGTACTCCAGCCGTGGCAGTCATTGCTACGTCACCGGCAGTGACTGCTGTTCCTGCAGTCGCAGCATGCGACAGTGCGGGGACAGGTTCGCCCAGCTCCAAATGTGGTACCAGCGCCTGTTCCCGCAGCACCTCCTCAACCACCTGCCGCAGTGCTGAGCAGACTGCGTCTTCGCGCGCAAGCCGCACCATTTGTTTGGCAGGATGGACATTAGCATCTACATCCTCGGACGGCAGCGTCAGGAAGAGTGCGCCGACGGGAAAATGCCCTTCGTGCAGCAGGTTTCCGTAGGCGGCGCGAATCGCGTAAGCTAGTGGACGTGCCTGCACTGGGCGGGCATTGATGTGCAGGAAAAGCTTCTGCGGTGACCGCAGGGTGATGGCAGGCTTAGCGAGCATTCCTGCAATGGAGAGCGTCGATGATTCGAAATCCAGTTCGACCAGTTCGCGTGCGGTCTCGCGCCCCAGTAGCACCCCGATACGCTCGCGCATATCGCCTGGCGGGGCGTCGATGAGCGTGCGTTCACCATGTACCAGCTCGAAACCGACGCCAGGATTGGCGATGGCGAGCACCGTTACAGCGCGCATAATGTGTCGCAGCTCGGTTGCCGGTCGCTTCAGGTGTTTGGCGCGTGCCGGCAGCGCGTGGAACAGCTCAGCCACCTCAACCGTGGTACCAGCTGGTGCAGCAATGTCCTCAACAGCTTCAACGCGGTTGTCCTCAACCAGCACGCGCGTTCCGTTCTTGGCATCAGGTTCGCAGGTAGTAAGCCGTACCCGCGCTACGGCGGCGATTGATGCCAGCGCTTCGCCGCGGAAACCAGCGGTCGGCGCTGCGAGAAGGTCGTCAAAATCACGAATTTTGGAAGTGGCGTGTTTCTGGAATGCGAGAAGCGCGTCATCGCGCTCCATACCGCACCCGTCATCGCGTACACTTACCAGCGCAATACCTCCCTCCTCGACCCGCACTGCGATGCGGCTGGCTCCGGCATCGAGTGCATTCTCGACCAGCTCTTTGACCACTGATGCTGGTCGCTCGATTACCTCGCCGGCGGCGATACGGTTTACGGTATGCTCGTCCAGCAGCCGGATACGCCCCATTGGAAACGGGGTATTCGCGAGTGGTTAATCAGCCTGATGCAGGTCAGGTATCGTTTTTTTTTGGCGAACCAAGCAAATCCCCTATTCCTTTGAATGTTCCTATTACAGATCCTATCAAAGAAACGCCATATTTTTCCGAAACAAAATGGGCTACGACCAAGTATGCCGAAGCTCCGATCACTTGCAGTGGAAAACTTTCCGGTATCCCCATAAATCCAATCTCACCAAACTCATGTATAGATTTCATCACAAGATAAGCTGCAAATCCAATTAGTAATGAGGTAGACAGATTGAACATGAATCTGATATCAAGATTCTTAGTGGAAGCAAAGAGTGCATATCCAATTATTACAGCCAACACAATCCCAATGAATAGACCAGTAATGGCATCACCACTTTCCGTTCCTGCACCTATGAAAATGACGGTTTCAACACCTTCTCTCCAAACTGAAACGAAGGCTAGTAGACCAATTCCAAATGCCTCACGCGTTTCAATCGCCTTTTCTGCTTTATTTTCTAGAACTTCTCTAGTCGCGTGTCCTATAACGTGCAGAATGACAGTGGTAATCAGTACTGCGGCAATCAGATACAGCACGCCTTCAAAAAGCTCCTCATTCATCTTTGAGAACTCACCAACAACGACCTCGAAGGCTTGCCAAGTTAATACACTAGCTACAAGCGCGAGTAAGACTCCACCCCAGACCCATTTGGCCATAAATTCTCTATCAGTTCTATACAGTAGACTAACTAATACACCAATTATAAGTGCAGCTTCGAGAGCTTCTCGAAATCCAATCAGAAAGCCCGCTTCCATGTCCATTTTTCACATCTCCATTACTTAGGGCAGTCCAATTTAGGTCAACCTAAAAACCATCTCTATATAAAATTTAGGCCACCCTAAATCATATTGTATATAATACGGTAAATGAGTTATTTAGGGTTTCCTAAATTTTTTATACTACTCCATCTGTAATCTGCCGTGGCAGTTATGGATGCTCTATCCGAAAGCGCTGAGATGATGATTAAGAATATCCATGAGTTATCCTTGGATGGAAAGCGTGTTAGAACCTCCGATTTGGCGCAGAAAACTGATTTGAAGCCAGCATCTGTAACTGAGATGATTCAACGTTTAGGCGAGATAGGGCTGGTTGATTATCAGGCCTACCACGGCGTTTTTCTTACTAAACAGGGGCAACATGTAGCGGATGTAATAGAATATAGATTCAACATACTTCAACGATTTCTAACTGAAATATTGGGTGTGGAAAAAGAAGAAGCCGCCGAGGTTGCTTGTAGAATGGAACACATTCTAACACGAGATGTCGAGACTCGTTTGAGTAATTTCTTAGGTGTTGATTCAGATAACGCTTCAGAGATTATTAATAAGAAAATAAGCGTTGATTCCGAACCAGAACCTGACTTCCTTCCATTAACTAATTTTAGAGAAGGCAAAACAGGCAAGGTACGCATAATTCTAGAAAAGAGCGAGCTGACAGAAACTTTGGAACAGGCCGGCCTGTCTCCAGGTCGTACGATTATGGTCAAGAAGGTTAACGACAAATGCTATGATGTCGAAACGGAGAATGCCTCATTATCTTTGGACAGAGATCTAGCAGCCAAGATAATAGTCCAGAATTAATGGCTTCCAAAGGCGTTCTCTACCTTTTGCTAAGTGGGCCTGCCGACACAGCACGCGCGCTGGAACTGCTACGACTGGCGGAATCTCAGGCCGGATTGGGCGACCACGGTGTTGCGGTGCTGCTGCAGGGTGACGGTGTCGAGTGGCTGGCTGAAGGAGCGAGCAGCGAGGCGCAGGCCGCACTACAGGTAATCTCAGAGCTGAGTGGCGGAGTGTTCGCTTGCTCCCACTCGCTTGCTGAGCGAGGCGTTGTGCCGGCACTACAGGTACGCGAGGCACATGCACCACAACGGATTTCGCAAGCAGTCGCGCACGGCTGGCAGGTTATCTCTGGCTAGCCGGCGCAAAAGCGTTTAACTGCCTCCTAAGTGGCGCGCCCACCGCGGTCCAGAGGGGCCCGATAATGGAGTGAATTATATGGGTAATGCAATTGAGGTAACAGACGACACATTCGCGTCAACCATCGCAGATAACCGGCTAGTGCTGGTGGACTTCTGGGCGCCCTGGTGCGGACCCTGCCGCATGGTGGCACCAGTGCTGGAAGAAATCGCCGATGAGCACGGTGACAAGGTGACTGTCGCCAAGGTTAACACAGACGAAAATCAGGGTGTTGCGTCGCAGCACGGCATCATGTCCATCCCGACAATGATGCTTTTCAAGGATGGCGAGAAAGTCGACCAGATGGTCGGTGCACTACCCAAGCCACAGATACTGGCAACATTAGAGAAGCATTTCTGAATCAGTTCAACCGCTGACAACACGTACTTCGTCGCGCTCCAGCTCACTCCGTAGCTCCGCTGCATGATCGGTCGAGAGCTGGCAGCGTAGCGTGAACACCTCATACATTCCTTCGATGCCACACGCTTCGACTGTAACCGCGTCGCCCGCCGGCGCTAGCGTGACGTTGACCAGCCCGTCGACCGGGATACCGCCGGTGGTCGCCCGTCCCGCGAATCGGTCCAGCAGCTCTCCCGCGGTCGGCGTGCCGCCGTCTAGTACTAACACGTCGCCGTAGAGCATCAGCCATCGCCCTGGATGGTCAACAGCCGGCCAGGCACGCGAAGCAGGCAGTGGCGGCCGTTTGTCTTCTGACATGCCCGCCCAGCGTCCGCGTTCGCCGCTCCAGCCTTCGTCACTAGCACCGCCGTTGCCCGGAAGCGCGTCAGATGGCACGGCCAGTAGGGCCACAGCCGGCACCCAGCGTTTGCCGTCCCAGATGTGTGCCGAGTGCGACAGCTCGCCTCTTTCGAGGTCGGCGCGCAGCCGCGAGACTGGCACCGGCCCGAAGGTCTCGTCGCCGACTTTGACAGGGTATTCGAGCTCGCTTTTGCTCACGGCCGGCGAGCGGCGGGCGGCTTTACCGCCACCGCTCGCTTAGTCAGCCGCCTGGTTGGAGTCGTAGCGTACGTAGTCGGTCCAGATGGTCTGGTGCCAGTATGTGTCGGTGAAGACAGCGTCGGTAACGGTGGCGCCCCCGAAATCGGCGAACTTGAGGTCCGCATAC
>Ga0066859_10000001_pt1 | contig 64779 bp, 54 predicted proteins | sample ETNtaG_16_FD_65600 | JGI IMG/M metagenome (GOLD analysis project Ga0066859, IMG submission 65600) | Marine microbial and viral communities from oxygen minimum zone, Eastern Pacific Ocean - ETNP201406SV199 | ecosystem: Environmental > Aquatic > Marine > Oceanic | place: Pacific Ocean: Eastern... | reverse complement strand
TGGGCTGATCAACGCCCACGGGCACCTGGTGATGTCGGGATCCGAACCCGGGCGCACCGTCGAGATGACTCGCTTTGGACCGCCGGAGTGGGTCGTCGGCATGTTCCTTACGCTCGCGCCCACCTATGCAGGCGAGAAGGTGCTCGTGCGGCTGATGGAACGGAATGCCATGCGCGCCCTGCGCGCGGGGATCACGACGGTCCGGGGCCTGGGTGACCCCGAATTCTACGACGTTGTGCTGCGCAAGCAGATCGAGAGCGGCCGCTCGCTCGGACCAAGGCTGCTGGTCGCGGGTCCGCTGCTGTGCACCACCGGCGGACACGCTCGCCAGATCGGGATCACGCTCGATGGCCCCGACGAAGCCAGGCGGGCGGTACGCACCTCACTGAGCCACGAGGTCGACGTCATCAAGATCGCCAGCACGGGCGGCGTCGCCGACTCGAAACGGCTCGGAGAAGCCGGCGAACTGCAAATGACCCCCGAAGAAATCTCGGCGATCACCGACGAGGCCCACCGCAAGGGTGTCCTGGTCACAGCGCATGCCGAGAGTGCCGAAGGAGTGCTGGAAGCACTGCGTGCAGGCATCGACAACATCGAGCATGGCGCCGAACTCGATGACGAGGCCCTGGGTCTGTTCCTGAACAATCCCCGGTCGCTGCGCGGCTTCACCTCGCTTCACCCGACCTTATCGGTCATCTCGTCGAACCGGACACTGAATGAAGAAGGACGCAAGAACCGCGCGCTCTACATACGGTACATGAACGGACAGCAGGTCTCACGAGACGTGATTAGCGGGTACAAGTCTGCCGTCGCCGCGGGCGTGAAGATCGGCGTCGGCACCGATGGAGGCCTGGTCGATCACGCCAGCGTGTGGAGAGAGCTCGAGTTCATGATTCAGCACGGCAACATCACGAACGAGCGCGCCATCCACATCGGAACGCTCGCTACTGCGGAGAGCATCGGGATCGAGGCAACGACAGGGAGCATCGAGATCGGCAAGGCCGCCGACTTCATGGTGGTCGATGCCAACCCGTTCGAGGAACTCTCCACCCTCGACAACCCGCACATGGTGGTCGCCGCGGGCTCGATCGTGGACCGCCACTGACCGAAACTCAGAGCCCGGTCCAGGAGCCCGTTCGCCTCGGGCACGTCGGCCTGTACCGGAATCCCGTGAGCCTCGAGGATGTCGAGTACTACAACAAAGTACCTCAGGATATCAGTGAAAGACTGCTCATTATTGCTCCAGTCTATCCTGCTAATCTTAGGTTTTGTATCTTTCTCTGGTTCATCGTGCGAGACTTGGGGAGGACACACGATGAAACACATTCTGAACAGATCAGCATTGCCTCAGGGGCCAGAGCATCGACGAGCCCTGATCTAGAATCAGGTTCCGAGAGAGAAACGGCCACTCTGTGGATTCGACATACCTAAAAATGGTATATCAACCACATAACCGATAAGCGAATCGAATCAATGAAAACACGCGTGGTTAGAATTTTGTTGTTACCCCTCATAACGATGGCATTGACGGCGTTAGCTGAAACGAGAGTGGTGGATCTGCAAACCTCCGACGGTATCAATCTGAAGGCTAGTTACACGTCCCCAGGACGCACCGGTCCGGCCATGCTATTGATCCATCAGTGCAACATGGACAGAAGTTCTTGGGAAGCAATATCCAGTGACTTGGTGGCCAGTGGTATCCATGTACTCGCACTCGATTTGCGAGGATTCGGAGGGAGCGGTGGTGAAGGTCTATCGAGCGGTTTTCCAACCCTATTACGAAAATCCGCTAGTGACGCGGACTTAGCGTTCGATTACTTGATTATACAATCAGACGTTGACGCCACTCGGGTAGGTGTTGGCGGCGCTAGCTGCGGCGGAATGATTTCAGCCGATCTTGCCGTACGCAAGGGAAACCACATTAAGGCGCTCATGCTCCTTTCCAGTCCTCCAAGCTCGAACGCCACCCAAAACGCCGCCAATAACTCCGAACTCGCGGTGTTTGCAGCTGCCACCAAACAAGACCCCATAACGCCCGGCGTTGCGGGTGCACTTGAGTCGATGGTTAACGCTTCCGCTAATCCGAGTTCGGTCTTAAGAATTTTTGACGGCACGGAACATGGTTTGCCTATGTTTTCGAGCAACCCTACCCTACAACCTGAATTGGTCAATTGGCTCAAAGAGCAGCTATTAAGCGAATAGCTTAATCTCGTTTTTATTACCCACTCGAAGATATCGCTAAAGCCTTTAAAGCTTTGCCCGGATTTAAAAGCTTGTATAGTCCACTGTAGGCAAAACTGTAGACAAAAGGATGCCTTTGACAATGAACTGAGCAGCTGAAAGCTATTGATATAGCACAGCTGATCTAGGTAGTTGATGCTGGGGGACGGCAACAAGTGTGCTTAGCTCCACCAAGCTTGGATAACTTTTCTACTGCGTAGTAACTTCTCTAAGGTTATAGTTCAATCATGAGGAAATCTTTTATACTGCTTATTTTCCTTTCCTGTTCCACTTCAAATTTTGCTGATACTACCACTGATTTCACTGAGATAGATTTACTTGTGTATAACACTCATGGTTGATTCCAATTATTGACCAGAAGCTCCACAAATTCAGAAAGGTCCACTCTCATCACTTACGCTGTGATCAAAAAGAGGATTTAGAAAGAAGACCGGCGAGGTATCGTTCTCTCTGAGTATAAGAAATGCGTGATCTTAGCACTCCCGGGATTGCATTTTCGGATTGGAAAATTATAGCGGAATCTGCATATACTTGGCCCAAGGCCAGTTGTGGTTGTGGAATTGAGAGGTATAGGTTCTTGAGGAGGAATAACGATGAGTCCAGATGAAATGAAAGAGAAGGCAGTTCAATTGATGAATGATTCCTTTCACTGAAGCCAGGCTGTTCTGTCCGTGGGACAGGAAAAGCTGGGCGTCAATGATCCGGACATAATTAAAGCTGTTGGTTTGTTTGGTGGTGGTATTGCCGGAACCGGCAATGTTTGTGGTGCCATGTTGGGTGGCATCGCCTGTATTTCGAGCCAGTGCAGTCGAGGTGATCTTTCTGAAAAGGAATCGCCAAAAATGTTTAAATTAGGGCATATGCTGGATCAGGCCTTTGAGGAAATCACAGAGGAATTTGGTGGCAAAGATTGTGCTGACATTGCAAGAGTGGACTGGCGTGATCGAGATGCGGTGAAAGAATTCTATCAGGGCAGCACCAGTCGCCGTGATTATTGTCTGCAAGTAGTGGGAAACACCGCTCATGCTCTTGGCAAGATCATAGAAGATGAGATGACGGATGAAACCGAGGCGGATTCCTAAACTGGCTTCTGAGTAGGTTCCTGAGTATTTTGAAGCAATAACATATTATTTGGAGATCGATGTGCCAACCTATGACTATCGATGTGAAGAAAACGACCGGGTCGTTGAAGTGCGACACGGGATGAATCACCGAGTTCTTACCTGGGGTGAATTGTGTGAAATGGCTGGTATTGAACCGGGTAAAACGGATCAGGTCACACCAGTCAGTCGTTTGGCAAACGGTGGTAATGTGGTTCGAAGTTCAGTTTTACGAAATAACTCAGCACCCGCTGGGTGCAATCCGGACAATAGTTGTGGTGATTGTCCTATGGGTGCTTCTGGTATCTGATCTTAACAGGCGTTTCCAACAGTCATCGCCCGTGTCTACCGTGTCTCGGGTTTGTAATCAACTGAGAGTTACAAGAGGACGCCTCGGATAATGAAATACGAAAACTACCAGACACTGAATTTCGACTATGAAGGTCGAGTGCTTACCGTGACAATTGATGCGCCCGGTCCGGTCAATGCTGTGAACGATCCGCTACATAGCGAGCTTGCAAGGGTTTTTTCGGACATCCAGTCTGATCCAGACAGTGACATCATTGTCCTGACAGGATCCGGCGGAACCTTTTGTGCTGGTGGGGATATGGACTGGTTTCAGGACATGATTGATGACCCCACGAAATTCAGAGCCATTGGACCTGATGCAAAACGCATTGTGTTTTCATTGCTCGATCTCGAAAAACCAATTATCTGCCGGTTAAATGGTGCCGCAGTGGGACTTGGCGCATCTGTTGCACTGCTTTGTGACATCATTGTTGCTGTTGAGGATGCGGTAATAGGTGATCCTCATGTCAAGGTAGGGCTCGTCGCTGGTGATGGTGGGGCTGTCATCTGGCCGCAACTGATCGGTTACGCCCGGGCAAAGGAATATCTCTTGACCGGTGAATTATTGACTGCATCCAGAGCAGTTGAAATCGGATTGGTCAACTATGCCGTATCATCCGATGAGCTTGACGTAAAAGTTGGTGAAATAGTCGCCCGTATTGCAGCGAATCCACGCTGGGCAGTACGCTGGACCAAGACGGCAACAAACCTTCCTCTCAAAGATATTGCCAATAGAGTAATGGATGCCGCAATTGCCTACGAAACAATTACAAATCTAACCGAAGACCGACAGGAAGCCGTTCGAGCTTTTGTAGAGAAACGTAAACCGGTGTACAAAGGTGAATAGACATATACATTCTTTTGAGAATTGTCTTTCGGTTGAAGTATTCATCTTCTTAGCAAAAGGTGACTCATGACAGTAAAAGCGGCAGCTGTGCAGATGGCACCGGCATTCCTGGATACACAGGCCACATTGAAGAAAATCCTGCAATATATCGAAGAAGCTGCTGGCCAGGGACTTCAGTTGTTAATATTTCCTGAAACGATCCTGCCTGGATATCCATACTGGGCCATGACTCACGACTCCATATCCAATCTGAGTCGGTTTAATCGGCGGCTGTTTGCTGAATCCATTGAAGTTCCTGGGCCAGAATCCAAAGAACTGTGCGCAGCAGCCAAAAAGTATCATTGCAATGTTGTTGTCGGTGTTAACGAAAAAGAAGGTGGCACTCTCTATAATTCACAGTTGATCATCAACGATGAAGGTGAACTTCTTGGCTGTCGAAGGAAGCTTGTGCCGACCAGTCAGGAACGAATGGTCTGGGGGAGAGGCGACGGATCCGACCTTAAGGTCTATCAAACCTCGTTTGGTGTACTTGGAGCGTTAATCTGCTACGAGCATTCGAATCCACTTTTTCGCTATAGCGTTCAGGCGCAAGGTGAACAGGTTCACGCTGCAAACTGGCCTGGAGGTTTGCCCTTCATTGATCACATAATGGACGCAGCCATTCGGCACTATGCGTTTGAATCAGGGACCTTCGTGATCTCAGCGACGTCGGTGCTGACAAAAGAAATTCTTGATGAGTTGTCCGATGGCAGTGGCACCAGCAAGCTGCAGCCTGGTGGCGGTTATTCGGCGATTGTCAGCCCGACAGGAATTTACCTTGCGGGTCCTGAAAAAGAGAAAGAGGGGCTGCTGATCGCTGAGCTGGATTTTGAAGAGATCGTTGGTGCGAAGCTCATCGTTGATGGTCAGGGACACTACGCTCGACCAGATGTTGTCCAGTTGCGACTCAATTCCAGTAAGCAGAATCCCCTGATTATTGAAGATGAATAGAGGTAGGAGTCGTAAATCTCTCCTTGACTCAGGTGTTAACATAAAACCAACCCGATACCTATCCTATAAGCAGTTTGGAGAAGAGTGATGCAAGACGATGTCTTAAGTAGAGCCAGGGTAATCTCAGATCTGGCAAGTGCTCAGGCGGATGAAGCAGATAAAAATGCGAATGTGTCTACTGAGCTCATTGCTGAGATGAAAAAAGCCGGTATATTCAAACTATGCATACCGAGTACCCTGGGTGGTGATGAAGTACATCCGATGGAGTCGCTTGACGTAATAGATATCATTGCGCAGGGAGACGGTTCAACAGCCTGGGTAACAATGGTTTGCGCGACAACGGCACTTGTTTCTGCTTACTTGAACGAAGAATGGTCTGAAAAAATCTACGGCCAGGATGGTGTGATTACCTGCGGCGTGACCGCCCCAAGTGGTCGAGCCCGTCTCGTAGATGGAGGTATCGAAGTCTCAGGACGCTGGCAGTGGGGAAGTGGCACGAGCCATGCGGACTGGATCCTGGGGGGCAGCCTGCTGGTGGATGAGGATGGGCAGCCGGTTAAGGACGGTGAAGGTCGCATTCACCATCTGTTACCCTTTTTTAAAAAGGACCAGATCCAAATACTGGACACCTGGGATGTTCATGGTATGTCAGGTTCTGGCTCCAACGATTTCATGGTCGAGGATGTTTTCGTCCCTGAAGGACGCTGGATCAGATTCGGTGCGGATCGGCCCAGACTTCCAGGTTTATATCAGTTTCCACTGTTGGGCATGTTGGGATTGGGCGTCGCATCAATTTCCCTTGGCGTGGCGCGTCGCGCTATTGATGAATTGATCGACCTCGCCGCTGGTAAGATTCCAGTCGCGAGTGCGACAACACTTGGCAATCGGGCCTATGTTCAGTCTGCCGTGGCTGAAGCAGAAGCAGCACTTCGTTCTGCCAAGGCACTGATGCGTGAAGCCGTTGCGGATGCCTGGGAGCCAGCTCGTGACGGACAGTTAATTTCCAAAAAACATCGAGCCATACTCAGACTGGCAACAACCAATGCCTCAAGGCAGGCTACCCGTGCTGTAGATCTGATGTATAACGCCGCTGGCGGCACACCAGTTTATAACCGGAGTCCCCTGGCTCGACTTTTCAGGGACGCCCATGTAGCAACTCAGCATATTATGGTCGGTCCGCCTACCTATGAATTAGTAGGGCGTGTTTTGATGGGAATGGATACAGATACATCCACTCTATAATTGTCGACTAGTTGTTATTGTCCAGGATGAAAATGGAAGCTAAGGGGTGACTCAATGAGTATTGATGCAACCGGGCCCAATGCAGATCAGATCGAATTTTGGAATGGTGACGCGGGTGAATCATGGGCCAGGAATCAACAGGTTGTAGATGCCATGATGACACCACTAAGCAGTGCGGCAGTCTCGGGATCTGGTGCTGGTTCTGAGGACAGGATCCTGGATATTGGCTGCGGCTGTGGGTCGACAACGATCAACCTGGCTGAACTTGGAGCAAGGGTGACAGGAATCGACGTCTCAGGACCAATGCTGGCGATTGCCCGACAGCGAGCTGAGGTGTTGAAGCTCGATACAGACTTCATACTAGCCGATGCATTAACCTATTCGTTCGATAGTGAATACAGTCTTCTCTTTTCTCGATTTGGTGTTATGTTTTTTGCTGATCCCATTGCGGCATTTCGAAATCTTGCCGGTGGGCTGAATCAGAATGGGCGATTGTGTTTTCTTTGCTGGAGACCAGCGAGGGAAAATACCTGGATCTCAGTCCCGATGGCAGCAACATCCACCCACCTGCCACCGTCCGAACCACCTGATCCTCGGGCACCCGGCCCCTTCGCTTTTGCTGATAAGGATTATATCAAGGAGATTCTTGACTCTGCAGGATACAAAGGAATTGAAATCAACCCGGTTGATGAGACTTTGACCATTGGTGATTCTGACGATATTGATCAGGCACTTCTGTTCTATGAGAGGATCGGACCTCTCTCCAGAGTAATAGCAGAGTTGCAGGAATCAGTTAGAGCCACTGTCCGTGATGCGGTACGGGAAGCCGTGGCCCCTCATATGACAGAAAACGGTCTGTCACTCGATGGTGCCTGTTGGCTCGTTCATGCCACCAGGTAGGATGCCTGAAGTACGAGACTGTCAGGCATCTTCTACATTGGCGGTAACTTAAAGCGTACCAAAGTCCCAGGTTTGACCCTGATGGTAATGTTTAAGCACGTTTTTGGCGATAAGGATACGATGCACCTCGTCTGGGCCGTCGGCGATTCTTAGTGTTCGCGCCCCAAGGTACATCCCCGCCAGTGGCGTATCACCAGAAACACCCATGGCACCATGAACCTGAATTGCACGGTCAACCACCCGATGCATGGCATTGGGTACGAATATCTTAATGGCTGAAATCTCGGTACGTGGATCGGCGCCTGAGTCGATCACCTCGGCACAGTTGATCGTCATTAACCGTGATGCCTGAATATCCATGTAGGAGTCTGCAATGAAACCCTGTATGAACTGCTTGTCCTGTAGCATGCCACCGTGGACCTGTCGCTCGGTAGCTCGCTTGACCATAAGATCAAAAGCCCGCCACATTTGTCCGACACAGTTCATGCAGTGATAGACGCGGCCTGCACCAAGACGATCCTGGGCAGCAGCGTGACCTGAACCGCGGGATCCCAGTTGGTTATCGAGAGGCACTCGAACATCCTTATAGGTGATTTCACAGTGTGAACCACCGATATGTCCCCATACCGGTACACTCCGTTCGATATTAAATCCCGGGGTGTCGGTCGGCACAATAATCTGGGTCATTTTCTCGTTGACACCACCAGAACCATCGTCTTCTTCAGTTCGGCACATGACCAGTGCCCATGAAGCGTTTTGTCCGTTTGAGGTAAACCACTTTCGTCCGTTGATCACCCACTCGTCACCATCTCTTACTGCCATGGTTTGCAGAGAGCGTGGATCTGAACCGGGATTGTCGGGTTCTGTCATACTGAAGCAGGAAGTCTGTTCGCCTCGAATTGTTGGTTCCAGAAACTTTTTCTTCTGTTCTTCCGTCCCGTATTTAATCAAAACACTCTGATTGCCCGATGTGGGTGCCTGAACCCCGAAAATGTAGTTTGAAAATGGGCTCCAGGCCAGGATTTCATTCATGTAAGCGTGCCCCAGGAATCCGATACCCATACCGCCGTATTCTTTCGGCAAATGGGGCGCCCAGAGGTTCGATTCTTTTACGTAGGAGCGCAATTCGTGGACCAGTTGCGCTCGTTCGTCGTCTGATGCGGGATTCCCGAGTTTGTCCTCGTTTGGAATGATATGCTCGGAAACTATTTTTGCAGTATTCAATCTGATTTCGTTCACCTCATCAGGCAACGAGGGTATTGGGGCAACTGCGAGGGTGTTCATACTGGGTATGGCCATTATGCTATCTCCTTAGGCAAGAATTGACCTCAGCAAACTACCATTACCGAAGAATTGGATCAAATCTGACGCACAATTTCTTGTCGCACATCATAGATGCGAACCTGCCCCTGTTCCTTCAGTTCGAACTTTCTCGAGATAGATGACGCTTTGGTCGCGATCCTGATTGCAGTCATCAATGTTGCTGTTTCCATTGCCCAATATTTCGAAGTGTGCTTTATTCAGGCTCAGCTAAGTGGAGAAAGGAGATCCCATGGAATATGAAGAAATCACCTATGATGTCGGCGATCGTATCGCGACGATAAAGTTCAATCGACCCCATGCAATGAACGCAGGTACCGGTCGTACATACTGGGAATTGGAGCAGGCATTTCGAGCTGCAGCTGTCGATGATGAGGTCAATGTTATTGTCCTGACAGGTGTAGGACGTGCGTTCTGCGCAGGAGATGACGTCAATCAGCTGTTTCTGTCTAAGCCCGACAACAGCGACGAAGCGCGGAGTCGACGGTTACTGGATCAGATTCGTGACCTCGGATCTCACAGACGCCACGGGCTGGATACTTCGATAATAGACTGTCCTAAACCAACGATAGCGGCGGTCAACGGTGCGGCCGTTGGATATGGGTGTGATATTGCTCTGATGTGTGATATGCGTATTGGCAGCGATCATGCTCGAATGGGTGAATTTTTTGTAAGGAGAGGGCTGATTCCCAGTGTTGGTGGCCTTATGTTGTTACCGCGCATAATCGGTCTGGCTCGTGCCTATGAGCTGATTCTGTCAGGGCGTCTCGTTGAAGCTGAGGAACTTGCTGCTATTGGTATGGTAAACAGGATAGTCCCTCATGATGATCTTGAGGAAGAAACCCAGAAATTCGCAAGTGTTCTGTCCGCGCAGGCCCCCATAGGGCAGATGCTGGCCAAAGAAGGTATCCGTATGGGCATGAACTGGGACTATGACAAATTAGCGGATTACTCAATTACAGCGATTCGCCTTCTGATGCAAACGGCCGATCATCATGAAGGTGCCTTGTCCTTTGCTGAGAAACGTGAGGCAGAATTTAAAGGCAGATGATCGGGGTAAATTTGGTGGGAGCAAGTCGAAAATGACTCAGATCATCTATGGTCATTGTGACACCAGGTTTGCTTCGGTCCAGGAAGCATTTCTCGATAATTTCGAAAACCGAGATGAGATTGGCGCCTGCGTTTCTGTTGTTGTTGAGGGGGAGGCTGTCGTTGATCTCTGGGCCGGGTATATGGATGGGGCCAGGACCAGACCGTGGCGAGAAGATACGATTGTTAATATCTGGTCTGTTGGAAAGGGTATTGCAACTCTCTGTCTGCTTAAGTCACTTGAGGAGCAGGGTATTAGCGTCGATGAAAAAGTGGCGTCTGTGTGGCCCGAATTTGCAGTGCAGGATAAGACAGACATTACCATTGCAATGGTGCTGGCCCATCGTGCCGGTCTGTGCGCGGTAGAGGAACCATTACCAAATGATGCTTTCTACCACTGGGATGTCATGACGAGTGCGATTGCCGCACAAAAACCCTGGTGGGAGCCAGACACAAACCACGGTTATCACACCAATACATTCGGATTCCTGCTGGGTGAGATCGTCCGCAGAGTATCCGGGTTGCCAATTCGCGATTATCTGCAGAAGCACATTGCCAGCGTTTTATCAGTGGACTGTCACTTCGGTGTCCCAAAAAGCGCGCTGCACCAATGTGCCGATCTTATACACAGCCCCCGACCACCAAACCTCAGACCCGGCCTGAGTGGTACACCAGACCCCGATGATCCAATATCTCAGATGCGCCATCTAGTCTATAACAATCCGTCGGTGGGTCACTATGATTTCAATTCAGATGATTGGCATATGTCGGAATTCCCGTCGACCAGCCCCCAGTCGAATGCGAGAGCTACTGCGGCGATTTTCAGTGAACTGGCGCAGGTGATGGCGGGGAAAAAGAGCGGTCTGGTTAGTCGTTCGATGCTGGAGAGGGCAACAGAGATTAATAGTGATGGTGAGGACTTGAATCTGCTGCGACCCACGCGGTTTGGTCTGGGATTTCAACTCACCCAGCCCGTCCGCCCGCTTGGCCCCAGTCCGGGTACATTTGGCCATTATGGTAACGGCGGCCACCTTGCGTTTTCGGATCCGACGATTCCACTCGGATTTGCATATCATATGAATCATCATGGTTTCGCCTGGCGGGATCCAAGAAATATTGCATTGACAGATGCGGTCTATGATTCGCTGAGAAAGTAGTCGCAATAGAACTCGACCGATGCCACCGTCAGGCTGTAGATCAGTGTTGTTTTCAAACTGATATTTGCACGCCTTATTTGCGCAGATTCGTGGCTTGAGGTCATTGTAGAATTGACTTTAGAGAATATGCTTCCCGTGGGTTTCGATACATGGATTTCAAAGAAGACAACGACACAATTGAGTTCAGAAAGGAAGTTCAGAAATTTCTTGATGACAAGTTGACGCCGGACCTGAGAAAGGCATCGCGATTAACGGCAGGAACCTACACTGATATCTCGGCATGTCTTAGCTGGCACAGAATTCTTGCAGAAAAAGGCTGGATTGCACCCGGCTGGCCGGAAGAATATGGAGGCACAGGTTGGAACGATCTGCAGCGGCATATTTTTGGTGTTGAATGTTATAAAGCGGATGCTCCGTTACTGTTCAATATGGGGATTCGACATATTGGTCCCGTCCTGATGGCGCACGGGACGAAACAGCAGCGAGACTATTATCTGCCACGGATTCTTTCTGGAGCCGATATCTGGTGCCAGGGATATTCCGAACCCACGGCAGGATCTGATCTGGCCGCTCTTAACTTGCAGGCTGTTCGAAAAGGCGATGAGTACATACTCAATGGCACAAAGCTATGGACGACAGGTGCCCATTTCGCCCACCAGATTTTCTGCCTGGTTCGAACCTCAAACGAAGGAAAAAAGCAGGCTGGCATCACGTTTCTGGTCATGTCGATGGAGACTCCTGGGCTCAGCGTCGAACCCATTCTTTCACTGAATGGTCAGCATGAATGTAATCAGGTCTTTTTTGACAATGTTCGTGTGCCTGTCACCAATCGGGTTGGAGAAGAAAATGACGGCTGGCGCGTGGCCAAGGTGCTTATGCAATTTGCACGATCGAACAATATCAATATGGCCTGGGTGAGAGAGGGGCTGCAACGAGTCAAAGAAGGCGCGAGGATTGAGTCCAATGGCAGGGGCGGGTGTCTTCTCGATGACCAGGATTTCCTTTACAAGCTCAGCACAACTGAAATAAGACTCCTGGGTGTTGAATCACTGGAGCTTAGATTACTGTCTGAAATGAACAAGAAAGCAAATCCCGGGTTTATGTCTTCAGTGCTTAAATCCAGGGCATCTGAACTCATTCAGGAAGTGAGTGAGTTGATGATTGAAGTGGTCGCCTGGTATGGATTTCCGTTTCAGATAGAGGCTCTGGATCCATTTAGTGATTCAGCCTTTGTTGGACCTGAATACGCTTTACCTGTGGCCTGTCTGTACCTAAATCAGCGGTCAACCACGATTGCATCAGGCAGCAGTGAGATACAAAGAGACGTACTGGCCAAACGGGTTCTTGGATTATAGGGATCTACTGCGGCAGCCTGATTTATGAATCCTTGGCGATGTCAGCAGATTCCTGTGATGTATAACGAAAAATGCCCTTGGCCATCAGAGAAGATTCAGTTTGATGTCCGGCATCAAAAAATTTTGCTCTGATCCCATGAGCGGTTTGACTGTCAGGTTCTGCCAGCACTTTGTCGACCTGAGCTGAAGGAAACATGCACCCCGGGAGTATCTATTCCGGCAAAGATGTTCGCTAGCCTTGAAGCGAGTACTAGCGATGATTGCTCTGACCGCCATCAATCGTGATAGTTTTCCCGGTCACGTAGTCAGATAAGTCTGTTACAAGAAACTCAACCACCTTGGCGCAATCTTCGATTGTCCCTTCTCTTCGGAGCGGAATGATCTTGTAAAGCCCGCTCCTGTCTCCCAGTCTACCCGTTCGAATGATGCCAGGTGCAATACTGTTGACGTTGATATTATAGGGGCCGAGTTCTCTGGCAAGGGATCGGGTGTAATGGATGATCGCCGCTTTGGCCGTGCCATAGGGGTGATAGCCTCCGGCTGCATCAACTCCCGCTGTTGATGACACCGTGACGATCTTCCCGGATTTTTGCTCCTTCATATAAGGTGCAACGGCCATGCACGTGTACATGCAGGTCATGAGATTGATATTCATGACGCGTTCAAGGGTGTCCTGATCACAATCAGCAGGCGTTGCCGAGGTTGAAATATCTTCGGCATCATCCTCATCTCTTTCATCAGCAAATGTAACTGTACCGCCGCCTGCATTGCATATCGCTATGTCCACTCTGCCTAACTGTTCTACCGTCTCTGCAACAGACTGCTCGGTCGTACGCCTGTCAGTGAGATCTGCTTCTATTCCGATAGCTTTAACACCGAGAGCTTCGCATTCTTCCATGACTGTATCCGCCGTCTTTAAATCGGATTCGAATTCATAAACATCTCCTCCACTGAGATTCCTATCGACAATCGCAATATCCGCTCCGAGTCCGGCGAGTCGTAACGCATATCCTCTGCCAAGTCCCCGTGCACCGCCGGTAATCAATGCGACTTTGCCTTCCAGTTTCTTCTCGCTCATAGGTTTCCCATTACGTTTATTGCCGATGGATATACAGATACCACAGATTCGATGCGCGTGAAATGCCACGGGCCAACAAAGAACAGAAATCTCACTCGAGCACTCATAATGTGAAATTGAATGGAGGTATGATACTTCCATCGTGAGGAGCTCAATGAAATAATGATCTCACTCTAATCTACAGCCCAATCTACTAAGGAGAATAACTTGAAACTAGAACCGTTGATGACAATGTATGCCGACCTGAAAGACTCAGTGGAGGTTGGAGAAGGCCCAAGCGGTAACAGAATTATTTTTGATGTAACCGGGGGGCACTTTGAAGGTGAAAAATTGAAGGGAAAGATCCTCGCAAGTGGTGCTGACTGGATAATAATGGACTCAGATGGTGTGGGTCATCTTGATGTGCGCATTACACTTCAGACTGATGATGGTGCCAATATCTACGTTCAATATTATGGCGTTCTGGTCTTTAATGAAAAAATCAGCGAGAGCCAGGCCGGTACAAGACAAGCGGAGTTCGGGGATACCTACTTTGTCACCCAACCGAGGTTCGAAACCGGAGATGAGCGATACAAATGGTTAAACCGAACAATGGCTGTCGCTGAGGGACGACCATTGAAAAACGCGGTTGAATATCAGGTGTACGAGGTTACTAACGGTTAAGAAAGAACGCTACGCGACGTGAATACCATCAGCGTCCGGTGTGAATTGCTCAAGCAGGAATCTCTCCTGGGGTTTTTCAGACGCGGTTTTCGGTATCTCATCGACGACCTGTAAATAGCTCGGGATGAAATTCGCCTCGAGTTCTTGTCTGCAAAGTTCATAAACAGATTCCGATGTAAATTTATCGTTCGTGACAATCGCGGCAACTACATCCTTTTCACCAGGTGCACCAGAAGCAGCGGGAACACCGTATACGAAGACATCCTGTATGCCAGGGTGTTCAGCCAGAGCCTTTTCAACGAAGCCTGGGTTGATGAAATCACCGTTGTGCCTGATGCCACCTCCTTTTCGAAAATCAAAATAGAACCAGCCATCGTCATCGCGATGACAGACGTCACCTGTTCGCACCCAGCCCCCGGCGGTCTTCTTGTCTGACGCTTCCTTGTTCTTGAAATACTCAACCTTGACATCACCTTCAATAGGTCGACCGATCAGTTCACCAGGCTCACCATGGGGCAGCTCATTACCATCTTCGTCAACAATCCTGAATTCCGACTCACCCGGCATCTGACCGAAACTGCCGATTGGGCCATCGCCACGATTCATAAACAGTCCATAACCATCGACAGCCGCATAGAGCTCGACAACCTTGACGTTGAATCGTTCTTCAAACTGTTGCCAGATGACTGCAGGCATACCGGCCGAGAGAACCATTCTGACCGGATTATCCGCGTCATTGTCCTTGACTGGTTCGCTGTAGATTGCGGTCGTCATCCCACCTAACAGATTGAATACGGTGCAATTGTACTTGCGGGTGATGTCCCATAAGCGGGACTTGGTAAACTTTCGACTGAATACCGTAGGCAGATTCAGACCAATTGATGGAAATAACGTCAGGCTCTGGGCGTTACCATGGGTCAGTGATAATCCGGTATAGGGCCTGTCTTCCGGGATAAACTGGAGTCCTGGTCCTGACATGGTGCCCCCGGCAAGGCGGGCATTGGCTATTGGCACACCTTTCGGATCGCCTGTTGTACCTGAGGTGTACATGATTTCAATCGCCTGAGAAGGGTCAATGGGTTCACGATCAACCGTAGTTTCCCCAGCATCCATAATTTCAGACATCGAAGTGCAGTCCGGGAAATCTGAAGCCAGGCATGCATCGGCCTCGCTGGTATTCTCCAGCATGATAATCCATTCAAGGTCTGGCACTTGATCGCGAATATCCATTACCTGCTGGATGCAATAGTCTGCACAGATAATGCCCTTGCTTTCAGAATTGTTCAGGGTATAGGCGAGTTTTGCACCCTTGGTTCTGGGATCTAAGGGGATGAAAGCCGCCCCAAGCGTAGATGCAGATGCCATGGCCTCTATGAATTCGGGGTGATTACGCAACATTACACCGAAGTTGTCGCCAGGCGTCACACCGCGAGCGACCAGCGCAGCGGAAAGTTTCTGTGAATTAATCCAGAGCTCGCCAAAGGTCCTTGTCTCATCGTCCGGAACTTCCGGGCACTCAAACGTCAGTATCTGGAAGTCTGGGTTGCTTTCTGCCCGTCCTAGGAAAAAGTCCGCGAGAATGAGATTATTCAATTCAGTCATCTTATTTGCCTATCAAGTGTATCCGTCAGATTACAATACTGCAGGTGGTACAAGCCCCAGTGCCTGCTTCATCAGTTGCAATTCTTCCTCTCTGTCAGGCAGCGGCGCAGGTTGGGTGAACATCCCATCCTGTTTAAGTTCATCAACAATCTCATCACTTCTCGGGAACTCGTGGTTGCCACCAAATCCATTTATGTGGAACAGATCATTAAAGGGCAGGCGAGGGCGCTGACCACCTGCTTCCCAGTGCTCCAGTGGATATCCGACGGTTTGCAGCAATAGAAGACGGCAACCGTCAGGTGTGCCCAGTGTCTCCATGAGTTTTGGGCCACCGGGTCCTGCTCCAAGGCAGCAGGTGCCAAGTCCCATTTCATAGGCGGCCAGTGTGGCCTGGGCAATACCCTGGCCGCAATCGAGTTCGCCAATGCCGGGCTGCTTCATAACTTCGCCTATTCCCGCAAAGATCGGCAGCAATTGATTTTCAACGCCATCCACCCTTTCTTCTTTAGTTCCAACGCCAAGAGCACCGACGTCTGCAAGTTTAAGCAAACTGTCACTCTGGCCATCAACCGCGTTCGGGTTGATGTACCAGACGATAACGCAAGGTGCGAGCTTGATCTGCCAGCCGAGGATGATTCCTTCCAGTTTGTCGAGTAGTTCTTTTGCCGCAGAATCCTTGAATATTGCAACACCGCGTAGTGACTGAACATTACCCCAGTGTGAGGCTATTCTGGCAGCTTCGAACATTACCTGTATCTTCTCAGGCTCAACCGGCTTGTAGGGTTTCAAGAATCTAATTGAGCGTCTTCGTCCGATTACTTCTCGTAATTCCATGGTGTTTTCTCCTGCAAAATTATTGAATTGTTGGTTTGTTTTTTTTCAATGGGCATTCTGGTAGATACCTACACTCGATTGCCATAGATCACGTCCTGCTACCAGTTGGAAGTAGAATACGGCGAGGAATCGCCTGAATTTTCTCCCGATCTGGTTCTAGCGTTTCAATATCGTAACTGACAGTGCGCCTTCGCCCGCTGACGTGGTGCCACCGGCGTTTTGGGCGAGTCCAACCTTAGCGCCAGCAACCTGCCGATCTCCGGCTCGGTCAGAAAGGTGCCAGAACAGTTCAACCACCTGGCGAATTCCTGTTGCGCCTATCGGATGACCCTGACATTCCAGGCCGCCAGAAACGTTGATTGGCAACTTGCCACCCAGCTTGCTGTGGCCCGCTTCGCCGAAAGCGCCACCATCCCCGATATCACAGAGCATCAGGTTTTCACTTGAGCTGATCTCTCCCATAGACGTTGCATCATGGACTTCCGCCAAATCTATGTCTTCGGGACCGACACCTGCCTGATCATAGGCACGCCTGGCAAGTTTTGTAAGATTACTTTCACTGCGATCACCTGAAACCTGAGCGCTGCCCAGTACGCAAGATGAAATCTCCACCTTGCTTGCCGCTGTCTTCTCACGAGCGAATTTCTCACTGCAGACAATAGCGGCGGCAACACCGTCTCCGATAGGAGAACACATTAGTCGAGTCAATGGGAAGGCGACATCGGGTGAAGCGAGTACTTCATCGATAGAGTAGTCCTGTTGGTACTGCGCCAGAGGATTCATCGAAGAGTGCCAATGGTTCTTGGCCGCAATGGCCGCCAGTTGTCGCTGGGTTGTCCCATACTTGTCCATATGGAATCTTGCTGCCTGCGCATAGACGTCCATGAAAACGGTTCTTTGACCGGACTTTTCTTTCTTCGGCTCGTTCTGACCTGCTTCTGCTTTTGCCTTGGCTTTCTCTTCAGAGGCTTTCATGCGAGCCATCGTTTCCTGGAGCACCTCAACGTCCATGCATCCGGTAAACGCGGGCTGGACTCTTGCTCTGTCTTCGAAATACATTTTCTCCATCCCGAGGACCAGGGCGCAGTCAATCTCTCCCGCTGCAATCATGGCCATTGCACCGTTCAAGGCCGTTGCAGAGGAGGCGCAGGCGTTTTCCAGGTTCACTATCGGTATTCCACCGATTCCCATAGCGTGCAGGACAACCTGTCCACGGATACTTTCCTGCCCCTGTAAAACTCCCTGGGAGGCGTTTCCTACATAGGCCGCCTGAATGTCTTGCTTTTCAATACCGGCATCCTTTATAGCAATGTTTACGGCTTCTTCAACCAGGGACTTCAAATTACGGTCTGTGTGTTTGCCGAAGGCAGTCATACCGCCGCCGATCATAGTTGCTTTCATGCTAAATCCTCTGTTACGTTTTCTGTATATCGTTCATTGTATGTAGATCGAACCGCGATTGGAAATCGATTCAGGTTGGGATTTCAGATCAGTCTGTATTTGCCAGCATCAGTTTCGACGCGTTGAATCCAGCAGCTGCTTCAGCGTGATGCCCATGGGCTCGATGGCCTAGGCACTTATTTCGTTTCCTTCGCTGTCAATCTTTGATATGGGTTCGAATAGATCGACGATCGGTTTCTACTCATGTGGATAGCGAGCAGCGAGCTTGTCTCTGAATGAATCTGCGCTGGCAGGTGCTTCAAAGTCATGATCGGGTCCGATGGTGCGAAAGGCAGTATCAAACTGATTAAGGGAGATCTTATCCAGCGCGCCAAGATCACTGTTCGCCTCTATTTGTCTGTTCGTGTGAGTGTATCAACAGTAGTGGTTGGAGTGGTGATTTCAGGTGACGTCAGTGTTATGTAGAAGATTAAGAATCACATGCCTGGAAACTCAAGGTATAGTGTAGTGATCAATGGGACAGGAACATCGGGCTATCACGATGATAAGAATCACCTTTGCACTAAGGCGAAAGCAAAATCTGGAATTTGAAGAGTTCCAGGAATATTGGCGTGAGAAACACGGACCACTGGTGGCAAGTCATAGTAGCCACTTGAAAATTCGGCGCTATGTACAGGTTCATACACTGGGGAACCCGGATGCCGAACGACCGGAGGGTGAGCGAGGCAAGATGCAGAGGCCCTTTGATGGTGTTGCGGAACTCTGGTTTGATTCTCTCGATGACATAAGAAACAGCGATTCTGCTGCCGTTGACGCAAGTCTCGAACTCCTTGAGGATGAAAGGCAGTTTATCGATCTGTCTCAGTCGCCTGGTTGGCTGGCGTATGAATGTCCGCAGATTAATCCCAGTCCGGAAAAGCTGGTGGCATCACCCGATAGCCCATATGCCAAGTTGTATTATCTGCTTAATTATCCGGAGGGCAGGTCGTTTGATGAAGTCCAGCTCTACTGGCGCATGAACCATGGCCCACTGGTCAGGCATTATGGCCCGCTGCTCCAGATTCTGCGTTATGTTCAGGTGCATCGAATCGATGATGAGTTTAATGATACGTTTGCATCGGCAAGGGGTACGGTAATCCCTGCCTATTTCGGTCACGCCGAACTCTGGTACGATCAGCGCAGGCCAGCGAATCAATCACCGTTCGCTAAAAAAGGCGAAACAGCATTGTATGAAGATGAAGCAAAATTCATCGACTTCTCCAGATCCGCTTTGTGGTTTGCCAAGGAGCATGTGTTTGTAGATCGACAACGCTACTGATCCGACGCCAGGTGTTCGAGCATACCATCAACCAGTTTCTGCTCGATATTCTGATTCGCTGCTTGATTGATCTGACGAATGGCGGAGCGTGAAGGAATATTGATTTCAGAGATAAAGGATCCAATAAAATCCAGCCCGGCAAAGAATATTCCCTGCTCTGGCGAAAAAGGTTCAATCCGCTCGATAGAGCTTCTTTCAAAGTATGAATACTGTCCGGGCGAGTGCCTGATTATTTCTTCAGCGCCAGCATGAATTTGGCAACTTCAAGCCTGACATCTTCCGCAATATAATTTTGTGGCGGCATTTCCGGGTAGTCTTCCCGCACCTTGACCGGATTGGCGATGTACTGGGCAAGCGCTTCCGGTCTGCCCTGATACATGGCTTGAATGGCCAGTGTGGGTGGTCCGATCATTTTTGCGCCATAAGCATGACATCCCGCACAGATGCCATAGTAGGCGGCTTTTCCTTTTGCATCTGCCGCAATCTGCCTCACCGGTACCGGTTCATCGAGAGTGTAAGTGGTTGTTGCTGCTGTTGATTTTTTCTTACAGACCGAGTAGCCATCTAGGCCTACTGCTTTATATCGAGTCTTGTCCAGAACGCATCCGCTGCCGCCCTGACCGACGTTTGCAATATCAACATATTGAGCATCAGGTGCTACAGCCCGACGGGCTTCAAGAACCTGAGGGAGGGCGTTTTTACCGTTACCCCACATCATATTATCCAGAATCTGAACACGGTCCGAATTGGGTTCGGAATCAGGGTCACTTCGGATGTTTGAGATATATTCCAGACCTGCAATGCCGATTCCGATAAATTCGTTGCCTGTGATTATGTTGTCTTCCACGATGACATCATCAGAAGCCATGATGGTTATACCGGTTCCTTTAGCAACGAAAGAGACAATTGAGCCGGGAATGGCAAAGTTCACGTGGTTGTTGTTAACGACAAAATTGTTTCTGACAATCACGTCATAGTTGGTTTTGATCGGCAGACCTGGCGTTATAAAAACCAGAATACCTCCGGTATTGTCGTGTACGTAGTTACCATCGACGATTGCGTGGCGAGTATTTTCGATTTCGATCCCGGCCACGCTGTCGAATACTTCATTGTGAAGTACATCCACGTTGTCGCACATGCCGACATAGATCGCAGCGTCTTCAATGCCTGAGAGGACATTGTGTTCGATCAGGCCGTTCTTGCCGAATTCCGGGAATATGCCATAGATACCGGCATCAATGATCCAGTTGTTACGAATCACAAAATTGTTACCGGCCTGGCCCATGATACCGTTACCCTTGAAGTTGATAATCTTCATGTTTTCAACGGTAATCCCACTGCCCGAGTAGAGGATGGCGTCATTTCGAATTTTCTCTCCTTCGAGCGTGGGCCATTCTCCGCTGACAATGATCCCCCTGATGGTGACGTTGTCTTTGTCGATGTAAACCGTTTCTTTATACACACCCGGTTCAATCAAAATCGTGTCACCTGGTTTCGCAGCCGTAACGGCTGATTGAATAGTCTGGCCTGGTTTAACGACGATTTCGCTGGCATCTGCCATGGTGATTTGCAGCAGGCTGATCGCCATTACAATTGTTAGTAGGTTTGGTTTCATTTTCTTTTTATTTCTCCATCATGATTCTGATTCCTGGCGTGTGTCTCCAGGGAGTTTGCCCACCGGAACTAGCCCTGATGGTACACGGTTAGGTATCTGGGGCTCCAGTGATTCGTCGTTAAGTGTTTTCAGGAAAGTCACCAACAGATCCAGCTCCTGATCGCTTAAATCTGGTTCCCAGATATGCCAGTGGATGCTGAGATCCTCATTCTCAGGGACCGCATGGCCGCGACCCTTGGTATAAAAACTAACGGCTTCTCGAAGGTTCTCGAATTTCCCCGAGTGCATATACGGGGCCGTATTGGCGATATTTCGCAAGCTGGGAACTTTGAATCCACCGCGTTGAGTAGGCTCATTGGTCAGCCCACCTTCACCAGGGTCAAATGGCAATCCATCGGGTTCTGGTGTACCAATAATGGCAATCTCCTGGTTGGTAAACAATGGGGGTGTGTGGCACTCGGCACATCGGGCCACGAATGAGCGGAAGATATTCAGTCCCTCGATTTCATCATGGCTCAGGGCGTCATGATAGCCGTGAGCATACTGGTCATATCGGCTGTTTAGTGAAATGAGAGATGCTTCGAATGCCGCAATTGCCAGGTAGACCTGCGCCGGTGTGATGGGAGAAACGTGGAATGTTTCTTCGAAAAGACGGCGATAATCCTGGTTTGCGTTGAGGGTATCTAAAAGTTGTATTTCGTTGTTGCCCATTTCATCAGGTGCGTAAAGCGGGCCCTGGAGCTGCTCTTCAAGCGTCGCAGCCCTTGCATCCCAAAACAGCCGCTCAAGAAATCCGACGTTCCAGAGGGAGGGTGCTGAGCGTTTCACTTTTTCACCTGTTACACCGATACTGCGGTCTTTGCCGTCGCCAAATCCAAAATCAGGGTGATGACAACTGCCGCAGGACACAGATCCGTCAGCGGAGAGCACAGGATCATAGAACAGGTAACGACCGAGATCGATTTGCCGAGGCGTGAATCCCTCCCGTATTTCTGGTAACCCGGTTTTCAGACCACCCACGCCGGAATTCTGTAGAGAGTCGTAGAGTCGGTAAAGGTTTCTTAGATAGCATCTGCCTTTGACCTGCTCGAAACCTGGCGGGCACTCAGAACTCAGCTGAATGGAGGATGATTTGGTCACCGGATCTGCAAGCAGACTGGCGTTCTGGAATATGAAGCCCGAGGTGAAGACGACAAACCAGAGGGAAAGTCGTCTCATTGTGACTGCTCATCCACATCGCGAAGATACGCGATGATATCCGCAATGCCTTCGTCGCTGTTCAGGCGTTGCATGACAAATACCATCTGTGCACCGTAACTATCTTCCTGGGATCCGCCTCGCAGCCCGGATTTGAATTTCTCCAGTTGCGTTTTCATGTACCAGTCATCAAGACCGGCAAGACCAGGTGCTCCGAGAGACTCTATACCAACGCCTGCCGGACCGTGACAGGCACCACATAAGTGACCATAGAAGGCTTTACCTTGCTGAGCATCTCCGGCAAGCGTCGCTTCCGGTTTGCTGTTTGGAAGGGCAGTGAGGATACTGGTCATATTCTCGATTTTTTCGTCATTGAGATCCTGTACGGCGATGCGCATTTGATAGCCTGTGGCATCAGTCTGATCCGCGCCACGAATACCATCACGAAAGTTACGAAGTTGACGTCGAAGGTATGTCGCTCCAAGGTTAGTCAGCGCTGGTGCATTCAGGATCTGATTCCCCTCTGCCTTCTGCCCGTGGCAGGCAAGACAACTCGTCAGTTCTGGTGTCCGATCGATCAGTGATTCGGCAGTGGCAACTGAGGTACCTGCAAACAAATACAACAGGATTAAACTTCTACACTTACTGTGCATGGATTCTGGTCCTCGACCAGTATTTGAATTAGTGCCAGGATTGATACAGGTCCCACGAGGACTGTCCCTTATTGTATCGAACTATTGTGACCAGTTAACAGTTTCTTCTGATCATTTGGGTGTCGACTTAGTGATTCGGGTTCACTTGCGACCCTACTGGAGGTTATCCGGGTGGGCAAGGAACGTTACAGCGGTATGTTGCTGGCTCAATGATTGGATGCTGCATTTTCGTGTGGTGTTAGTCGTTCGCTGTTAAAGGGGGATATCTGAAGAACCTGCTGAGAGTGGGTAGAATCCATCACATCCTGGTGGCTGTGCTTACCATGGTTTGCGTTGCGAGTTGCAGCGAACCATCGACTAAACAACTGGGTATGAGGATGGCAAGACCAGAGTTCGTGTGCTTGGCCGTGGTGCCAGCCCTTTCACTGGTTATGTCAGAGGAAGAATACCGGTAAGAGAAAAGTCAGTGCTCAAATTCTCCATGGTTGATGTGCAGCAGTGAGAGGGCATGTACCTAGGTCTGAGTATCACCCAGTTCCTTAATACCATAGCCAGGTTGAAGCTGGTTTTTATCAAATATCCCGCTTGCCGCCTGACGGTGACAATCATCGCACGGGCTGAGAAATCCTTCTTTGTGTTTTTCAACCTCGAACTGCTTTGCTACCTCATGGTGAGCGGCAATAAATGCGGGGAGCTCAGTGATACGCAAGGGTGGTTCCTCCGGCATGTTCCTCAACATCTTGCTAATTCTGGTTGGCGTTCCTTTTTTCAGGGCTTGCTCTTTGAGGTATGTTGATAAGTGGCTGGCAGTTTCCTGGTCCAGTTCTGCGTTGTCGCCGAAGTGATCTTCGAGACTTTTCATAATGCCTTGCCAGCTTTTTTCGGGTAAGAGACCCGGGTGAAAGGCCAGGTGGCAGGCACCACACTCCTCAATGTATGTGGCATCCTTCACGTAGCGGGAGGGTTCGCCTTCTTTGGTGTTGACTGCAACGCCGTAAATACCGAACAGCAATACCGATCCCAGCATCAGGATTCCAATTGTCCATCGTGCCCAGCCGATTTGTGGATTCATACCCTTATCTTAGGATCATATCTCAGGATTGTATCTTATGATCATATCTTATGATCATATCTTATGATCATATCTCACGGTTGCGCTATTGCTGACTTAACCCTGTTAGGATATCCCCTTTTCCCTGCACAGAGTATTCTCTTCCGAACGGTTCCATGGAAGACGACTTGCGTGCTTTCGTTGTCTGTTATCAGACTATAATTCCGTGCTATGGGTCTACACTCATTCGCCAGGTGACTTTGAAACCCGTCGTTTTCTACCGGTTATCATGGCCCTGGTCAGATTCTCTTGAGATCGGTAGCTGGTAAACAGTACGCCGCAGGTATGAAGGACAATTAGAAAGAGGGTGAAGTTGGCGAAAAAATCATGAACCTCTTCAAGCCAGTATCCTGACCAGGAAGCGACGATTGTATTTGCCAGCGGGCCACTTCCTTCCATGGCAAACAGTGATATTCCAGAAAATGCAGTAATCAGCAGGCAGGTCATCAGTGCCAGGATCATGGCTGCGCCAGCCGGATTGTGTCCGATATAGGTTTCGTTCTTGCTGGTAAGCAGTCGCTTGAAATAAGTCAGAGCTATGCTCGGGGTGGTAATAAAATCGGAAAAGCGTGCATGCATGGATCCTATCATCCCCCATACCATTCGAAAGATTATTAACAGGGCCACGGTATATCCAGCGTGGCTGTGCAGGGCAGGCCAGTCACCTTCGAGCAGGTAAGCGAGGAAAAAGAAAAAGGTAAGCGACCAGTGAAATATGCGAATCAGCGGATCCCAGACCACGAGTTCTTTAGTTATTTGGGGACTCATGAAACAGCAATGATACGGAACATGCACGATCCGTCGTTGAGTGACTGAGCAGCAGCTTATCAAAATGACCGAAAATTTGTTTAACGGTTAAGGTTAACGGTTAACGCCTGACGCGTTAATTGAGGAGCCGGGTAACAGGGCGAATTCATGTAAACATTGTTCAGGTGCTGTCTGGTCTTGTTGCTTATTCCGATATTCAAGCCCAAATCAGTGTATAGTGTGTATTCGCAAAAGTAGAAACAACAACATGAGCAAATCTGAAACAACGGTAACCAAGCGGAAAACACAGCTGACCCTCGCTGAGCAAACGGCCGCCTTTCTTAAGGCCGGTGGCAAAATCGAACAGATACCAAGTGGTGTCAGCGGTCAGACTAACCAGCCTAAGTCCGTAATGGCCAAGAAAACTACAGAGCCCTCGAAAGAAAGTTAAAGGCAGGCCAATCCACCGATGGGCTACTTCGCGTCACAGTGTTCAAATCTCGATACGCCGAATTGTCAGGACCCATAGGAAAAAGGCGTCTCAGGCATAATTAGTTTGACCGGATTGTTGTCAATGACACTTCCTAGATGCAGCAGAAAGCTACCAATACCGGCAGCGCCTTGCATATAGCCGGTTTGGACTTCCAGAAATTCAGGCCGATTTCTATGTTCAGCCTGGCTCCAGCTAAGACCAGAGGTTGGGTCGGCTGACTGAACCATATGTTCGGCCGTTCGTTTAGCATACTCGAGGTAGGTTTCATTAGCTGTTGCGTGATAAAGATAGAGGGCATAGTCACCGATGCCCGCATCACCGCAGCATTGTCCCAGGTTTTGCCAGAGACCATCGCTGCGCGTTTCAGGTGCGCCCGTATTGACGAGACCTTTGAAATTGCCCTCCAGCCAGTCGAGATATTCATCGTTTCCGGTAATCTTGTGGAGCAGGTACATCAATCGGCCAGTACCGGCTGGCCCATGACATACGCCGAGATAAAATGTAGTTGCTGGCTGTTGTTCTTCTGTGTGACACACGAGGAATCCGTCAGACTGACCAACTGCTCTTGTTTTGACATAGTCGGCTGCTGAAATCGCAGCATCAAGATAAGCCTGATTGTTCGTTTCGATAAACAGGTCAGCAAGAAAGTAACCAACCCCGGCACCGCCATGAGCGAAATTTGGCGCAGTAAAGGGAAATGCCATATCAACCATCATCAGCCATCGCAGACCGTCCTCGGTCTTTTCAGCGACTTCGAGGAGTCTGTCGGCAGTTTTAACCGCGAGTTCCAGATCTTCGATCAATCCCTCCCGAAATGCATAGAGGTAAATCACGCCTGCGCCAGCAGCACCGACTGATAGGTCAATCACCTCTCTTTCGCCTTTGATGCCGGTGATGTCTGAAAAGGGAATAGGTTCTATCCATCCGATACCACCACCGATCTCGGACGACTGACATGTCAGCCTTTGCAGCGCGCTTAGCGCACCTTGTCGGTACTGATCATCGTCCGTGGCTTTAGAGAGTTCGTTCAGAACATATATGTAACCAGGCCAGCCGCTGTAAAAAGCTGAAGGAACAAAGTCTTTCGCTGCTGCCTTCCTGTTTACAAAAGCGAGTAATTCATTTCCTGCCGAGATCGCTGTGGTGAGATAAGATTGATCTCCTGTGGCGACGTAGAGTTCAATGTAGAACATAAGGACGCCGGCTGAGCCATGATAGAGAGTATGGGCTGGTTTTCCTCCTGGAATCCTTCTAAAGGCAATACCGTCATTCGTCCTGACTTCGTTTTCTGAGAGGAACCTTTCAGTTTTCAGTGCCTGTGTGGTGTATTGGTTCATCACTGCCTATCAGTTTTGACTTCAGCGCAGTGTAGCAGGGGGTGATTTGGGTTGCGATTGCACACATTAGGAGGTTGTGCTTGAATCCTTCGAAAATCAGAAAGAAAACATATCGAGAGTCAATGAAGTTAGCCAAACAATTAGGAAAACTGGGGACCGAAACGGCTTTTGCCGTATCAGCAGCAGCGACCGAATGGGCTGGTCAGGGGCACAAGGTCTACCCCTTCCATCTCGGTGACATGAATATTCCAACGCCAGCCAATGTTATTGAGGCAACGCAGAAAGCCATTGCTGACGGTTTTACGGGCTACTGTCCTGGTGGTGGAATTCCGGAATTGCGTGAGGCTGTTGCGCGTGATGTGGGTGGGAAAAGACAGCTGCAGTTCAGCCTTGAGAATGTATCGATACAACCTGGCGGCAAACCCGTCATCGGTAAGTTTCTGTCTGCGGTGATGAATCCAGGCGATAAAGTGCTCTACCCCAATCCAGGGTATCCGATTTATGAATCGCAGATTGAGTACCAGGGTGGTGAGGCGGTTCCTTACGGGTATATTGAAACGGAAGGGGGGTTTGAGCTGGATATCGATGCCATCAGACACTCGATCACACAGAATACTCGAGCCTTGATTTACAATAACTTCCAGAATCCTAACGGTGCCCAGTCATCGCGTCAGGAGATGGAGCAGCTTGCGAAGCTCGCGATTAAAAATGATCTCTGGGTGCTGAGTGATGAAGCCTACTTTGAAATTCAGTACGGCGGTACGCCTCAGTCAATTGTCAGCATTCCCGGTATGTTGGAGAGATCAGTCATTCTCTATACCTGTTCGAAAAGGTTCGCCATGACCGGATGGCGTCTGGGTGCAGCAATTGGGCCTCCCGCAGTGATTGATGTCATCAACAAGCTGAATACAAATATCGAATCATGTACCACTCACTTTATACAGAAAGGGATGGTCGAAGCCATTGAAGGTGATACCAGTGGTCCCGATGCGATTATTGAGATCCTGCGACAGAGACGCGACGCAGCTGTGGCGGGTTTGAATGCCATGAATGGAATTTCAATCCAGGCACCCAATAGTACATTCTACCTCTTCCCGAATATTACCGAAGTAATGAATCGCAAGGGTATGAAGGATGTCAATCAGTTAATGGACGGATCATTACGTGAAACAGATGTTTCATTCTGTACCCGAAATCACTTTGGACGTCCAATGGCGGGCGAAGAAAACTTCTATATTCGGTTCGCTTATTCAGGTATTGATGTAGATGACATTAAGGCCGGTATGGCCAGGCTCAAGGAATACTTTGACTCTCCCTGAATGAAAGTCACCATCGTTAGTCGGTAAGTTGTTGCAGATATCGGTTGTAAAGTGATTCGTTGACTTTACCTCACCCGTGGGTGACTTTATGAAATAGATTATTGGCCAAGTCCGTATTACCGATTTCGCAACATAATTGAGTCGCGATGAGACAGGCCTGTCGGATGCGCGATAGATCTCCTGAAAGATTTTCCAGGCGGCTTTGTGTTTCCCTGCCCTCCACAGCTTATCGAGTTCAGTAATAAACTGGCTGCAGACTCGTCAGAAAAGACGTATTGCCAATAGCGAGATAGAAAACAAACATCAGAATGCCGGAAGGCTGGCTGGCGGATCGTATAGAGGATAACACATGGCAGCTTGAGAGGAATTCAGCTAAATGCATCTGAGTTCGCCATTGTGCATATTCAATGTATAATTGCCTCGTTCCTTAGGGGTGATCATAAGATCTGAGATTCTGATTCATCAGTCAACCCTAGAACCTGATCCGGTTAGTACCGGCGTAGGAAAAGGGTGCCTCTCACATCTACACACCACGTCAAATCAATACCGGGTCTCTTAATTGAAATAGGAGAGACTCATGAAGAAATGCATTATTCACATTGCTAGATTCGGTTCTACCTTTGCTCTGCGCTTCAGTATTCTGCTGCTAGGCGCGACCAGTTCAGTTGCAGACGAGATCGAAGAGGTCATTGTTACTGCTGAGTTTCGTGAGGTCTCTGTTCTGGAAACAGGCAACAGTATCAGTGTGATCGGTTCCGAAATTATCGCCCACAGGGAGGCTCGGCACCTGGAACAATTGCTTAACCTCGTACCTAATGTGAATTATTCAAGCGGTGCATCCCGCGGTCGCTTCATCCAGATTCGCGGCATTGGTGAACGTAGTCAGTTCATCGAGCCTATGAATCCGTCGGTTGGAATCCTGATTGATGGGGTCGATTTCAGTGGTGTTGGTGGTGCGGCGACAACGATGGATTTAAGTCAGGTTGAGATTCTGCGTGGTCCACAGGGAACTCTTTTCGGTGCAAGTGCACTGGCTGGAATGATTAGTCTTAAGTCAAATGATCCCACGCCAGAATTTGAGAGCAGCATTGAGACATCGTTCGGCGCAGATGGACTTCGAACTTTCGGCGGAGTAGTCAGTGGCCCGGTTAACGCTGATCTGGGATTTCGTTTGGCAGTTCTGAAACATGAAGGTGATGGATACATTACCAATGACTTTCTTGGTCGAGATGATACCAATGACCTTGATGAACTGAGTCTTCGCGGAAAATTGCACTGGCAGGTAAATGATGACCTGGATATCAGTCTTACAAGTGTTTACGTGGATGTGGACAATGGTTATGACGCATTTTCGCTGGACAATACGCGTCATACGCTCTCAGATCAGCCTGGTCATGATCGACAGGAATCGAAAGCCCTGTCAGCGAAATTGACCTGGGGAGCCAGCGACAGGATTGATGTGGTAGCGCTGATAAGTTATTCAGATAGTGATCTCGAATATGGCTATGACGAAGACTGGAGTTATGTCGGCCTTTGCAATGGAACAGCCTGTGATTTTTCGCTATGGGGATTCGACTGGGAGTACTCGTCAGTTGATAACTATCAGCGGGATCGGGAAAACATCACCATGGACCTGCGTCTGGTTTCTCAGGATGGCGGAAAACTGTTCAATGGCAGCTCTGACTGGGTTGCAGGTGCCTATGTGCGAGATCAGGATGTTTCGCTGTTGCGTCAATATACTTACGCTGCGGGTGATTTCATCAGTTCATTTGATACGCGGAACTCGGCTCTCTACGGCCAGTTGGACACTTATCTGTCAGATACCCTGACGCTCTCAACCGGACTCCGTCTTGAACGTCGCAGTTCAGACTATGACGATAGTGATGGCGTCAGACACGATACCAGCGAAAACCTCTGGGGTGGCAGATTGGCACTTATTGCCAGTCCGACAGATGACATGCTGGTCTATGGTTTGATTTCGAGAGGCTACAAGGCTGGTGGTGTGAATAGCGATCCGGCGCTGACGGCCCAGGCCCGGGAATTTGATACAGAAGATATGTGGAACCTGGAGATCGGTATCAAAGGTGATTGGATGGCGGGTCAACTGCAGACTCAGATTGCCGTTTTTTATCAGAAACGAGATGAGGTGCAGGTTAAGCAGTCTCTGGTGGAGCCGATCGCCGGAAGTATCTGTCCCTGCTCTTTTACCGACTTTTTCGATAATGCTGCTGAGGGTTCAAACTATGGCATTGAACTCGAAATGAGCTGGCAACCCTCGGACGGTCTTCGCTTCTACGGCAACATCGGTCTCCTTGAAACAGAATTTGATGATTTTTCAAGTTTCACTCATGTCAGCGCGGACCCGGAGAACGGTGTCACTGTGGATCTAAGTGGTCGAGATCAGGCTCATGCGCCTTCCTATCAGTATGCTGTCGGTGCTGAATGGCATGTCTTAGAGAGACTTGCTTTTTCGTTGGATTTAGAAGGCAAGGACGAGTTTTATCTTTCTCCACGGCATGAACAGAAAACGGATTCCTACGGATTGCTGCGTGCCAAATTACGCTACCAATCTGACCAGTGGGAAATATCACTCTGGGGTCGAAACCTGACCGATGAAGACGTAATCGTGCGAGGATTTGGCAGTTTCGGAAACGATCCCAGGAAACTGTATACGACGGAGCCATATTATCAATACGGCGAACCGCGTGTGTATGGCGTTACTGCAAAGGCCAGCTTCTAGGTATTGCTGATTTCAAATTGCGAGATAGCCACTACGTGAGGAAGACAGATGAAAATGACAGTTGATATCAGCCTTTATCCACTTGCCGATGAATATCTACCCGCAATTAGTGAGTTCATTAAACGAATTCAGTTGCATCCGGATGTGGCTGTGGTTCGTACAGACTTGTCCACCCAGCTTTTTGGTGAGTATGATGATGTTATGGATCTGCTTAAGAGAGAGATTCGCATCAGCTGGGAGAAATATGGCAAAGGCGTATTTGTGATCAAATTCCTGATGGATGATCTCCGCGGCCTGGCCGATGACTGAAATCCTCAACACGATTGTTAGTCAGTTCCAGCAGAATTCACTGTTGGAACTGACTGCGGTAGTTTTTGCTGTTGCCTACCTATTGCTGGCAGTAAAGGAGAATGTGCTATGTTGGTCGGCAGCATTGGTATCAACGGCAATCTTCCTGTTTATCTTCTGGCAGGTAAAGCTCTACATGGAGTCCGGGCTGCAAATCTACTATATAGTGATGGCCTGTTATGGTTGGTATCAATGGACCAGGGCAGGTCCGAATGAAGGTGCGCTGACGGTTTCGAGCTGGTCTCTGCAAAACCATGTGATTGCTGTTCTGGTGATTCTCACAGCAACTTTCTTCTCTGGATATATTCTCGATACCGGGAGTGACGCGCGACTGCCATTCCTTGATTCGTTTACGACCTGGGCCAGTATCGTGACAACTTATATGGTAGCGAAGAAGATACTGGAGAACTGGATCTACTGGTTGGTGATTGACTCGGTCTCCATATACCTGTATCTCGATCGAGAACTCTACTTCACGTCCATGTTATTCGTTGTTTATATCATTATCATTTTCTTTGGTTGGTTCTCGTGGCTGAAAAGCTATCGGCAGATATCAGTGAACGCTTAGGTGAAGCGCTGGCCAGCTGGCATGAGTGGGTTCCCGAGCCTCATAAACTACCAACCGTCGAGGTGTCTTTGTCCGGTCACAGTAATCATTCTTTCAAGATTACCGATGGTCTTAATCACTGGTCTTTAAGACTGAACACGACTGAAAAGGATCCTGGCATTGACCGGGTCAGTGAATTGTCCGCGATTCGGGAGGCTAATATGCAAGGTATTGCCCCTCAAGTCGTGTTTGCCACGGATGAAGTCCTGATCACCGAATTCGTTGATGGTACCAATCTGACATTATCTGATCTAGCAAGTGTGGGCGGGCTATTTGCCCGTATTCATGGAATGTCGGTCGAGATCGCACCATTGGATTTAGGTACGTATCTTCAGGATGTCGCATCAAGAACAGTGCTCGATTTGGCCGTTTCATCATGTGTTGAGAAAATCATCGAAATAATGCCTGATCCGGGCAGTAAGGTTTTGTGCCATCAGGATCTCTTGCTTGAAAACATCATCGACACCGATCACGGCGTGATGGTTATAGACTGGGAGTTTGCGCGAATGTCTGATGCCGCTTTTGATATTGCCGTATTCTCCTCAACCTATAATCTTGATGATGAGCAACTGGCCAAATTATTGAGTGGTTACAGAGGAAACGAATCCTCGATGTTTCACCGTGTACGAGACCATGAGAACATCTATGCATTAATAGAAATTTTATGGTGGCAACTTCGAGGTCGTCGTTTGGATAAGAAAATTGAGAGTCTGCATAGAAATCTGTTTGGTGAGCCCGGATAATTCACCAAGGCGGTGCTAAATTAATGACAGACGCCGGACTTTCCCTGAAGCTCGATCCCTCGATGAATTATCCGGGCTAAAGTTTTGATAACACGAATTCAGTCCAGGCAATACCCTCTGAATAGGTTCGACCACACCAGCGGCTATCTTTACCGATGCCTCGACGCCTGCTTCGTTCATTGCAATAGTTGGCATAAGCTCCTCAGATAACAAGGCACTGAAGCGGTTCGTCCTTTCGAGTAAGGTGTTAATCGTGACGGATTGTTTGAGTTTGGCGTTGAGTAGCGCTGACGCATCGTTATTTGACATGTGATCCGGCATCTTTTATCGATTCAACGTCAGAAATTGCAGTAAATCACTCCACGGCGGTAGTGTGAGTGTGGAGGGGAATGACATGTGGAGGTAACCTGGCGGGTGATGACAACTTTGATGCAGGCTACTGGCTTTCGAGGGTTGAAAACGAACTTGCCTGATACGTAGGTTTCAGCCCTTGCTGGTACAAACGAACGTGCAAAAGTGAGGACTGCGCAACTGTTTATGTTCAACCACTCGGAATCCACCCTGCTCCAAGACCCAGAGCCAGTCATCAGTCGTGTACTTGTTGTGTGACGGAAACAGTTTGAACATGGCACTGCGAGTCGCCTCCATTTGCTCGGGAGGTACGTTACCTGCCATGCGTTCCAGATACTGCGGCAGCGAGGTTCTGATCCAATCCTGCAACAGAAACACTCCCCCGGGTTTAAGTACTTTCTGGATTTTCTCAAGGACGGGCAGTGGTTCACTTAGTACATGCATGACAGCAACCATTGAGACCAGGTCGACACTCTCAGCCGAAAAAGGCAGGTCATCATTAGCCACATCCAGAATGCTGTATTGTGGTTTCTCACCTTGATACTCAACTTTGTTGTTTGCATAGTCGATCATGGCTTTTGTGACATCAATCCCATGAAGAATGGCATTGGCGCAGCGTTGTCTTAAATCCCTGAGTAAGAGGCCTGGTCCGCATCCAAGATCCACCATGATAGGTGGATCCGTAAGATTGGGCTCTACCTGTTCCTGGAAGAATGTCCAGAAAACGTCGTCAAATCTATCTGTGTGACTTGAGATCATGCGGTTAACAAGGTCTTCGTCGCTAACACCAGCGATTTCTTGGTGGGTTGCCATGAAGCTTCTATTTCTTGTGGTTGTGAGATGAGTCTACACTAAGTCAAGAAAATCTATACCAGCCTTGTATGACCGGTGTAATAGAACCGGTTCAGTGATAATCTCTCTGCTAAAAAGAAACATCAGTTAAAGGATAGAGTTATGACTTCGATTGGGACACCGCTTTCTGATATTGCTACCAGGGCATTGTTGTGTGGTAGTGGCGAATTAGGCAAGGAAGTTGTCATCGAGTTACAGCGTTTTGGTATCGAGGTAATCGCCGTCGATCGATACGAGAACGCTCCCGCTATGCAGGTCGCTCATCGTTCCTATGTGATCTCGATGCTGGATGGACAGGCTCTGAGGGAGGTCATAGTCAAAGAAAATCCGGATTTCATTATTCCTGAAATAGAGGCTATCAGCACCGATACGCTGGTCGAACTGGAAAAGGAAGGTTACAACGTCATTCCAACCGCGAAGGCGGCGAGACTCACCATGAATCGGGAAGGGATTAGAAGGCTGGCCGCCCAGGAGTTGAATCTTAAAACATCACCATTTGAGTTTGCCGACACCGAGAATGAATTTCGAAGTGCGGTCAATCAGATTGGTTTACCGTGTATCGTTAAACCGATCATGTCCTCGTCAGGTAAAGGTCAGAGTCTGATTGAAACTGAACAGGATATTGCGAATGCCTGGACCTATGCTCAGTCTGGTGGCCGAACTGGTGCTGGCGGGGTGATTGTCGAGGGATTTGTGGATTTTGACTATGAAATAACGCTACTGACCGTACGTCATCGGGATGGTACTTCTTATTGCGAACCAATCGGTCATCGTCAGGAAGACGGTGATTATCGTGAGTCCTGGCAGCCTCAGCCGATGAGTGATGCAGCCAGAGCCAGCGCCCAGAAGATGGCAAAGACGATTACTGACGCACTCGGTGGATTCGGTATATTTGGTGTTGAACTCTTTATCAAGGGAGATGAGGTTATTTTCAGCGAGGTTTCGCCTCGCCCGCACGATACCGGCATGGTGACAATGATATCTCAGGATTTATCAGAGTTTGCATTGCACGTGAGAGCAATTCTGGGTTTACCTATCCCAACGATCAGGCAATTCGGACCATCGGCTTCCAGTGTTGTTTTGGTCGAAGGTGATTCGTTGCATATTGAATATAACGATGTAGACAAGGCGCTGACAGAACCTGATACACAGGTCAGACTGTTCGGCAAACCTGAAGTTGTTCATAGACGAAGAATGGGCGTAGCACTTGCCCTGGGCAAGGACATTGAAGAAGCGAAACAGAAGGCGATCAAGGCTTCAAATGCGATCTCGTCGACGTGCAGCTAACCGGTGTTTCTCATACTGGCGGCGATGCCAGCGATCGTGACCAGAAGGGCTTTGTTAATTTCTTCCTTTGATTCCTCTGCATCTGCTCTGCATCGGGACATGAGTTCGATTTGTAGAAAATGTAATGGGTCGGTGTAAGGATTTCTCAGGTCGAGGGTTTGTTTGATGGCTGGAGACTTCTCGAGGAGGGCACTCTGGCGTTTCATCTTGTTGACATTACTGATTAGACCCAGCATGCGTTCTCGAAGATCATTACCCATCGGTTTTAAGTGATCGTCGATGAGTTCGTCATCATAGTGGCGTGCGATATCCGCATCTGCCTTGCTTAGTACCATTTCCAGCATGTCGAGTTGTGTTTGAAAGAATGGCCATTCCTCAATCATTTCTTTCAGGACATGTGCATTCTTTCCATCAAGCCCTCTGTTGAATGCTTCATCAGTTCCCAACCAGGCAGGTAGCATCAGGCGTTTCTGGGTCCATGCAAACACCCAGGGAATTGCCCGTAAATTATCTATACTTCTCGAGGCGTCATCTTCTTCTGGCCTTCTGCCTGGTCGACTTCCCATGGCCAGGATCGAGAGTTCTTTTTCTGGCGTTCCCTGATAATAGTATTCAAGAAACAAGGCATCCTGTTGTACAAACTGGCGATAACAGTTCTTGGCGGTTTCTGCGAGTTTGTCCATCAGGTGACGCCAGTTCTCTCTTGGTTTTGGTGGTGACAGCAATGACGCCTCGATGGTCGCGCTCAAAACCAGGTCGAGGCTGTTCAGTGCCAGTGCTGGTGAACCATACTTAAATCTTATTACTTCCCCCTGTTCTGTTACACGCATGCATTTCTTTACCGAACCTGGCGGTTGCGACAGAATCGCTTCTCTTGCAGGGGCACCTCCTCGACCGACAGTTCCACCGCGACCATGGAATAATGTTAGATCAACGTCATACTTTTCACCTACGGTCACCAGGTCTTCCTGAGCGCGATACTGAGCCCAGGCAGCAGCCATTTGACCTGCATCCTTCGCAGAATCCGAATAACCAATCATGATCTGCTGGTGCCCCTTAATATACTTGGTGTACCAGGGAATACGCAGCAGCCGTTCGAGTGTCCAGGCTGAATTTTCCAGGTCATCAAGGGTTTCAAATAGCGGTACAATGGGAATATCCCAGTCAACTCCACACTTGCGTAATAACAAAATCACTGCGAGCACATCGGACGGATTCTTGGCCATTGAGATGATGTAGCTGGATACACCCTCTGAGTGGCAACTGGCGATAAGGCGGAATGTCTTAAGTGTTTCCTGAATTTCTGGTGTTGGTTGCCAGTTTTCCGGAACTAGTGGGCGCCTGCTCTGGAGTTCTTCGAGCAGGAAATCCTGACGGGCTCGTTCCGGCCACGAGGTATAGCTGCCGAGGTCGATAAATTCAGTCAGAGCATTTAACAGATCGGTATGTTTCTGTGCGTTTTCTCTGATATCCAGGTTGACCAGCGTGACGCCGAAAGTTGATATGCGAATCAGGGTCTCCTTGAGCAGTCCCTCCGCGATAATCTCCATTCCACATTCATGCAGTGATTTGTAACAGGCATACAGGGGATCAAATAACTGGTCATGGCTCTGAATGATGTCATCACCGGGCAGTTCATCAGTGATCGACCAGTTTCGAGTGGCGGTCAGGCAGTCTCGGAGATATCTTAATACCACACGATAGGGCTCATGGGTTTCAACGTTGCAAAGAGCCCGTACCTCATCATTGCACTGGGTCATCGACAGGTGTGACAGCAACTCATCAATGTCTCTAAGGTACAGATCCGCGGCCATCCAGCGTGCAAGGTTGATAACTTCTTCCGTCACTTCTGCGGTGACGGCTGGGTTGCCGTCCCGATCTCCACCCATCCATGATGACACTCGAATTGGCGTTGAGGACAGAGGGAGTTGCTTGCCTGTTGTTTCAACCAGCAAGCGGTCCAGGCCCTTCCATATAACTGGCACTGCGTCCCAGAATGAATGTTCCATTACGGCGTAACCCCAGATTGCTTCGTCCTGAGGGGTAGGCCGATCAGTCCTGATTTCGTCTGTATGCCAGACTTCGGCAATAAGCCGCTCGAGTTCAATTCGATCCCCCGGATTCATTGAGTCCTTTTCAGTAATTGATTCCAGACTTTCAGCAATTCGATTGTATTTTTGAATCAACGTTCGGCGAGTGATCTCCGTCGGATGGGCGGTCAGAACCAGTTCGCAGCGGATCTCGGATGCGGTATTGAATATTGTTTCAGATTCAATTCCTTCTTGCTGCAGTTTTTCAAAAACTTTTTGCAGGTAGGAGTCATCAGGGTAGGGAACAGTTCTGGCAATTGTGGTTTCTGCCTGTTCTGCGATATTGGCGAGGTTAAGGTACTGGTTAAATGCACGGGCGACTGAGATCAGGTAGTCATCTTCAAGAGACTTCAGCACGTCCTGGAGTTGTGAATTTAAGGAAGATTCACCCTGACGCCGAACTTTTGCCAAAGTTCGAATTTCTTCGATCTTGTCCAGAAAATCCTGTCCGAGTTGGGCGCTCATTGTATCGCCCAGTAGTGTACTTAGTATCCGAACTCGATGTCGCGATCTTGCGGATATTAATTCGTCCACCTGGAGTGAAACCTCTTCGTCAGTAGGGTACATTATAAGATCATTATAACGTCGTTTTGAGTTTGATACCTAAGAGAGAGGATCATGGAAAAAGTCTACGATATGACTGGTAGGTCAGTGGTAATCACAGGGGGGAGTCGAGGTCTTGGGCGATCAATGGCTCTGGGGTTTGCAGCTCAGGGAGCCAACGTCACAATCGCGAGTCGAAAAATCGAGAGCTGCGAAGAAACCGCCAGGGAGGTCGAAGCATTAGGCGTTACAGCATTTCCTTATGCGATGCATGTTGGAAACTGGGACCAGTGTGATGCACTTGTCGATGCAGTCTACGAAAAGTTTGGCAAGATTGATGTGCTGATAAATAACGCGGGTATGTCACCACTGTATGAGTCGCTCAGTGATGTCTCGGAAGTACTTTTTGACAAGGTGATTGGCGTGAACCTGAAGGGCCCTTATCGCCTCAGCGCGAATGTTGGTACAAGAATGAGCGAGGGGGATGGTGGTTCAATTATTAATATCAGCAGCACAGCGTCAGTCACGCCCAGTCCCAATTCAGAACCCTATGGAGCAGCCAAGGCAGGCCTAAACGCAATTACTCGATCTTTTGCGTTTGCCTATGGGCCCAAGGTCAGGGTGAACTGCATTATGGCTGGTCCCTTCTTAACCGATATTTCAAAAGCCTGGGACATGGATGCATTTGAGAAATTCAGTGTACCAAGGATCCCGATGAAAAGAGGTGGTCAACCTGACGAGATCGTAGGAGCGGCGTTATACCTGGCGAGTGATATGGCCAGTTTTACAACCGGGGCGATACTCGAGGTAGATGGAGGGAATCACTAGCCTGGATAATTCATCAAGGGATCCGCTTCATAATAGACAGCCAGTGTCGCATTGCAGACAGTCAATGCTGCAATGGCTAGCTTTGCCGTATTAGATGCCGAGATATGGCTTGAGATTAGTCTACTTGTTCTTTAGAACGAAGATAAAATCGCGAAAGATATCTATCAGGGTTTCATACTTGTAGTCCGTAAATTCACCTGCGTCCAGATACATGCCATGTTCTTCGCAAGCCTCGTATTCGATATGAGTTTGTACGGGATCTAGCAGTTTGGCCATTTGCTTGCCACACCTGGGACAGTTCACGTCGCGAATCTTATTGTGTTTCCGCCCCAGATCAGGATCACCTGTATCAATGTGGTCAGACATCCACTTTTCTTTGAGTGCTTCAGCCTCACCGATATCGAACCACATTCCCTTACAGTTGGTGCATCGGTCAATCGTCACATTCCCCTGAAGGGTACTTAAGGTCTGCTCTTCCATTGACGCATCACATTTCGGGCACTGCAGCATAACAACTCCTGTTCGGTATTATTTTTTCAGGCATTATTGCCTGTTTTCGTTTACTCACGAAGGGTTCGAGAAGAAAAAAGATGATTCTGTGAGTTTCTCCCGCTGGTTTTTGGCTATTCAACGAGAGATCGGCTTTCAGCATGGACTTTTTTTGTACATGACAGCAGTAAATTCGCAAAACTAGCCAGTATTTCATCATCACAGAAACCATGACGACCCTCATATTCCAAAGAGCTGCCGTATGGCGGGAGGTGAACGAAAACCACTGTCTTGAGATAGGCAAATTGCTCTTTCAAGGTTTCCAGACAATAAAGGGTCTCTTCACATAGAAACGCGCCAGCATCCTCTGATACCTGGATTGGGATCTGCCTGGCAGCCATATGTGCGGATAAGCTGGTGCTGTCAATACTGGCAAATCGTCGTTCAGGTCCATCCGGCTGAATCAGACCTGGTGGGAGATTGCCTCTGTCGTCTCGTCGTTGTTTGCGTTCATTCCTGGCAACTGTCTCAATATCGAATCTACCTTCTCTTCCCTCTCCCATGCTGATGACGATATTGGGCTGATGTTTCTCAACAGCCGACTTAAGCAGTTGACTGGGTTTACCCCAGATCACCGGAATCTGCAGATTGATAACCTGTTTAAGACAGGATGCGGCGACCCAGGAGGAGTTGGTGCTTCTGCCATCAAATGGGGAAAATCCAGTAACGAGTATTGTCATAGAGTGTCGATTGAGCTGATCGTCTGCGTGAAAGCTTACCTTGATTGGGTGTAGTATCAAGGTTGATGTATAGTGCTAGTCAAGACAAACCAAGGGGGTAGAAATGAAAGCAGCTGTATTTCGTGAAGTTGGCCAACCGCTGGAAATAGAAGATATTGCGATATCCAAACCTGGTCCCAGAGAGGTGCTGGTAAAGACAGCCGCTGCGGGTGTTTGTCATAGTGACCTGCATTTCATTGAGGGTTTGTACCCTGGTCAGTCGCCAATGGTGCTGGGACATGAGTCCGCTGGTGTTGTCGAGCAGGTTGGCTCTGATGTGACCTATGTGCAACCGGGTGACCATGTCATAACCTGTCTGTCAGTTTTTTGTGGACATTGTGAAAGTTGTCTCACGGGTCATATGTCACTTTGTGCGAATCCGGAAACACGGCGAGGCCGTGAAGACGAGCCCAGGCTTTCGAAAGAAGGCGGCGTCGTGCATCAGTTTGCAAATTTGTCCTCATTTGCGGAGCAGATGCTGATTCACGAACATGGCCTGGTCAAAATTCGGGAGGATATGCCTCTGGACAGGGCGGCACTGATCGGCTGCGGGGTCACGACGGGAGTAGGTTCAGTATTTCACACGGCAGGGGTTGAACCAGGCTCGACGGTTGCTGTCATCGGTTGCGGCGGTGTCGGGCTGTCTTGCATCAATGGTGCAGCGTTGGCTGGTGCTGGCAAGGTCATTGCCATTGATATGGTAGATTCCAAATTGGAAATGTCCAAAGATTTTGGCGCAACTCATGTTGTGAATGGCAGTGCAGGGGATGTTGTTGAGCAGGTACGAGAGCTCACAGGTGGTGGGGTGCAATATAGTTTTGAAGCCATTGGCCTGAAAGATACAGCGGAGCAGGCATTCAGCATGCTGCGTCCAGGTGGCACGGCTACCGTCATCGGTATGATTCCTGTCGGTGTGAAGATCGAATTGATGGGTTCGGCTTTTCTGCAGGAAAAGAAGATCCAGGGATCAATGATGGGTTCGAATAGATTCCGGGTCGATATGCCGAGATTTATTGATTTCTATCTGCAGGGGAAACTGCATCTCGATCAGATGATTTCAAAACGCATTCCACTTGAGAATATCATGGACGCATTCGCCGATATGAAGACGGGTGAAGTCGCAAGGAGCGTTATTGTTTTTAAATAGTTTTTAAATAGTTTTTAAATAGTTTTTAGATAGTTTTTAGATAGTTTTTAGATAGTTTTTAGATAGTTTTTAAATAGTTTTTAGATAGTTTTTAGATAGTTTTTAAATAGTTTTTAGATAGTTTTCAAATGGTTTTCAAATAAATAGTTTTTGATTAGATGAGCCAATCAGGTCTGGAGCTATACCTGATAAGACATCCTTGTCGGCTAAATGGTCATGGACCTGAACTCTCGGTTGGCGAGTTCCATTCACAGCATCAAAAACAAGCTGCGGCTGGTGTCTCTATCCGTGGACTGTTTGCGTGAATCATCGGAACAAAAGGCCAGGGATGCGGGTGATCACGTACGGCGTGGTCTTATGGATGTAAACCAGGAACTGGCTGCATTGCTGGGACTGGTACTAACCAGCTTTTCCCTCTTCTTTAAGCAGTATGCGACTTTTTTTCTCAGGATACTTGCCAGCCAGTGGTTCGTAAAATTCCCTGATCCTGTCCATGTCTTCAATGACATTCCCGCTTAGATAGAATGACAACCCTAACCCAGCCACCTTGTTGGAATAGTCCAGGAATCCACAGACTACTGGCACGTCCGCTTCTTGCGCAATTCGATAGAAACCGGATTTCCAGTATTTGGTGTAACTCCTTGTGCCTGCAGGTGGAACAACCAGTGGTAACCCATCAGAGTTTTTAATTCGCTCGGCCAGCCGGGTTACCGTGAAGGTTGCTCTTGATCTATCGACAGGTACAGCGCCTAAGAATGCCAGTATCGATCCTATACCAGGTACAAACCAGGTGTCCTTAACCAACCAATGGATTGAAAGCCTGAAAGAATAAGCTGCGCTGAGTAAGAAGAGCACATCCCAGTTGCTCGTATGAGGAGCGCCGATGATTATCATGTTCTTATTGTCCGGTACATTACCTTCAACGCGCCAGCCTGTAATCTTGAGCACCAACTGGCCAAGCCAGTATGCAAATTCGTTGCACTTTGGTGCTGGATGGTCGGTTTTTATTGTCATTTTATTTCCAAGTCTTGTCGCCAGCTGCATTTCCCGCAATCTTACCGAACACAGAACCAGAAGTCAGACCGGTACCGCCTGGGTAGTTAAAATAGAACAGGCCACCGACAAGCTCACCAGCGGCGTAGAGCCCTGAAATAATCTGGCCATCGTCATTGATTACTTCAGCATTTTCATTAATTCGAATACCACCAAAGGTGAAGGTAATACCACAGGTAATCTGGTAGGCGACATATGGCGGCGTGTCGAGAGCGTTGGCCCAGTTCGATTTGTTGATCGATAGACCTTCAGTGCCACGACCATCTTTGACTGTTGGGTTGAACTTGATCTGATCCTTAATTGATTTGTTGAACTGCGCAACTGTTTTTAAAAAGACGACAGGATTGACTCCTTCGAGTCTGGTTGAAAGGTCCTCAAGTGAATTTGATTCAACCTTGGTCACCTGTCTTATTCGGTACTCGTCTCTTAGTAGATCTGTTACTTTTGCGTCGAAAACCTGCCATGCGAATTGCTCTGGTTGCAAGAGAACTTCCCGACCGTATTTTGCGTAAGTGTAGTTGCGAAAGTCTGCCCCTTCATCGACGAAACGGTCTCCATTTGCATTAACCATGATACCGAGTGGATATGAATGTTTTTGAAACCCATCACCAACTGAAAGATCGCCAAACTCAGGTGCGTTTCGATCCCAACCGACGGCATGACATCCTGACCAGTTGCCTGTTGTACATGCCCCGGCCTCGATTGCCATTTTAATTCCATCGCCAGTGTTGAATCGAGTACCTCGCACCTTGGCGAGTTCCCAGCCGGGTCCCAGATAGCGAGTACGCCATTCACTATTTGCTTCAAACCCTCCACAAGCGAGAATGACAGCATTGCACTGGATACGTTTTGTTTTGCCATGGTGTTTGACGATCAGACCCTTAATGCCATCATCGTCTTGAATCAACTCCAATGCCCGACACTCATACGCAATCTCGATATTGCGTTTAGCCGCGGCTTCGTGAAGTTGGCTGATCAGACCTTCACCGCCACCCCAGGCTTCCACGGTGAGCCCTCCCCAAAACTTGAATTTTTCATCAACCTTGAATGCCTGACGCCCGTACATTGGCATGAATCGAACGCCCTTATTCTGCATCCAGCATAGTGTCGGGAAACTGTTCTCGATGAGCAGTTCTGTGAGGGTGGGATCTGACCGATACTGGGTCACTCGACCCATATCGTCATAGAATTGCTCGCGGGAATAAACGCCAAAATCGGTGTTACTGATCTCCTCTTCACTGAGTTCAGGCATGAGAAGCTGTAAGTCACTGACGTTGTTATAGACAACTCGCATGGCACCGGCCGTATAGCGGGAGTTGCCTCCTTTCTCAACTTCGGGTGCGCGTTCAAGCACACTGACAGAAGCACCTTTTTCCTCTGCAGCAAGGGCCGCGCATAATGCAGCATTCCCTGCACCAACGATGACGACATCAGAAGCAGGCATTGTCATGCTTAGTCATAATGGAATGGCAGACCTAGAGTGTTTTGGCAATGTATCATTGCACTCAGGCTTCTTCTAGTTATAAAAAATGGTGCCGCAGGGCCTGGAACTGATAAACAAGGTGATTTCGGTGCTGAACGGTCTGAATATTCCTTTGTCCCTTACGTACATGGTAATAAAGTGCATAATCGAGCCATAAGAAACACGATATTGGCTGAAGTTGCTGTTAAAAACTGGCCCGCAGGTGGTCATGGATATGATTAATCGAATTCTAGTTGCTGTTTTTATTGGGTTTTTCGCTTCAATCTGTACCGCTGACCAGGAAGCTGATGCGATTCAGGCTGCGGCTGAACAGGCTTTGGAAGCTGGTGATACCGAAGGTGCGCTAGATAACTATATGACCCTGATTGAACTCGCTCCTGAGAACGGTGAAGCCCTTGAGTCTGCTGCTGTACTGGCTGCTGAGGTTGGTATTCTGGAACTTGCTATTGAAATGTGGGTGCGAAGGGCTGATTTAGCGGCTAATCAGGCAGACAGGGACGCGATTATCCAGGCGAATTCTGAGATCAGCAGTCTACACAACCTGGTTCCGTCCTGGATTGAAGAGAAGGTAGCCCAGGCCAGCCAATATACTGAAGATGATGTCGAAGTTGTTCAAATGTGGCAGGAGATGGTTGATGAAAGCCAGGCAGCCGTTGAAGCTGACGATGCAGAAGCTGCCGTTGCAGCTCAGGAAGGCGCGTTATTCCTGGTCCAGGAAGCATTTGGCGAGACACACTGGCTGACACTCACAGCCAGTCGGGATTTGGGATTGCTGTACTTCCGACTCGGTATGGCTGCTGAAGCCGAAAATTACTATAGCAAAGCCCTCGCTGCAGCTGAGCAGGCGCTTGGTGAGGCGCATCCCAATACACTGGAAGTCAGCGAGTTGATGGCGACCTTGTATAACTCGATGGGTATCTACAAAGAAGCGCAGATGATGCTTGAGATGGTAGCAGCAGGATATGAATCCAGTCTTGGTGCCGGTCATGATCTGACCGTCAATGCGCGACTGAGTGAGGTTGAGAATCTGAAAAGTGCCGGTTCCTATGGCCCGGCAATGGAATCTCTGCTGGGTCTTTACGCGACGGTTGAACTGAACTTTGGGCCCTATCATCCACAGTCATTCAATTGCCTGTTGCAGGTTGCTGATCTGCAGCAAACTCTGGGTCAGCTTGATGAAGCGGAATCAACTTATCGTCAGGCGGTGGCTCGAATGAGCGTCGCCAGTGGCGTTAATGCCGATACTTTGACGACGTTAGCGCAGATAGCTGAACTCTATAGGGTGGCGGGTCGGTATCAGGAAGCCAAGGACCTGTTGTCCGCCATTATTCAGACCGCGCTTCAGATCGGTGAGATTGAAGGAAGCTTTGTTGCACGCTCCTATCTCGGACGAGTTTTTGATAACGAAGGTGACTATGACAAGGCGCAGCTGGTCACCGAGGAAGTTCTTGAATACGGTATTCAAGCCTGGCAGGACGTGCCTCTGCAGGTATACAACACGTTATTGGCATTAGGAGGAATTTATCAGGGGCAGGGTAAACTCTCAGAAGCCGAGGCTTCATATGAAGAGGTCATGCACAATGTCACGGAGTTACTGGGTGAAAACCATCCCACGGCGCTGGTGGCAGCCAATAATCTGGGACAGATACTGGAACAAGGTGGTCTGTACGATCAGGCAGAGCCAATCATCAAGGAAACGCTGTCAAAAATGGAAGCAGCATTCGGAGAAGATCATCCTGATACTATGCGAGTGCGTAGCAACCTTGGACTAATTCATGAAAGCCAGGGTAATTTCCGTGAATCAGAACCGCTTTATCGAAAGTCACTGGATATGCTGGCAGCCATTCACGGCGAAAATCATACAGACACAATTGCAGTTAAAAACAATCTTGCCTATCTCTATATGCTGATGGAGGAATTCGATCAATCTGCACAGATTTTTCAGGAAGTGCAACAGCAGTGGATCGCCTTATTCGGAGATGATCATCAAAATTCTCTTAAGGCAACCAACAACCTGGGCAGGGCGTACCACAAACAGGGAAAGTTGACTGAAGCAGAGATACAGATCACAAGGGCACTGGAACTGCGGCGATCTGTGTTGGGACCTGATCACATCGACAGTATTCGATCAATGATTGATCTGGGTGGTCTCTATATTGATCGGGACAGGGGGGAAGAGGCCCGCCAGATGTTAACGGATGCACTGAAACTTGCTGAAGATATTCTGGGTTATCAACATCCATACACCTTCGATGCATTGAACCTGTTGGCGCAGGCGATTGAGAATGCGAATCAGCTTCAAGCCGCGGTTGATCTGAGAGATGTGGGATTCCGCCGTCGAAGCGAATTCCTGGATACGATGTTATGGGCTACCGGTGAAAATGGCAGAGAAGGCTATGTACGCCTGCACAGACCGGAGTTTAATCGTTACATGATTTTGCTGGCGCGCCTTGGCGATGAAAAATCAGCCAAACGAATGATTGAAGCCAGTTTGCAGCGCAAGGGACTGTTGCTGAAAGTCACCTCCGAGATTCAACAGATAGCGACGATGACAACCAATCCGAAACTCAAGGGTTTGGCGACTGAATTTGAAGAGACACGCAGGGAACTGGCTGCGTTGACGCTATCCGGACCCACTGCAGAAACCAAAGGTCGCCACACCGAAGCTCTTTATGAAGTAGAACAGAGAGTAAACGAGCTGCAGGGAGAACTGGGTCGAGCCAGTATTCGTTATCGTGCTTCTATTGCCAAGATAAGTTCTGATGGTCTGGCTGACGCACTGCCTGATGGTGCCGCGCTTGTTGATTTCCTTGTCTTCGAAGATCAGGGGCAAGACAAGTTGCTGGCTGCTGTCCTATCTAAACAAGGGGGTGAGGTCAGCTACGAACTTATTGAATACGGAGATCGGAAATCTGTAGATGACGTCGTTGTTGAATACCGTACGATGATTCAGGATGACCTGGCTGATGAGGACGAACTTCTTGAAGTTGGTATGATGGCGTATGAAATGGTATGGGAACCCATTGAAGAAGCGCTGCAAGGTTCGGAGTACGCGTATCTGATTCCCGATGGTATGCTCAATATTTTGCCATTCAACGCCCTCGTTGATCAGGATGAAAGTTACCTTATCCAGACCGTCGATCTACATATTCTGACTTCGGGAAGAGATCTGTTACCAAACGAGTTTCGTTTGACAGAAGGAGAGTACCTTGTCCTGGCAGGTCCGGATTATGATTCAAATGAAGTTGTCAGTGATGCCGATATGGAGGTTGCCAAGGGGCGCCGTTCATCGGCGTTGAAACTGGGTATTCGAGGTGCCGGTAGCGGTTTGCGCGGATTGAGCTTTGCACCACTCCCCGGTGCTGAAGAAGAAGGTCGGATCATCGTCGATCAGGTTGCCAGCAGTAATACAGTCAGTGAGAACTTTTTTGGCGCAAGTGCGCAGGAGATGGTCTTAGGAGCACTGGAAAAGCCGCCGGAAATACTGCACATCGCGACTCATGGGTTCTTTTTGGAGGCTGATGAGACTCTGCGAAAACGCATTCTGAAAGCCCAGCGAAGTGCAGAACTTCATGTGCCACCACCGGGTGATAATCCTCTGTTACGTGCCGGTTTGGCATTTGCGGGAATCAACACCAATGCACAGTTTTTAGGTGATATAGATACGACTAACGACGGTGTTTTAACCGCGCTGGAAGTACTGGATCTGAACCTGTCGGGCACCAAACTGGTGGTCCTTTCCGCGTGTGAAACTGGCCTCGGAGAGATCCATGAAGGAGAAGGTGTCTATGGTCTGAGAAGATCGTTTCAGGAAGCGGGAGTTGCCGAAGTTGTGAGTTCTCTCTGGGAAGTCAGTGATGCAGGCACCCAGGCTTTGATGACTGAGTTCTACGACAAGTTACTCTCTGGTGTGCCAGCAAGAGAGGCATTAAGAGAAGTACAACTGGATCTAATCGACTCGCCAGAGTGGGGATATCCATATATCTGGTCAGCATTTATGATTGTAGGCAGCTACGAGTCTTCTGGAGTTACGGTTCAGTAATAAAAACAAAACGGCATAGCGAAAACATTGGAATAACGACGGTATCCGGTTTGATATTGAAGCCAATGGAATATATCTGGACGGAATGTCCATGCTGCACTCACCCCGAGTTTACCGAGATAAATTATGGCTGGTTGACTCGAGATCGAGATACTTTGGCCATGCGGCTATGCAGTCGGGTTAATTTGAACCTGTGGCTTTTTGTCCAGGATTCTTGTGCTGGCTGATATTCATAGGTGACGTCGCAGTCGTTGGTCTATCGAGGACGACACAATAAGAGGTTCCAGGGTTTGCAGTTGGATGATAAGCTTGAAAGTAAAAAAGCAGGATCCTGATACGGCCTGCAAGTTATTGATATAAATACGGGTGACATGGTTCACGGACTTCGACTCAGTGGAATTGTTGAAGAGTTCTATGATGCGGTAGTATTACACAGAATTAGGCGCCCAATGACGTTAGCATTCAAATCTGACAAGATTCGCCGGGTAATTAACGTTGGTGATTCGCGGTAATGACGAAATCAGACACCAGATATTGATAGTTTAGTAATCGGTACTGGCAGGTAAACACAATAGGAAAAGGAGTGAATTAGTGGTCAGGCGCATCCTTTTATTTTTTATAGTTCTTTCACCGCTTAACGGAACCTTCGCACAAACACTGGAAGAAGCTGTGGTTGCGACCTTGCGCACCAATCCGGATATTCTGGCAGGTAAGCACAATGTTGAAGCGGCACTGCAACTGAGACGTCAGGCAAAGGGAGCGTACCTTCCAAGTGTTGACCTCGTCGTCGCAGGTGGAGAAGAAATATCCAATAATACGACCACCCGTGCAGCGCGTCCCAATGTTGGAGGGGTGTCGGTAGGTGATGGTGATTTTCGTCTGTTCCGTGAAGAGAAGAGCTTGAAGATCACTCAGCTACTTTACGATGGTTTCTCAACTATAAATCTAATTAAACAACAAACTGCACTAACTGATGCCGCTATGGCGCGTCTAACGAGTGTACAGGAGAACATCAGCCTGAGAGCTATTCAGGTGTATCTCGAAGTGCTGCGCCGTGACGATGTAGTTGTTCTGGCGATTGAAAACCTGCGACATCACGAAGACACATTACGAAAAATTCGAGAACGATTTGAAAATGGCGTAGGTACCAAAGTTGATGTAGTGCAGACTCAGGGTCGACGCGCACAGTCAAAAGGTAACGTGCTGCTTTCACAACGAGATGCAAAAAATGGCACTGCGGAGTTCTATCGGGTAATAGGTGAAAATCCAAATGATCTGGTAAAGCCGGACGAAGCAAAAGGCCTTCCGACGACGTTGGACCAGGCAATTGAAATTGCCAACAGGAACAATCCGGGACTTCAAGCGGCTGAAGCAGAACTTGAGGCAGCAGTTGCCGGTCATAAGCAGGCGCTTGCGGCGTTTCAACCAAGGTTTGATCTCGAACTTGGTGCAACTCGCAACAAAGATACGGATGGGTCCCCCGGTGGTAATGATGATGAGACTGCTGTGATTCGCATGACCTATAACCTGTATCGTGGTGGTGCTGACAAGGCTCGACTTAACGAGACACAGGCCAGAGAGTTTGCGACAAGAGAAGCCGTTAGAAGTATCAAGCGAGCCGTTGAAGAAGACGTTACGTTGATCTGGAACGAACTTGACGACATTCTGGTAAGACTTGAGTACCTTGAAGCGCACGTGACCTCAACAGAGGAAGTTCTCAAAGTCTACAATGAGCAACTGAGCCTCGGTAAACGTACCTTGCTGGATCTGCTCGATGTGCAGAATGAGTTATTGCGAGCCAAGGTCGCGTATATCACTGGTCAGTATATAGCAATGTTTGCCAGTTACCGTGTGCATGCAAGTACCGGCAGACTGCTAAGTGGAATGAATATCAGCGCTGATTAGTTTGAATCAGAGGTAGGTCTTAACCTCTGCCAGTCGCTCGGTAGAGGCGAGTGCTTTACTCTGATCAGAATGTAAGTTCCTGACAATGATATCAGTGTATCCCAACTCACCCAGGACCAGAAATTCCTCTGCTACCTGAACGGCGTTACCGATAATCAATGCTTCAGGATTGAAACCACGATAACCATCCATTGCGACCTGTGATCTGATTCGATCAGCATCTGCAAGATCTTCTGCCACGTATATGTCCTTTCTGATTGCGATCGTGGTGGGTGTCGGTTTGCCGTGTTTATGCAGTGCTGATTGATACGTAGCCATTGAGGATTTCGCCTCTTCGAGGATCATGCTGGGATCAGCCAGCCAGGCGTCACCTAATTTGGCCGCGCGTTCTATGGCGATTTCTGCAGAAGCCCCAATCCAGATATCGATAGGTTCTGGTGGTAACGGTGAAATGCCGGCATTTTGAAATTTCCAGCGACCATCTAGAGACGCGGTTTCACCATTCCACAGTGATCGAAGGGTGCTGATTGATTGCTCAAGTGCTGATGGACGAAATCGAATATCTGCACCCATCGCTTTGAACTGATGCCTGCCCGTGCCGAGACCACACTGGAGAATGAACCGACCGGGGTGTATTGAGGCTAGAGTAGCAACCTGCTCAGCGACCAGTATTGGATTCCACAGAGGTAACAGGAACAAAGCACCGGCAGGCTTGTTGCCCCACTCAGCCAGCAGTCGGCCTAACATTGGTGTATTTTGGTAGTAGGGGGTTGGCACGACGTGATGATCACCAACAAAAAGCGAATCCAACGCTGCTGTTTGAGCTGACCTTGCACGCTCGATCATTTGCTGAGCGCCGCCTCTGACATCCTCAGTCTGATAATGACTGGCAATCGATATTCCGATTCTCAAGTGTATGGTTCCAATTTCTGTGTTTTCGGTGGAAAAGTCTTTTTGTTTTTGTACCGATGATTTCGAAGGTGGGGACTAACAGTTTTTCTCTGGCGCTACATTTATTGTAACACAAAAATAGATTTGGAATGCAGTTGGAAATATGCGTTAATTGTCAACTTTTTTAGATTTCCGTCTGAATATAAATCCCTATTAATCAGTAGCTTATGATCGGTGTTGGAATAGATTTTGGTACCACAAATTCGGCTGCCGCCTGGTACGACGGACATGATATTCATCTGGTAAAGCTTGAATTGAGCCAAAGCATAATGCCTACCGCAACCCATCTGGATCAGGATTTGGTAACGACTACTGGCGAGGCTGCGGTTCAGCAATATATTAATGAAAATCGTAATCGTATTGTTGAGCTGACGCCCGAGGTCATTGCAAAAGCATCAGTGCTGGTAGAAGGCCGTGATATCACGGATCCGAGAACAGAGCACGAAGTTACGACCCTGCATACCTATGGTAAATCGATTGTTGATCGCGGCTTGCCCGGTAGACTGTTTCGCGGGGTTAAACGTCTGCTTGGAAATCCAGCGATCAGGCGTTTAATGGTGTTTGATCACCCATTTCGCCTGGTGGCGTTGATCACACCTGTTCTGGTCCATATCCGCGAAGCTCTGGAAAAAAGCCTGCCGGTGGGTGAATTCGAAGTGCATTTTGGGTACCCAGTGAAGTTCGAAGGACAGAGTGAGTATAGAAATGACCTGGGCCTTTCGCGATTGCGGGAGGCTAGCGAATATGCAGGATTCAATCAACAGTCTTTTTACCCGGAACCGGTTGCTGCTACATTGAGCTATCTACACGATGAAACGTCACCAGATTTCGGCAAGGTTCTTACGCTGGATTTTGGTGGTGGTACATTGGATCTGAGTCTTGTTGAGTACGCTGGGGTTGAATTTGAGGTGCTTTCAACTGCGGGTCTGGCCCTGGGTGGTGACCGTATTGATCAGCTGATTTTCAAGGAACTGCTGTTTCCGCTTCTAGGTAAAGGTGAGACCTGGTCTCGAGTGAAGGATGGTCGACTGATCGAAAATGAGTTTCCGTTCATTGAATTTGAGGACAAGTTACTCAACTGGGCCGTGACCTATACCCTCAATCAGAACTATTACCGGGCCAAGGTGACAGATTGCATCAAACAGGGCGGTGTCATGGCTGAGAAATTCTCACGTCTGGATGACCTGATTACCCATAACTATAGCTATTTGGTGTTTCAGGCAATCAAAGACGCCAAAGTGGCTCTGTCAGATTCTGCAGAAACACTTTTGGATATTCCAGAGTTGGATATCTCTATTGAGTTTAATCGAGGCCAGTTCGAGGCGATGATGAAGCCCATGCTGGTTGATATTGATCGGATAGTTGACCAGGTGATAGAAAGCGCCCGTATTTCAGCTGATGATATTGATGTTGTCATTCGAACGGGTGGCTCCTCACAGATTGATGCAGTAAAAAGATTGATGGAAAAGAAGTTTCCAGGAAAGGTGACAGAACATGATCCCTTCACGAGTGTGGCAGCTGGTTTGGCGATTGCAGGTTACCACGACTATCAGCATAAGGTTTAAGCTACTCACAACCGTCGCGTTTATCATCTGTGGGTTACCTGCCCTGGGAGCAGAGCATGCTTTGCTCGTGAAGCAAGCTTACCAATCCAATAGTCCATGGCCTATGTATAGCGAATCAACAGATTCAGCCTACACACAGCAGAAATTGTTCATTCACTCTATGGATGAGGAAATCATTGGATATAAGGCAGGCATTACATCACCGGGCTCACAGGAGCGATTCAATCTGAGCGAACCTGTATCGGGGGTGCTGTTAGGTTCCATGCGGTCTGGCAGCGAGGTCGATACTGCAGAGTTTCGTCGCATGATGCTGGAAGTTGAACTTGGATTCTATTTAACCCGGAAGGTCACGGAACCGGTTCAACGGATCAGTCAGATTTCGGAACTGATACTAAGGATAGTGCCTGTTGTTGAATTGCCCGATCTGGGATTTGAAGATCCTGCAAACCTGGGTGGCCCCAGTATTATTGCTTCCAATGTTTCTGCGCGCAGGTTTATCGTCGGGGAATTCACACGGCAACCGGATGACTTAAATCAGATTGAGGTTCAGCTGAGTCATGATGGTTCTGTGATAATGCAGGACGTTGCAGGTGGCGTGTTGGGTGATCAAAGACGGGCGTTAATTTGGCTAGTCAATACAGTGCTGAGTCATGGATACAGGGTTCTGCCAGGTCACCTGCTCATCACCGGGGCGATAGGTCAGATGGTTCCCGGACAAATGGGTCACTATGATGTGTCGTTCTCTGAACTTGGCCAATTGAGTTTTGTGATCGTCGACTCAGGTGAAATGAGATGATACTTGGATCTTAATTGGATTGGACTGGATAGATTGACAAGGCGTTCTCGTTGGCTTGTGGTACCGTCATCATGTAAAATTCCTTTGATTAAAAAGTACACAAATCCTTCATCTGGATAGATGGCACCTCAGCATTATTCAGTTGGTTTGGAGTGTAAGCCTGTGCCCTTAATGAGCATGCGCTGGTTAATGCTTTTAATTGGGATTTATCAAAATAAGGAGGATGTTGTTGTGGCTCAAGTCGAAGATGTGAAATTCGTACTTCGTTTACGACCTGCCTTACACCGGAAGATAAGGCGCAGCGCCAAGTCCAATAATACTTCGATGAATAAGGAAATGATCAATATATTGAACGAATCATTCAGCAGTTCATCGATGAACCAGACCCTGAATGACTTGGTTGCTCGATTAGAGAAAAAGAAAGTCATCTAACTGACAATAAACGTCGCGCCAGGATGATGGGATTAGAACCGAAAGAATCCTGGCGTCATAAAGATCCTGGCGTCATAGAGAAGAAAGTGCAACGCTGGACCGTATGAGAGTTCGATGGACTAGTGCATACGAGATACAATTGTACAGGCATTCTGGCGAATCAGGGTTACGGATGGTACTTTCCAGGCATCTGTAAGGGTCTCCCGAAATATGCGAGCCAGTCCCTGACCTTCCAACATTTCAATATCAGTCATCTCACTTGCTATCGTATCTGGGCGCTCCGGGGCCGAGACTGCGAAGATCAAGAGCAATGCGTGGGTGGGGGGACCATGTACCCAATGGAGAGAGTGGTGGGAATTAAATCCAATTTCATTTAGTGTGAAAGATGGAGGCTACATCAATGGACGAAGACAGCACTATTTCTCGTCGAAATCCGCAAAATTCGATGCCAGTTTGTCTTGTCAGTGGAACAGTAAATTGGCACACATCGGTGGTCATATTAACCGTTCAGTCGTCCGTTGAATTGTGCAACTACTAACCGTATCGGGAGAAACATGAATAAATACTTACATAGGGTAATCGTGGTTATGGGACTGATGCTGCTGTCGGTTTCTGCACAGACTCAGCAATCCGGGGTAATAGCCCCGCCATCACCAGTCGATATCTTTCTTGAAGCCAGCACCGGTCCAGACGGCCAGGTGGCTCTTTCTGCCAGCGAGTTCAAGCTGGTTACCGGTAGATATTATCGCATCAATTTCGTCTGTCCGGACGTCAAGGGTGATTTTAGAGGTTTACAATTCAAGGCGACTCGACTGGTGGCGAACTCACACATTCGAGTCTTCAGCGTTGGCAATATCGAACTGTATCTCCAGGGCCAGAGTTTCCGTGCGATCCAGTGCGATGAGGCTGGTTCTGCAAGATTCAGTTTCATCCCGATGCGAAAGGGCGTTTATAACATTGACGTCACCGATCACTCTGATCCTCCTCAGCAGGCTCTCGCCCGGGTAGTCGTGGAATAATTAAAGGAGGTGAGGCAAGTTGCCTGATCACTTCTCTCGTAACATCTCGCTAAACCATAGGGGAAAGTGAAACTATGAAATTACTGATACTTATCGTTGTGGCGACGTGCACTTGCTTCTCTGCCAGCGCCGCCGACGAACCACCAGCTCGGTACATACCCCTCGATCCCAATGATCCCACGATTGACGAATGGACTGAAACCCGGGACCTCGCCGCTGACAAGCGTGAACCAGGGCTCATCGAGATTCAACGTTATCCTGGTGGGTACGCGTATACCGGTATTCCGAGTTTCTTCAACCTGCCTGTTGCACTTACACCCGCCGATCTCAAGGCAGGCAAGGTGGACGTCGCCATGATGGGCGCTCCGCTGGATACCGGCAGCGGCATGCGTGGTGCTGCCTGGGGACCACGACATTTTCGCATTGCGAACAACTACCTCCCCTGGGGTTCGTACTCCACTGAGCACCTACACACTATGGTGAACTGGCGGGAAGACCTGGTGGTGGTAGATTATGGCGATGCGGCGATCGACAATCTTAGCGGCGAGCGTTCCATGAAGCCGGTACGGGAAATTGTCCGGCAGATTGCCGCTACAGGTGCCATTCCAATCATCATTGGTGGCGATCACTCGCTGGAGTACCCCAATGTCGCCGGTGTTGCAGACGTGCACGGTAAGGCAAACGTCGGTGTCATCCACTTCGACGCTCATTTCGACGCGGGCTTGTTTGGAAACGGACACCTGATTACGCATGGCAAGCCCATCCGCCGGTTGATTGAAGAAGGTCACGTCCTTGGTCGTAACTACATCCAGGTTGGCCTGCGTGGGTACTGGCCCGGTAAGGACGGTTTTGAGTGGATGCGCGAACAGGGCATGCGTTATCACACCATGGCGGAGGTTGAACAGGACGGCTGGCCTGCGGTTATGGCAAGCGTGCTCAAGGAAGCCCGAGAGGGCACGAAGTACCTCTATATCTCGCTCGACATTGATGTACTCGATCCGGCATACGCACCAGGTACCGGGACGCCCGAACCAGGCGGACTCACCAGCCGAGAGCTGTTCCCGCTGATTCGCGGGCTCTGCTCTGACAACCACCTCGTCGGATTCGACCTGGTCGAGTTCAATCCGCTGGTGGATCCTGGTTACATCACGGGTCTCAACGCGGAACGCGCGGTCCGAGAGTGTCTGACCGGCATTGCTATGAACCGCAGGGGTCTGAAATCCGGATACCTCAGCCCGCTGACGAAAGAAGACGCGCGACAGTGAACGGGTGATTCCCGAAACTTACTGTGAGTCTTTTTCCTGCAAATCATCATGATCAGCCAGAATCTTCGGGATACAATCCGGGCAAACACCATGGCTGAATTGAGCAAGCATAGAAGATTGCTATCATTGCCCCTGATGAGACTTGTGGAAACCTGAGTGGAGAATTTCGAGCGTTTCTTTTTTACGAGTTCGGGCAGCCGAATTTCAGCCATTGATTTTGGGAATACAGGCAAACCCGATCTGGTGATATTGCATGGTATGCGTGACCATGCATTGAGTATGCTCGGTATCGCCCGGGCTCTTACAGCGGACTATCATGTTGTTGCGATGGATTTACGCGGGCATGGGCAGAGTGATAATCCAGGTGTATACACCCTCGTACAGTTTATTGCTGACCTTCGAGATTTGGTGCAGCATTGTGAATTGTCGAACCCGGTCATCATAGCTCACAGCCTTGGTGGTCATATCGCTTCACGATACGCGGGTATGTTCCAGGACGAGATCTCAAGACTCGTATTGCTCGATGGCATGGGACCACCAGCCAACCAAGATGGACCGGGTCAAGACTCGCTGCGGCAGAGACTGGTGAGTGGTGTCGAATCCACACGGATGCTGTCGAGTCAGAACCAGCAGATGCAGGATGACACGGAAGCCCGGATGCGTCTTATGAGAAACAATCCTCGCCTGTCTTCTGAACTGGCGCAGATTATTGTCGATCACGGTGTTGTACAGCATCCGTCTGGTGGTGTGCAATGGCGATGGGATCCCGCTGTGCAGATGATCTGGCATACGTTTTCACATGCTGAGACTGAGGCCTTGTGGGGCTGGATTGAGTGTCCTGTCCTGATCGTCACGGGAGAACATTCATTAGACTATTGGTCGGCAACGCGGGATGAACTTAAGGATCAGGTCGAGATGTATGAGTCGGAGCTGAGACGTAGACAGGCACTATTCAGGAATGCCCGACATCTTGTGATCGCAGATGCCGGTCACATGCTGCATTATGATCAGCCCGATGAGGTAAACAGGGTCATCACAGAGTTTCTCTCCTAGCTTCCACCACCTGCCTCTGGTGTCGGAACCGGCTCCACATTTTCATTGTGCTTCACCAGTGCCGGATCAACATAGGTATCCAGTCCCCAGTAGTGCAGCCAGTCTTCCAGCATGAGATACAGGCTGGGTACCAGGAACAGAGTGATTACCGTGGCGAACAGGACGCCGAAGGCGAGAGATATTGCCATCGGGATAAACATGAATGTCTCATTTTCCGTACTGGTCATCAAGGGAATCAATCCCATGAAGGTCGTGACCGATGTCAGCACGATTGGTCGAAATCGCTCGACGCCAGCAAGAGTTACAGCTTCAAAAGTAGGAACACCGAGCCGGCGCTGTCGATTGATGTAGTCAACCATCACCAGAGATGCGTTCACCACAACCCCGGACAACGCAATGATTCCGAGTAATGAGAAGAATATTAGATCCCAGCCCATCAGGTAGTGACCGACGATGGCGCCGACCGCACCAAACGGTATGACGCTCATGATAATCAGTGGCTGCATATAGGATTTCAGGGGAATCGCAAGGAGCGCGAACATAATCATGAGCGCAATCGGTATAGTTTTAACTATACTGTCGGTTGCTTCCATCCTGACTTCCTGCTCACCGCCTAAAGAATACTTGACGCCAGGGAATTTCGGATTGTGACATTGATTCTCCCGGTTTGAAAAGCTTGTTCCCTGTACACATATCGATCTTTGAATATCTGACATAACCTCTTCAGGTGTGACAATTGAGCGGTTTACATCGCCTGTGACGTTGACTGATCGTTCCTGGTTCTGGCGCTGGATTTGTGAATAGCCATGGCCGTATTCCACATGGGCGACGGAAGCAAACGGAACTTCAGTGCCATCGTTAGCACGTATTCGCATGCCTTCTAAATTACCCAGCGATTGGCGTTCGGTCTCTGGGTATCGCACCATGACGCGAACGTCGTCAGAACCACGTTGAATTCTTTGAGCTTCTTCGCCGTAAAATGCCTGACGAATCTGTCGGGCAAGATCATTCAGAGTCAGACCTAAGGGTTTTGCCTGCTCAAGAACACTGATTTTGACTTCCTGCTTGCCGGCTCGAAATGAATCTGTCAGATCCATAATGCCAGGATACCGGGAGAGATCTTCACGAAGACTGGCCGCGGCTACTCTCAATTCTTCCACGTCACGTCCCTTAATCTCGATCAGAAGTGGCGATCCCGCGCTGAATGAGCTGGCATTAAACTGTAGTTCGATCGCATCAGGAATTGGGCCGGCCAGATCTCGCCAGCGTTCAGCGACCTCTGAGGAAGTTATCCCATTCCTTTCTTTAACAGGTATCAATTCGATAACCACTTCGGCAAGGTGACTCCCTCCTGCGCTCATGCTCGGTGGCCCCATGCTTCTTGCTGCACTTGATCCGATGGATACGAGTGTGTTGATATAGACGTGTTTTCCTTCCGGAAGACCTGCTTCTTTGTCTAACTGTTCACCTAGAATAGTCGCTGCAGCTTCAATCTGTTCAATACCACGTCGGGTGATCTCAACGTTAATTCCTTCTGGCATATTTAGGGTAGCGTAAACCCGATCTCCATCAACAGACGGGAAAAACTGGAATATCACTCTGCCGCTGATAATCAGGGCAACAGCTGTTAAGAGAACCGCTGTGCCGATCGCCCATGTGACCCAGCGCCACTGAAGTGTCTTCACGAGGAATGGTCGGTAGATGTCATTCGCGAGCCTTGACAGTGCGTTAGCAAAGACACCCTGAAACCTGATCCAGTTCGCCACGAACTTCGATTCACTCAGAAAGTAGCCTTCTGTTTTTCTGTGAGCTAGGTGAGCCGGCAGAATCAGTTGAGACTCCAGCAAGCTGAATATGAGACAAACGACAACGACCCAGCCGATGATGGAAAAGAAACCGCTCATCATTCCGTCGACAAGGATAATGGGTAAAAACGCTGCAACCGTCGTGAATACCCCAAAAACAACGGGTACATAGACTTCAAGTGTGCCGCTGATGGCGGCTTCGCGGTGGGTGGGGGCGGTCGTCTCATGACTATAGACTCGTTCACCGATGACGATAGCATCATCCACAACGATGCCCAGCACCAGGATAAATGCCAGTACCGTCATGCTAGAGATGTTGATGCCTGCCCAGGGAAACATCCAGAGTGCACCAGCCACCGCAATTGGGATTCCGACTGCCACCCAGATGGCGACCTTGAATCGCAGGAAAAGCGTTAGAATCAACAAGACCAGTCCTAAACCGGCATAAGCGTTCTTGGTCAAAGCATCAATTCGACGTCCCAGCGAGACGGACTCATCGGTCCACACGGAAAGTTTCAGACCTTCCGGTAGGGTGGGTCTCACTCGTTCGATATACTGTTTTACGGAATTTGAAGAAGTGATGGTGTCCTCATCACCGACGCGATAGACGGTAATCATGACGGCAGGCTCACCGTTGAACTTGGCACTCATATAGCCTTCCTGAAAGGCATCTTTGACGGTCGCAAGTTCACCCAGGGTTAAATTAGTGCCATCAGGATTGGTCAGTACGACGATGTCTTCAAATTCAACCCCCCGATAGGCCTGTCCTTTACTCCGTAAAAGGATTTCCCCGCCTTCGGTTTTGATGGAACCACCCGGCATGTCCAGGCTCGAGCGTCGAATCGCGTTTGCGATTGAGGTTAGCGTCAGGCCGTATTGTCGAAGTGTATTCTCGCTGACTTCAATTGAGATCTCATAAGGACGTGTATAGTTTACCGAAACCTGGGATATGCCCGGGAGACCAGATATTTCATCGCGCATTCTTTCAGAGGTTCTCTTAAGCGTTGCTTCATCTGCATTACCGGATAACGCCGCGATAATCGTCTGACCACTGAAAGTCATCGAAGAGACAATCGGTTTTTCTGTTTCAGCCGGGAACGTGGAGATGCTGTCAACCTTACTCTTTACCTCATTTAGCACCTTGGTAATATCTTCACCGGTTTTTATTTCCATCATTAAGGTGCACATTCCTTCCATTGCGATGGTGCGGACTCGATCCAGACCGATAACGCCTTCGGTAGCCTCCTCAATGCGTACACAGACTGCTTCTTCTACTTCTTCGGGTGCAGCACCCAGGTAGGGCACCATGACCTGGATGACACCGGGCTCGATGTTTGGGAATTCTTCCTTGTGCATGGTGAACAGACTGATTGTGCCGCCAACCAGAAATATCCACATCATCAGATTAGCGGCGATCGGATTATCGACGAACCAGGTAATGACCTTTTCCACGTTGCTTCCCCTAGGATTCGCTCTGATCGTGGATCGGTTTAACGTGCATACCATCAATTACCGTCTGAATAGGGGACAGGTTAACGAGTTCTCCGTTCTCCAGACCACTACTGATGATGACATCGTCTCGATCAAATCTTAGTAACTCAACGTTTCGATAGCGCAGCCGATTATCATTGTCGACAACCAGAACCTGAGATTGATTCCTTAATGCGGCACGAGGTAACACGACCACGTCTTTTACCAACCGGCCACTGATATTGGCGTGTACAAAAAGTCCGACCGGCAGTGGTGGTTGATCGGTGCCGACATTCTCTTCAACCCTAACGACCGCATTGACCATGCGGGTGCGAGTATTTATTTCAGCTTCAGTGCGGACTAATCTGCCACGCCACTCATAGTACTGACCACCGTAATGAGTCGACAAGACAACCTCTGCCTGCAGCGCTTCCGAAAGTTCACCCCGCTGCCCTAAAGGTAGATCCAGAAAAGCCAGCTGGCTGTCAGCAAGTGGGATTCGAACTTCAACCGAATCGCTTGAGTATATTTGAGCGATGGGATTCCCTCTGGATACGAACTGGCCCACATCAACGTTCTTGGATCGCACCAGTCCTTTATAGGGGGCGCGTACCTCTGTGCGTAACAAGTCTCTTTCGGCTTGTCGCATGGCAACTTCCGACTCTCGAAGGACAGCCTGAGAGACACGGCTTGCCCGCAATGCAGATTCTAATGAGGACTGGCTGGTCAACTTGTCTTTAACCAGTTCCTGTAATCGCTTGAGTTCGAATGTGCTGTGTTCTGCCTCTGCTTTTGCTCTAGCCAGTGATGCTTTGCTGCGTTCTACTGCGGCATTGTGATCCCTGTCATCGATCTTTAGCATCACTTCGTTATCTTCAAAGTATCCGCCAGGCACAAGATTGGGTGATATCCACTCGATTCGGCCAGATACTTCCGGTATCAGCGAACTTTCCGTACGCGGTGTGACCGTACCTTGAGATCTGACCTGCAATCTCACCTGCTGTTTCTCGATTTCCGTAATTCGAACCGCCGTCGCTACTGCTTCTAATTCAACGCGTTCAGGTTTTGGCGCAGTTGCGACCAATCCTACCGCCACGATACCTGCAATAAGAAGTACGACAGCCGACATTATCCCCTTGATTATGTTATTCATTGGCAAGACTTCCTGTATGCTGCGGTTCAGCTCCAGCGGAGCTCGGATTCAAGGCACTTTGTATGGCTTCGATTAAGAGCAGGAAAGTGTTGTTGATAGCATCTGCGGCAGATTTTGAATCTCTAGCAGACAGACTTATCTCCAGTCGTTTCAGGTTTTCGATTTCCTGCCGTTGGTCGACACGAGGTTCAAATTCTGGCTGCTTCTCTCGCCGGTCCAGTATCTGAGTCTTTAATCCATTGAAAATAAGTCGAAGCACCAGATTGTTGTTGATCTGCGCAAACAAGGTACCCAACTCTTGCCAACTTTCCTGGTACTTTTCCTTGGCAGGCTGATTGGCAATGATTTGACTCATGATGCGTTTCATTTGTTCGAGTTCTTCATCGTTAGCGCGTTCGATGGCGGTTCGCGCAGACATCGACATGAGTGAGCCCATAACTTCAAGCAGGTCACAAACGAGATTGGCGTCAGGAGTTTCCTGGAGATCGAGCAGGGGACCCAGAATAGAAAGACTCGCTTCCTCAACAGGAACGACTCTGACACCACCTGGATTAATTGATGCAATCCCAAGTTCTTCGAGTTTCTTCAAGGTTTCCCTGATGGCGCCGCGGTTGGCAGAGAATCTCGTGGCCAGATCGCGTTCAGAGGGCAATCTCTCTCCCGGACGATACTGACCGCTCAAAATCTCATCTCGCAGGGTTGATGTAATACTTTCCACCAGGGATTTATTACTTTCTGTCATGGTTATCCAAGTGTCCTTAGACGCTGTCTGCCATTGGGTTGATCCGGCTGGACTGACCAGTTTGGCCTGACCAGTTTGACCTGACCAAATTGGTATTACCAATTTGGTCAGGCCATTATAGATATCGAGGTGTGAAATGCAAGCGAATATAGATCTTGTGAATTGTAGGTAAGAGTACGTGAGAGGCTGTATATTTGATTAACGGATAAGAACACGCTCTTACCAAAGGACGCAGAGACCTGGCAGGATGAATTTGCAGGACCGACCCAGAATAATTGCAGAAACAATATTGACGGGCTTTGATGAATACCGGCAGCAATTCAAGAGAATAACCCGGCAGGCGAAAGAACGTTTTGAAAACGCTGACTGGCCAGCAGCTCAGCAAGCTGCTGTTGACCGGATTAAGCTCTACAAGTCACAGATTAACGGCGTCTTCATACGTCTGGATGAGATTCTTCAGGATGAGCACCTCGAACTAAGCGAATGGCGTCAGATTAAAGCAGCCTATGAAACGCTGATAAGGGAACGGAAAGACTTTGACCTGGCAGAAACGGTTTTCAACACGGTTTTTAGAAAGAGCCATGTAGGCAAGAACCTTACAGATGACTATGCCTTCGTACACGAACCGCTGCAACCAACCCCTGCATTCAATATCAGACTGGCTCGACACTATGGACCTTCGACTGACCTGACCGTTCTGCTTGGTCAGGTCTTCAAAGATTATCGATTCTCCACATCTTTTCTGGATATTGAGAATGATATCGAACTCATGGTTGGAACGATGAAAGAAAATATTCCTTTGCTTCGGACAAACCGGGAGATCAGGTTCGAGTTGTTGTGGTCAATTTTCTATCGCAACAAGGGCGCATACCTGATCGGGCGTATGTATATTGATGAACATCTCTTCCCGATTGCCATTCCCATCCAAAACGATGGTAGTGGCTTGTTTGTGGACACCGTCATTTGGAATGAAAACGACCTTAGTATTATCTTTAGTTTTACTCGATCCTATTTCATGGTGGATGTTGAATTTCCTCATGAAATGATCAAGTACCTGAGCGAGTTGCTGCCGGGTAAAAAGACCTGGGAATTGTACATGTCGGTCGGATTCTACAAACATGGTAAAACCGAGTTCTATCGCGGCTTTCTAAACCACCTTGAGAACTCGGATGATGACTTTGTGATTGCTGAGGGCATTAAAGGACTGGTGATGACAGTATTTACCATGCCTTCCTATCACGTCGTATTTAAAATCATCAAAGACAGATTTTCTCCAACGAAGAACATAACCAGAGAACAGGTAAAAAAGGCCTACTATCTGGCTAAAACCCATGATCGTGTTGGAAGAATGGCGGACACCCAAGAGTTTTCAGATATTCTGCTTCCCAGGAGCCGTTTCTCCGAAGCATTGCTAACGGAGCTGAGCTCAGTTGCGGCATCGTCCGTCACCATCACGGATGAAGACGTTCATATCAGTCATCTATACACAGAGCGATTAATGACACCTCTTAATCTCTACATTCAGGATAAGAGTGGATTTAAATTAAAGATGGCTCTGGATGAATACGGAAATGCCATCAAGCAGCTCGCGGCAGCGAACATATTTCCAGGTGACATGCTGCTGAAAAACTTTGGTGTCACCCGTCATGGTCGGGTCGTATTTTATGACTATGATGAAATCTGCTACCTTACGGATATAAAATTCCGAAAGATTCCACCGCCGAGATATCCTGAAGATGAATACGCGGCTGAACCCTGGTACAGCATAGATCCCAATGATGTTTTTCCAGAAGAATTCAGAAATTTTCTATTTAGCTCGAAAGAAATTGAGGAGATATTCTGTGAGTTCCATGAAGATCTTTTTTCGGTAGACTACTGGCATGGACTGCAGAAGAACATTCGTGACAGTCAGGTAATGGACGTATTTCCATACCGTCGAAAACGCAGATTTGACAGACGAGTGGAGAATCAAAATCAGATTAAGGAGGAATAATGGCTTTTGGATATGAGACGATTTCAACAGAAATTAGTAATGGCGTACTAACAGCAACTATCAGTAATCCACCAATCAATGTAATGACACTGAAATTGTACCTGGACCTTGTCGCCTTCACTTCAGAAGTTGAGGCTAACGATGATGTAAAGGTGCTTGTCATGCAAAGTGCTGACCCGGATTTTTTTATCGCACATTTTGATCTGGAGATTCTGCTGAAGTCGCCTATAGACAAACCAGCCGAAAAACAGGTGGAGTTGTCTGACTTTCATAGCATGTGCGAACGAGTTCGCACCATGCCGAAGCCAACCATTGCGAAAATCGCCGGGCGTGTTGGTGGCGGTGGTAATGAATTCAGTTCATCCTGTGACATGCGCTTCGGTTTGCGAAATAAAACGCTGATCAATCAAATGGAAGTGCCACTGGGAATACTGCCCGGTGGTTGTGGTACTCAGCAGCTACCTCGTTTGATAGGAAGAAGCAGGGCGATGGAGGTTATTCTCGGAGGAGACGACCTTGATGCGGAAACTGCAGAAGCATGGGGTTATCTGAACAAGGTATTCGATACTCAGGCTGATCTGGATGAGTATGTAGACAGGCTTGCACATCGCATTGCTCTTTGGCCCAGGCATGCCGTGGCTTTGGCGAAACAGTCGGTTTTGAATTATGAATTGCCAATAGACGAGGGATTAAAAGAAGAGGCTTATCTGTTCCAGCAGACGCTCAGAGATCCCAGTGCAATGATCAATATGCAGAAGGCCCTCGATCTTGGGGCACAGACCAGAGAAGGCGAGATGCGGATAGGCGAGTTGAGCCTTGAGGTTGCCAGAGCAACGTTCAAAGATTCATGAAAATTAATTAGCTAAAGGGATGAGATTAGATGGTAGAACTTTACGATGCGATGGGCTCTCTACGGGCGGTTCGACGGCTGAAACCGGATCCAATTCCTGAACAGGTGATGCGGCGGGTATTACAGGCGGCAGCATGGGCACCGACCGGGGGTAATGTGCAGCCCTTTCGAATTCTGGTTGTTCAAGACAAGAATCATAAAGAGAAGATACAAAGCTGGTACTTTGAAGAATGGCAGAAGTACACGGAACCTAATCGCAAGGCTTTGCCAAATATGCCTGAAGCTGCGCGAGTTGATGCTGAGAAGACCCTTAGAGCCGGTGACTATCTGGCTGATCATATGGCCGAGGTACCCGCGTTGCTGGTGTTCTGCTTCAATCCTGACTACATGGCGATCACGGACTCGGAACTGGATCGACCGTCCGTGGTGGGGGGCGGTTCC